>Ga0126342_10017868_pt1 | contig 12214 bp, 20 predicted proteins | sample Cyp1metagenome_FD_92528 | JGI IMG/M metagenome (GOLD analysis project Ga0126342, IMG submission 92528) | Coral microbial communities from Lord Howe Island, Old Settlement Bay, Australia - Cyphastrea 1 metagenome | ecosystem: Host-associated > Invertebrates > Cnidaria > Coral ... | reverse complement strand
GTTGTGGGTGAGGTGACCACTGCAACCATTGCAACCATTCCAGCAAACACAACTCCAACCACCTTTCGGTCAATCAGTGGATTCGCTCTGCCATCCGTGATTCACAACAACCAACGTCTCCTACAGGTTTCCTATTCTGAAACTTCCGCCACCGCCTTGTGCGGTACTACTGGTACTCATATATCCTCAACCACACAGGGTTCCACATGCAAGTATGCGAGCTATCCAGCAAATTAATGCCGCCATTTGCGGGGCCAAGGGGCAAAGCCAAGAAGTCGGCACTTCCGTGACGTCGAACCTGATAGGCTCATCCAGCTTGATGGCCATGTGCAAACAAAGACCTGCGGCGGGTTCAGCGCATTTCGTGCCACAGGGTGATCAACTTGGTGGGCAAGAACACAGAAAAAGGAATATGCACTGCACCATGCCAAAATGAATAGCGTCTGTTGAACAATCTTTGGCAATGGGTATGGATGATGTGTCCTAAGAGTCAAACAGATCCCCTTGGCCTGTGCTGTCATCTTGGCTGGTGAAACATTTACTGAAATTAAATTAATGCGGGGCCTGCGGGGCTGGTTGTTGTCATGAGATGAGGGCATGAGGCCCCAGTCAATGCTGCTGAGGTCAAGATCATCCAAGTCACATGCAAGCTCAAGCCAAGTGGATTACTCGCAAGTATGAGGAGTCAGTGCATGACTACTTAGGTTCTACGAAGCCACCTGGTCTCCAAGAGATTTTTAGCGTCGCCCCTCTTGGGAAGCTATGCCCATGTTTATGTCTACCCCAGTGGTTGGCCTTTGCTCCCGCCCAGAAACTATCTGCCACCTGTCCACCAAGTGCCGCGAGACTTTTAACCGTGTCAGAGAGATGGGGCTTCGGCAGCTTAGTGCTATGTTTCAGCACCTCCCAATCGTTCCCGCATGCATCACGTGCACTTTCCGATGCTTTCGGGCATTCGAGGCGGGCCCTGCTCCTCCCTGATCCATGCGCGCATGGGTAAAATATTTTTTTTATATTGTGATTTGACAAACTAAACCCTGACCAGTACCCACAAAGTAGGCAGGCAAGGATGTTGGCGTCATTCGGTACTGACACTAGAAACACCATGAGAATCCAAGAGTCCTACTGGTATGTGTTTTCATCCATGCAGCATTCCGTCAAATTGTGCAAAGCTGTGCGCGGCACCTGCAACTGAGCAATTTTTGTACATGGCTCTCGGGTGCTTACAGCTGGAACCCGGCTCAACAAGCGGAAATCATCAATTACCAAAAGATCATCGATAATCTTTGGTAGGAGAGGGTTGTACCATGTTGTACCAATTACGCATGATGGGATGAGAAGCTCACAATCGCATGGTCGCTGTGGCCCCCCAGAAAATCATCGCAACCTGCGCAATGACTATGAAAGGGAATGATGCTCACTTACAACGATGCGAAATCACAAAAAAATCGGCGCCAGGCATTGAAATAATGAAAGCTCCATCCAAGCCCGGGTTCCTGACGGTTTCAAACGGCTCACACCATCATGGATTCAACTCCGACGGTGGATGGCACCCATGCTGGGCAGTCTGAATGCCTGGCCAAGATGAAAACCGCAAAATATGACAAAACCATGAAAGACCCACAAAAACCTTTCCACCACCAGATGGCGTTTGAACATCATATAATATTCACAGGAAAAGATGCAGGGGACAGGAAAACACTGGTTTTTGGCTAGAACTACCAAGGTTCTGGCCAGCTCATGCCTGATGCATCACACCGCCCCGACATGTCTCTTTATTTCTATAATTATATAAGAGAATATCGGGCCACTTTGGCATTCACCCTGCACGTTCCTGATTTGTGAATTCAACCCAGCCCAAACATGAAGAATATATACAAGCCAACTGGGAAACCTCATCCCAGTTACTGTAATTAACTTGAGAATTTACATAATTACTTGCGTGGGTTAGGCTAAGATTTTCTATTTGTATTTCACACCAACCCACCAAGCAGATTCCCACGCGCGCGACAGGTGCCTCACTCGTGTCATGGACTCGTGCTCAAGATCCACGCCCCGAGAAATGGCACGCTGAACCAATTGTTCCACCACTGTGTCAGGCGCGTCCCGAGAGCGGGTGGCAATTTTCTGGGCCATGGGCGGTGGGTAGGAAAAACCACATGGAACTACCGTAGAGGCCGCAGGAAAATACACACCCGGAACCGCAACTAAACAATGAGCTAAAGCACCCTTCTGGCGGGGCCGCAGAAAAAGGACAACATTGGCATTTTTTCCGTCTATGCAGTGTAAAGCGGATTTGTTTACCCCGGGTAGCTTTTGAAGCCATCAAAAAAATTAGATTGGGCAAGGGTGGGTTGTTCAAGGTTCCAAGGTTCTTTTGACATACTTGTGAATATGGGCACTCTGTTCATTCTGTTTGGTTCTCTGGCACAGGAGGTGGATCCAATACCTGGTCCCTTTGCTTTAGCAGCCATTCCCAGCTATGCGCTGCAAAATCTTGTGGTTACGTGTCAAGAGATACGGTTTGGTCTTGGGGCGGCCATGCCCTTATGGAACTGGCTGGCTGTACCCCCGCTGTTGGTCACGGGGATGCTGGTTCCTTCGTGGCAAAAAGGCTGCAAAGGTTTGACATCTGCTTGTATCAGGCTGTATCAAGGCCGTTTTACAAACATGATGTTCAACATAGGCTGAAAATGTTTTTGTGCCCTCTCAAGACACGAACCGCGTTCATCAAACTAAACAATGTCATAAAAAGCAAGGGGCTAGGCAGCACGGCAGCTTCACACGCACACACCGGTACATTTGTATATAATGTAAATGGTAAACATGGCATCAACGGATCGTTGGCCGGCTTACACGGCTTATCCTATCTACCTTGAAGCAGCAAGATAGAGAAATCCCACGACAACAAGTTAAAATTATTGTAGGCTTGGACACCGTGGGGAAGAATCATCTCAGTACCATCCTAGATTTTGTCCGCGGGATGTCAGCATGATATTCACTTTCTATCTCTCCATCGCTATCCCCGGGAGTTTTGCAAGGGCTAAAGGCGAGCCATTGGCCCAATGTGCAGAATATTATATTGTGTGTATATCTATTGAAAAACAATTGCTGAAATATTCACCTCGCACATGGCCTCCACCCAGCAACAACGGCGGCAAATAAAGATTGATGGGTACACCCTCATACTGCATTGAATGTAAATTATGTTGACTTTCATGTTTCAATCACGATATCGGAAAAAACATCAGCATCACTGTTGCGCGTGTAAAACCCCAGCACCACAAACCAAGGTCTGTATATTGGCAGGCGGAGCGTCCAAGACCTTCAGCCCAGCCAGGCAGGAGTAGATGCTCAACGATTCAGCCTCGCCGCCCGCAGTCATTGCGACGTCCACGATGGCCTTGGTGGTAGAACGATCATCGTTGGGTGACATATGGAACCTAACATAGATTCACATGCATCTTTCAGCATGGGGCAAAAACACCGGAAACAAGGGTGTGGCGAAAGGCAGGCCAACTGTCTAACTATGGTGCTGTTTTGTCAGGACTTGGAACTGGATGTGTGTGATTGCAAAGGCCAGATAAGGTTTAGACAAAATTTGAGGGGATCGATAAGAAAAAAATCCACAATGGCGGGTGCACAAATAAAAAAAGGCTCCCAGGTTGAGCGTTTTCAACTCGAAAAGCACAATGCTTCCAACATGGACCCCCTCAAACACTAGAGGACCAATGCTCCAAAAATTGGAACAAAACATTTCTGCTTCGCTTGCATCCTTCACCTTGGCAACCCCTTGCCTTGCCAATCCTTTCATGCGGCAACCCTGGAATCTAGCATTAGCATTTGGTTGCCGTTGAAAACGGCAATGCCTCCCAATTTTTTTTCAATCTGTTCAGCACAAAAAACGACAAGGCTCACAAAATGGAGCGTTGCGTGCTCCAAAAATACAACACCCCCAAAAGGAACACCTGAAAAAAAAACAAACAAACTTGCAACTAAAAACTACAGTCCTTCAAAATCTGAACCCGCAAACGTCTGCCTTGATGGAACCTATATTGAACCTTTCACCTTGGCAACCCCTGCTGGGAGCCCTCTCATGTGGCAACCTGGAACGCGGTGGACAAACACAATGCTTCCCAAAAGAAAACAGTGCCCAGCGCAATGATTCCAAAATGGAACCCTTTCAACGCTACAAATATATGCTCCCAAAATGGATTGCTGTCAACTCCAAGAGTCCAGTTTTCAAGCAGCAGCTCCAATTGCTTGAATATTTTTGTAGCCCCTACCTTGGCAACCGTCATGTGGCAAACCTCTCCTGTGGCAACCGTTTGGCCTCGCAACTCCCTGCCTCCCAGGCATTCCTGGTCTCCGTCCCAGACGTATAGGCGGCAAAATCGGTGCATTGGTGCACCACCATTTGGTAATGGCACATCGCCATGTTGGCCATACTTTTTTGTCCCCCACCCCAAACCCCTTTCACTTTGCTCGCACTAAACAACTTCAGCCTAGCCTGGCAACTGGTTTTCGATTGTGTATGTATGTATGTACGTATGTATGTACGTAGTATGTATGTATGTATGTATGTAGGTATGTATGTAATGTATGTAATGTATGTAATGTATGTAATGTATGTAATGTATGTAATGTATGCAATGTATGGTATGGTATGGTATGGTATGGTATGGTATTGTATTTGTATTGTATTGTATTGTATTGTATTGTATTGTATGTATGCATGGTGTGGTATGGTAATGTAATGTAATGTGATGTGATGTGATGTAATGTAATGTAGTGTAATGTATGTATGTATGTATGTATGGATGTATGTATGTATGTAGTGTATGTATGTATGTAATGTAATGTAATGTACTGTACTGTAATGTAATGTAATGTGATGCAATGTATCTATGTATGTATGTATGTATGTATGTTTGGTATGTTGGTATGTATGTATGTATGTATGTGTGTGTGTATGCATGCATGTATGTATGTATGTACCTACGTATGTATGTATGTACATACATAAATATATACATACATACATACATAACAAAACATATCATAAAATAACAAAACATAACATGACGTAACATCAAATAACATACATACATACATACATACATACATACATTCCATTACATTTCATTTCATTACATTACATTACTTACATATATACATCATACATACTTACATTACATTACATTACATTACATCACATCACATCACATGACATTACATTACATACATACCAAACATACATTACATACATTACATACATTGCATACATTACATACATTACATACATTACATGCATTACATGCACTACATGCACACATACACACATACAGAACATAACTTACAAAACATTACATTACGTTACATTACATTACATACATACATTACATTACATTACAGTACAGTACAGTACATTACAGTACATTACAGTACATTACAGTACATACATACACACATCACATTACATTGCGTTGCATTGCATTGCATTTCACTACATTACATTACATTACATACATATATTACAGTACATTACATTCCATTTCATTACATTATATTACTTACATACATACATACTTACATTACATTACATTACATACAGACGATGCATACCATACATACCATACATACCCTACATACCATACATACCATACCATACATACATATCATACATACCATACATACCATGCATACGATACAAACCGGACATACCATACATATCATACATAACATACATGCATGCATACATTACATTACTTTACCTTGCCTTACATTAAATTACATTAAATTATTTTACATTACATTTCATTACATTACATTACCGGCATACGTACATACATACATAACATACATACATACATACATACATACATTACAATACATTACATCACATCACACCACATTACATTACATTACCATACCATACCATACATACATACAATACAATACAATACAATACAAATACAATACAATACAATACCAATACAATACCATACCATACCATACATTACATACATTACATACAGTACATACATAAATATATACATGCATACATACGTACGTACGTACATACATACATACATACATTAGGGACGTACGTACGTACATAGATAAACTAAATACGTACACACATACACACATACACGCATACACATAGAGACATAGACGCATAGACACATACACACATACATACATGAATACATACATACATACATACATGCATGCATGCATACATACATACATACCATAATTACTTACATACCAAACATACCATACATACATACCATACATACAAAAAAACAAAACATTGCATAACATACCAAAACATACCTTAACATAACAAAACATTATATACAAACAAAATTACATTACATTACCTTACGTTACATTACATTACATTACATTACAATACAATACAATACATTACATACATACCATACATGCATACCATACATACATACATACATACATGCATGCATGCATGCATACATACATTGCATACCTACATACATACATTACATACCTACCTACCTACCTACCTACCTACATACTTACATACCGACACAATGCAACACAACACAATACATCACATTAGATTAGATTGGATTATGTTACATTACATTCGTTGGAATGACATACGTATGTAATAATAAAAAAAAACTATATCTATTTCCAAGAAAATGCCTTTACTTCCAAGGATCCCACCCTGACACACTATTCTCCCGTAGTTTCAAACGTACCGTCTGGAAGTATATTTAAATAAGCATTTTATATTATATTATTTATATAAAAACAAAATATTATCTTTATATATATATAAATATATATATATACGTATCCGTATGTATGTATATTAAAAAAAAATATATATATATATTATAATCCCTTCCTCCTATTACTAAACCCCGCCCAAATACTAAAAACTAGTGTCCATCTCCAATTTTGGAAAATTTCAGATTTGCCAATTTGACTTTTAGTTGATCCCCTTTAGAAAACAATTTATCAAGCTACCATTTGTGGGTTTTCCCCCTAATACTAAAAACTAGTCAACCCCGGGGTGTTTATTAGGGCTTTTAATTTAATATTAGGGGGAAGCTTCGAGATTCGAAATCCAATTCTGGCAATATTTTAATTGCGTTATATGAAGAAATTTCATTGATTTTGAGATCGGAAAAAATAGTTTTTACTATTAAGGGTTTTAATTTTATTAATAGAGTTCCCTAATAATAAATACACCCCTAATACTAAAAACTACCTGCCGTGTTTATTAATAGGGGGGGATGTTTAGTATTAGGAGGAAGGGATTAGTTGTTGGTTTATATGGTGTCATTCTATTTGGCATTCTCTCTAGCATGTACTCTGACATTGTTTCTGGCAACTACCCTGACATTCTATCTGACATACTTCCTGGCAAATACTATGGCCTTGTCTCTGGGATTCTATCCGGCATCTATTGTGACATTCGTTCTGGCATCTTTACCGCCATTCTATTCAGGGAATCAATCTGGCATTCTATCAGGCATCTATTCCAACATTCTATCTTTCAATATTCTTTATGACATTCTACATGCGTTCTGACATTGCATTCTTTCCGGCGGTCTACCTGGCATATATTCTGACATTCTCTGTCTTGCATTCTATCCGGCATTCTGTCCTGCATTCTATCTGACATTCTCTCTGGCGTGCGTTCGGGTCCAAGCTTGACCGGCATCCGGAGCTGTGGTGATATGTTCGGGTCCGGCGTGGCACTGCACCCGGAGCTGGCGAAACCGAGTTCGGGCCCAGGCATGGCCCACAACATCTGGAGCTGGCGATATTATATATATAATAATGATAATATACATAAGATAAATATATATTTATATTTAAATATAAATTATGAAATAAATATATCAAATATATTTAAAATAAACTATACATAATATATATATATATATAAATACCGTATACAGAATATATCTATATATAAAATAAATAAATAAATACATAAATACAAAAAATAATACATATATAGGAATATTTATAAACTATACATAATATAATATATATATATATAATACACATATACATATTTATATATGTAAACTGTGCATAATATACATAACATATGAAATATAGAAAAACTATAGATATCATAATATATATAAAATTAAATATTATATTAATTATATATTATAACATATATCTATTATATACATAATTTTTAAAATACAATATATATATATATATATATATATATAGATATAGATATTGCATATAATATACATGATATTAAAAATATATACACACTATATTTTTATATATAATTTAAAATATAATATAAAATATAATAAAATAAATATAATATTATATATATGCAATTTGGGTCCAGGCGTGGCCCCAAATCACCAGGAGCTGGGAGGAAGACAGGGATGATTTGGCGAGGAAAACAGAACTGAAGTGTGTGAGTGAGGGAGTTGCACTTTTGCTAAAATCTAGAGACCCTCACTTGGCAGGTGGGCAATAACTAAATAACTTTATATGAGTTGAACAAATGAACAAATTAATTTTTAAAAACTGACTAATGTGGGCTTCGATTAGTGTGGTGGGTCGCTTTTGTGTCAAGTTTTCCCAAAATAATTCAGACCCTGTGGAAATGATTGGGTGGGTCGCTATTGTGTCAAGTCTTTTTCTGAGGCTTCATTGTCAGCATTTTTTAACTTTTTGATTTTTCCATTTTGTTAAAAACACAGTTATTTAATGAATACTTTCAGCATGCTTTTGAACATACAAAAAATAATTATAAAATGTTTGTTGTGGTGATCCTCTATTGTGTCCAGCTGTTGTCTGAAGAAGCAACCTTTTCTTTTTTACTTTCTTAGTTCGGATGCACTATTAAAACACCAATTAAAAACAGCAGCCACGCAATTTTTCAAGCAGGTAGTCCATGAGCAACCCTGATCCTCCATAGTATGTTTGTTGTGGGGGTCCTCTATTGTGTCCAGCTGTTGTCTGAAGAAGCAACCGTTCCTTTTTTACTTTCTTAGTTCCATTCTTTTGAGATTCTGAAAACGCCTAGTTAATTTCCCAAAGAATGGGATGCATTATTAAAGCACCAATTAAAAAAAATCAGCCACACAATTTTTCAAGCGGGTAGTCCATGAGCAACCCTGATCCTCCATAGTATGTTTGTTGTAGGGGTCCTCTAGTGTCCAGCTGTTGTCTGAGGTGAAAATGTTCCAAAATCATTCTCTCCTCTACTTTTCCTTTCCTTTTCTAATACTTCTCCTTTTTACTTTCTTAGCTCCATTCTTTTGGAATTCACAGAAATGCCCAATTTCCCAAAATATAGGACGCCTTACGAAAACCCAATTAAAAAAACAGTACCCAAACAATTTTTCAAGGGGGTAGTCCATCAGCAAGCCTGATCCTCAACAGTATGTTTTCTGTGCAGGTCCGCTATTGTGTTCAGCTGCTGTTTGGGGTGAAAATTTTCAAGCATTCCGTTTACCATTTCCTTTGCCAAAGCTTGTTTCTTTTACTTAGCTTCATTCTTCTTGGAATCAAAACCAGCAGGTTTTTCCAAAGGATGAACTTCAGCCAACCAAAAAAATCAATGAATGACCATGGCCCTCAATAGTATGTTTGTTGTGGTGGTCCTCTATTGTGTCCAGCTTTTTTTTGACACGTTTTTGTTTTACAAAATCATTTTCTCCTTTCCTTTGCTATAGCTTTTGTCTCTTACTTAGTTCAATTCTCCTGGCATCCTCTCCTTGGTTTCTATGGTGTCTATGGGATTTTGATAAAAACTCTATTGAAATCCTAAGCAATTTCTATGGCGAATATCATGTGTCTAAAGGTGTGTCTATGGTAGTTCCGTCGGATTCCTGTGGGGTTTCAAAAGGATGTCTATGGGATTTCCTTTGGGTTCCTATGGGGGTCCCCTGGTATTGTATGATATTTCTATGGTGTTTGTTTAGGATGTCCATGATATTTCTTTTGGGTTCCTATGAATTTCTATGGGATTATATACTATGGGATTTCTGTTGGATTCCTGTGTGATTTCTATGGGATTTCCATGGTTGTTCTTTGGAATGTCTCTGGGATTTCAAAGGGATGTCTATGGGATTTCCATTGGATTTCTATCAGGTTTCTATGGGATCTCTATGATATTTCTATGATTTTTCTATGGGATTTCTCTAGGATTTCTGTGGGGTTTCCATGAAATTTCTATTGGAATCCTATGATATTTCTACGGTATTACTATTGGATTTCTATGGAATTCCTATTGCATTCCTATGGAACTTCCTTGATGTTTCTATGATATTTCTATGAGATTACTATGTGATTTCTGAAGGGGTGCTATGGGCATTCTATGGTATTCTTATGGGATTTCAATTGGATTCCTATAGTGTTTCTATGGTATTTCTGTGCTGTTTCTTAAGATTTCTTTGGGTTTCCTATGTGATTCCTATCGCATTCCTATGGGAATTCCATGGTGCTTCTATGATATTTCAATGGGATTGCCATGGGATGTCTGAGGGAATTGCATGGGATTCTTATAAGATTTCTTTGTGGTTCCATGTTGGATCTATGATCTTTCTATGGGATTTCTGTGGGATTCCTATGGGATTTCCATGATATTTCTATGATATTTCTAGTGGGTTCCTATGATAGTTCTATGAGATTCCTATGGGATTTAAAAAGGATCTCTATGGTATTTCTATGATATTTCTAGAGGATTTCTTTGGGACCGCTATAGGATTTCCATTAAAGTTTCTTTGGGATTTCTATGGTGGTTCTATGATATGTCTATGGGATTTCTATTGGATTCCTGTGAGATTTCCATGGTATTTCTATGATATTTCTTTGGGACTACTATTGGATTTCTATGGGATGTCGATGGTATTTCTATGGGATTCCTATGGGTGTCTATGGGATTACCATTGGATTCCTATGGGATTTCCATGATGTTTCTATGATATTTCTATGGGATTCCTGGGGGAATTCTATGGGATTCTTATGCGATTTCTTTGTGGTTCCTATGCTATTTCCATGTTATTTCTATGATCGTTCTATGGGATTTCTGTGGGATTCCTAAGGGATTTCCATGATATTTTTGTGGATTACTGTGGGATGTCAATTGAAAGTAAGTTGAAATCAATTGAAAATAAATTCAGACTAAATTGACATCAATTGAAAATCAACTGAAAGTTAGTTCACATCAACTGAAAATCAATCGAACGTACATTGAAATCAATTGAAGTCAATTTAATGTAAGTTGACATCACTTTAATGTAAGTTGACATCAATTGAAAATTAATTGAACGTAAACTGAAACTAAAATTAACTTATGGAAAGTATATAAATTGAAATAAATTGAAAGTAAATTGACATAAACTGAAACTAAACTGAAATCAATTGAAAATCAATTGAAAATAAATTGAAATCAATTGAAAGTAAATTGAAATCAATTGAAAGCAAACCGAATTTCAGTTGAAAGTAATTTGAAATCTATTGAAAACCAATTGAAAATCCATTGAGTTCAATTGAAATTCAATGGCAATCAAATTGAAATCAATTGAAACTAAATTGAACATCCATTGAACATCAATTGCGTTGGCAAAGTTTGTGGCACCCTGTCTTGAATGCATGGCCCACATAGCGAAACTGGTTTGATTCTGATAGTTTATTTTTTAGTTGCATGATATTGCCACAGAGTAGATCAAAATAGCGACCGGTAGAAACTGTAAACCTGCAAATCGGAAAACTATACACACACGCACTGTGCGGTTTAACCTCATGGGCCTGCTAAAAGTCCATCGTTGGCTTCTGCTCGTTTCATCACTAGCTCCTGTCTAAAACTGTCACCTGTTGGATATCTCGTGGGCCCGAAAAAATGCCCCATCAAACGCAGCCAAAAAGCGCTTGGAAGCTGCAGCAGCGACCCACCAGGGATGCCTCCTGGGATAGAAACCCACCTGGGTCGTACAGTCGTGAGTCGTACATGACACGCTCTGACACTTATGTACATAAAATAAAAACATAAATAACGCACGCGCATATATACTACTGAATATATATATATATACATATAACTATTACACCCATACGCCAAAGTCCTTGCAATGTTTGCGTTTGACAGCTATTCCCAATCAAAACGCTCGCCACGACCCCTGTCCCGGCACAGACCTTGCAAAACCCCTTTCCCCATTGGAAACGC
>Ga0126342_10017867_pt1 | contig 12215 bp, 16 predicted proteins | sample Cyp1metagenome_FD_92528 | JGI IMG/M metagenome (GOLD analysis project Ga0126342, IMG submission 92528) | Coral microbial communities from Lord Howe Island, Old Settlement Bay, Australia - Cyphastrea 1 metagenome | ecosystem: Host-associated > Invertebrates > Cnidaria > Coral ... | reverse complement strand
TATATATATATATATATATTATGTATATATATATATATATATTGTATATATATATTATGTATATATGTATATATATTCTGTATATATATATATTATGTATATATATACTGTGTATATATATATATTATGTATATTATATATATATATATTATGTACATATATATATATTTAGGATGATGTATGAATGGGATGAAAATGGGATGTGAATGGGATGTTAATAAGGCAATTTACATATATGCATATTATTTGTCGAGTGGTGAACGGAGGGAAAATGTTGGAGCCGTATTCAATGAGGAGGGCTTTGGAGCTACTAAGAGCTTTTTCCCATCCACATGCTGAAAACCCATGAGCCGAAACCGAAATAAAAACATGTGATGTCGGATGATATATTGCATTCGAAGTTCAAAAGGATGTATTTTGGCAGAAGATTCCATGTTCAATGGAAATTTATTATGGATTATGGGGTCCAGTGTGCCATCCAAGAGTCATTACAGGTGACGGGTCAATGTTGGTCGAAGTAGTGGGCCGCTTTCAACGCAGACCAAATCTGCCAGTGTATGTCAGATTCATTGTGCGTGTATGATGCACGTCTTATGCGTCTGATTGTGATATTGTGGGTTCCCTCCTAATTTGGAAACATACGTGTGATAAAATGTGTATTTTTTTAAGGTTTTTGTCGATTTTGGTAATGTGTTTGGGCTGCTGGGCCTGTCCAGCGCTACCAGGATGTCGTTTGACGACTTTGCCAATTGCTTCGACTCCATCAACGTGTGCTTTTCGGCTGGAAAAAACAATAATCTGGGTAAAACAAATATAAAACATCCCCGAAATCACAATAAATAGGTGGTATAAACCATTCGCTAATGGGTGGTTTAATATTCTTTTACGCACATTAATTCAAAGCTTCCATTTAGGGGTTTTCGGACATCACTTCACCAAAATGCATCCGTTCTCTCTGTTCAAAGTAGGGCAAATATGCTTTCAAGAACTAAGGTTATGAAAATCTTACCAGCAAACTCTGAGGGTTGTTGAATATTTTTTTGTCGTTTGGTTTTGTCATTTTTTTTGTCATTCCTGTTTTGCGGTGTCATTTTTTGTCGTGTTTTTGCTATTTTGTTGTAATTTTTGTGTCATTTGTTTGTCATTTTCTCATCCAGCGCGGGTGGCTGGATCCTGAGCCGAGCTGGAAAGTTCAAAAACGCAATTTCACCAGCACGCGGGTCATTTTTTTTCATGTTCTTGTCGTTTTCTCATCCGGATCTCAAGCGGTGAAGGTGGCAAACCCGGTCTAGGAAATGAAAAAAAAAAATGTAAAAAAATGACTCCCGGTTTGGGAAATGCAAAAAAATGCCAAAAAATGACTCCCAGTCTTGGAAATGCAAAAAAAATAACTCGCGTGCTGGTAAAGTTGCGTTTTTGGAGTTTCCAGGTCGACCCCGCTTCCCGGCCCTGAGCCGCCTCCCCTGGGCCATTTCACCCCGGCCCCGGCCCCTTCACCCGGTTTTTGAGCCGGCTCCCCCCAAGCCTGCACCCCGAGCTGGGAGACAACTCCTCGTCCAGGCAGGCCCAAAAACGAATTCCCCAGGGCAAGCTCCCCTGCCCTATCCTCTTCATCGCCGGCTGGCTTTCCAAGAGTTTCTGCACTTGTTCCTTATATTTGGTGCCGCCACGAGGTAACAAAAGGTCTGTCATGGTAGTCATTTCTTAAGGAGTTTTTTTGCATTTTCCCGTTCCCAAAATTACAATAAAATGACAAACAAATGACAAATGACAAAAAATGACAACGCAAATCCAAAATGACAAACGTGAATGACAACAAAAATGACAACAAAATGACACCAAAATGACAAAATAAATATGTTTGATTTTCCAGTGTTTGCAGGCCCAAGATTTTCCTAAAACTAAGGGAGTTGAGTTCATTAGTGATGTCAGGACAAGATAAGAGTCAAGCAGCAAATGAGCAAGCGCATGTCACTATACTTGATGATAGTATGCCAATCTTTCTTGGCTCACTTGGGGGTGCAGTTCCACTATGTTCCACTTATAAAAATGGATATCTAACCATATCTAACCATAGTTAGAGGCCTGGTAACCCAACTGCTTGGCTTTTTAGTACCATGGTGTAGCCATAGAAATCACAACTCTACCGAGGTCCTGCCACGATGCCGGTCCCCAAAGCCTCCCGCTACGCTTCTGGCGGCAGCGGCAAACCCAGCTGCGGGCGGTGTGGGCAGCCGGTGCAGAGTTGCTGGCGACCTGGGCAGGGTCGGAGATCTCCATGGTGATGGTTTTGAAGAGATGAACACCATCGGTTTTGAAGAGATGAACTGTTTCATGGTGCGATGTGAAGTAATTACTGCACCACGATGTACCATACCACGTCAGCTTCAAAGTCGCTATGAAATTCTTGTTTTAGATGGTAAACACATGTAAATTTCCGACGATTTCTTGCAGGGAGAGAGGGATAGATGACGAGCGAGGATCATGGCTTGGACTGAGTTCAAAACTGACATGTTTGGAAAGTCACCAGAGATTGAAGTGCTGGATGGGTCTTGAAATTTATGCTACATTATATATATATAATTTATTATACTTCTATATTACTTTTTACACTTCAACCAGCTCAGAATGCGCAGCCTATCACGGCTGCACAACCTCGTTTTTCAGGCTGCTTGTTCGCGGACATGGCACGCAACCGGTGCAACTTGGCCACCGGTTTCCCTTGATGTTGGCCTTCACTGATCCCAGCCTTGTGAAGCCGGGTTCGAGGATTGGTTCAGGGTATCGTGGGCATAGGCCTTGCAGGATCTTGCAGGGGCAATCATGGCTCTGACACTTTTTGGACAGACCAGACCGAAAACCGGTAGTTTGATATTTTCCTGATTTTTCCTGCCAATCTATATAGATCATCTAGAAAGAAGTGAAAGGTTGAAACAAGAACTGGTGGTGGTTTGGAACATTTTTTATTTTTCCATATATTGGGAAGAATCATCCCAACTGACTCATACTTTTCAGAGGGGTAGGTATACCACCAACCAGAGAAGTGTAGATTTCACGGCAAGTCTCCATCTGTGGTTTCCGTTGATTCCCTCCGAGGCAAAGTTCTCGGCAGATGCCGCCTGGTTTGGGCTGGGTCGCTTGACAAGTGCGGCTACCCCAACTGCACCGGTGTTTTTTCTTGGGTGACTAAAGGGAAACATATGGAAAAATATGGAAAAATCATACCATACAAATCCTTGGTTCAATGGCTAAGATTACTAAGGACTTCCAGCAGCTTCATGAAAATCAGAAATCTTATGCTCCAATCCCAAGCTGCAAGGTCCGTTTGAAGCCCGGCGACCTCTGCCAGCTCTGCCTCCAAGCCACAGCGCTGGCGCGGCGCCGCTTCTGGCAGCAGCCGACCCCCGATTTGACATCGACGTCCGCTGAGATCTGCGGCGTCAATGAGGCGAACCGATGGCGGACTGGGGGGTTAACCCAAACAGACGGATTTAGAAATCTGAGGATTAGACATTTTGTGAAGTTCAGAATGATAAGATTTGAAGATGAATGACATTTGAATGATAGGATTTGAAGATGTGCAATGTTTATTCTGCATTCATCATTTGGTTAAAAGAGTGGGCTTTGCCCAAGATGTTTGAGGATTCTAGAAGCATGGTAGCTTCCCCTTTCCGAAATTTGTTGTAAGTCCAGTCCAAGATTTTGAAATGGAAACCCGACATAAAGCACATGGAAATGGGGACGAAATCAAACATGATCTGAGAAACCAACAATGGGTGGGGCTCTGGTAGGAATGGGCCTCATCGAACCCCAATCGACCGATCGATCGGCTAGGGAAAGCAGGAGAGGAAATCCACAACGGGACTTAGAGGAATTCGCGGTGTTTACAAAATTTTACAAACATTAGATTCATGGAGACATGGTTCCTGATTACTGGTTTGGAACCATGGAATTTTATGACTTTCCATTCAGTTGGGAATGTCGTAATCCCACCTGAGGGGTTGAAAGCACCAACCGGATTCATATTAGATTCACATTGTGATTCTAAAACTGTTGAAGAATCCCATGAAGAATCCCATGGATTTCCCCTTTGGAAATGATCAAATGATCTCGCTGCAGGTGGAATTGACCCGCCGGGTTCCAGGCAGGGCTCAATGATGAATTCAGGGAGGACTATATGTCCAATTAGTGTCCAAATATTGCAAGAACATGTAAGAAAGTGTAACACACATAAATAGTTGAAATAATTAGTTTTTCATAGTTTTCAAGATCTATAAGTTTGCATTTGCTATTTGCATCTAGTATGGCGCGTCAGCAAAACCACACTGGCACCCTGGAGCATGGTGTGATGTAAATCCACCAGCGTTTTCAGTTGATCATGTTCCATGGGGGTCAGCAAGTCCAGTGAAGTGTATATCATCACTGGGAATTTCAGGATCCTAAAATGGAGGTACGTTAGTACCATATAAGGCCATATTTTGGGATATTCCCTGAAATCTAGGCATTATATAGGCCTTATATATGGTAGGTACCTCCAATCAATCGGTTCCTGAAATTCCCATTGATATCACCGTGTATTAGTATATCCCCCCCTGCAGGCATCGACTACTTCCCTTTTGAAGCTGGAGCTGGCTGCTCACTGCCACAGAAGCGGCCCGTTTGCAACTTGGCAAACCCAGGGCCCGTTTGCTGATACAACTGGGATCAACTGGGATATTTTTCCAAATTGTTTCCCGATGTGACAAAATGATACAAATTGACATTTGCTACCCGGAGGTGCAAACATGATGATGATGATGATGATGTTGATGATGATGATGATGGATGATGATGATGATGATGAAGATGATGATGATGATGATGGATGATGATGATGTGGATGATGGTGTGGATGAGGATGTGGATGATGATGTGGATGATGATCTTTGATGATGATGGATGATGGATGATTGATGATGGATGATGGATGATGGTGATGATGATGGTGATGATGATGATGATGGTGATGGTGATGGATGATGGTTGATGGATCATGGGTGATGGATGATGATGATGATGATGGTGATGGTGATGATGATGGTGATGATGGTGATGATGATGATGATGGTGATGATAGTGGTGATGATGATGGATGATGATAATGGATGATGATGATGATGATGGATGATGATGGATGATGATGTGGATGGTGATGGGGGTGATGATGTGGATGAGGATGTGGATGATGATGATGATGATGGATGATGATGGGTGATTGTGAATGATGATGCATGATGATGATGGTGATGATGGTGATGATTATGGATGATGATGATGATGGTGATGGTGATGATGATGGTGATGATGATGGTGGTGATGATGATGATAATGCTGGTGATGATGATGATGATAATTCTGGTGATGATGATGATGATGATAATGCTGGTGATGATGATGATGATGGATGGTGATGGATGATGATGGATGATAATGCTGATGATGATGATGATGCTGATGATGGTGATGATGATGAATGTGATGGATGATGAATGATTGATGATGGATGATGATGATGATGATTATGATGATGATGATGGTGATGATGATGATGATGGTGATGATGTTGGTGATGATGATGATGATGGTGGTGATGATGATGACGATAATGCTGGTGATGATGATGATGCGATGATGGATGGGGATGGATGGGGATGGATGATGATGGATGATGATGATGATGATGATGATGATGGATGATGATGTGGATGGTGATGGGGGTGATGATGTGGATGAGGATGTAGATGATGATGATGATAATGATGAATATGATGGATGATGGATGATGGATGGTGATGATTATTTTGATGGTGATGATGGTGGGGATGATGATGATGATGGTGATGGTAGTGATGACGATGATGGATGATGGATGAGGATGATGATGATGATGATGGTGATGGAGGATGATGGAGGATGATGGGTGATGATGTAGATGGTGATATGGGTGATAATGTGGATGAGGATGTGGATTATGACGATGGATGGTGATGGATGATGATGATGATGATGTTGATGATGATGATGATAGTGATAGTGATAGTGAATGATGATGGTTGATGATGATGCTGATGCTGATGCCGATGCTGATCCTGATGCTGATGCTGGTGGTGATGATGATGGTGATGATGATGATGGTGATGGTAGTGGTGATGATGATGAGGATTGATGATGATGGATGATGATGTTGATGGTGATGATGATGATGATGATGGATGATGATGTGGATGGTGATGGGGGTGATGATGTGGATGAGGATGTGGATGATGATGATGATGGTGATGGATGATGATGGGTGATTGTGAATGATGATGCATGATGATGATGATGATGGTGATGATTATGGATGATGATGATGATGATGGTGATGGTGATGGTTGATGGTGTTGATGATGATGATGATGGATGGATGATGGATGATGGATGATGATGATGATGATGTTGATGATGATGATGATAGTGTTAGTGATATTGAATGATTGTTGACGATGATGCTGATGCTGATGCCGATGCTGATGCTGATGCTGATGCTGGTGGTGGTGGCGGTGGTGGTGGTGGGGGTGGGGGTGGGGCCCCTGCCAGTCACAAATATGTGACGCATCATGAAACCAATCACTTTATTCAAAAATGATGTTCTAACAAATGGTCAACCAGAGTTTTGGATCAGTTTGGCACCCTTGACAGCGAGCGCCAGACTGCAACAAGATCCATCCTGTAGAGTTAGGTGACCTGGGCCCTGCCTGCACGCATCACAGTCCCAGCCACTTCGCTGCCTACGAGCGCCTTGGAAAATCAATCGGTGATACCGAACCCAGCTACATGAGAGTAATTATGGATCAAGTTATGACTGGTTGGTAGTTTGGAACATTTTTTATTCTCCATTTCATATATGGGATAATCCTTCTCATTGACTTTCATTGACTTTCATATTTTTCAAGATGGTTAAAACCACCAACCGGATGATGTGATGTTTACATTTTTTCCCTTGAAAGCCTTGGATTTTTGTTTGAAACGGGGAAGCCCAGCGCAAACTCGAGGCACCCTTGGATGAAGCCCACACCAGATGTGGTGCTGCCCCAGTCCAAAGTGAAACCCAAGTGATGCCGCCCAAAGCTGGCGGCTATGCCCAAGGGAAAGCCAAAGTTGCTGCCTCCTGGATTTCAGCTGGTGAAAAAAAAGGAAAAAAAGGGTGTTTGGGAGGGAAAATTATTGCTCTGACTTCTGGTATCTTCTTGTAAAACAAAACTTGCCATGGAAAAATGAAGCTGTTTGCTGGGCAGATCTGGACAGCTGCTCTATAAATGAGTTATTTAGGCATAGATAGGTTTTGATGATTCTGAAGGGTCACTCATGATATTGGCTGGCATTGGCATGGCTGCCAAACCAGCACTCAAGGCCTGCGCTAGGAGAATGGCAAGGTCTTAAAGACGATTTGATAGCATAGCGACACAGTGTCAGGCCTCTTGGGACTACCATTCTACTAGATTCATCTCTATTCTACTAAGTACATCTAATTCTACCACATCCGGTTGGTGGTTTGGAACATTTGGATTATTTTTCCATATATTGAGAATAATGATCCCAACTGACTAATATTTTTCAGAGGGGTTGAAACCACCAACCAGACATTGATTAGAGATTTCTCCTCATGTTGTCTCACGAACCAGTTTTCTTCCATGCTATCCCGCCAGGCATGCGAATCGCCATGCTTGCCAAGTCTGCCAAGAAGATCCAGGCCGAAGCCAAGTGCACCAGGGAGGACATGTTGGTTGAATTTTCGTGGTCGTTACGTCCAAAAGGGGATCGCAAATCGTCACTGGCCACTGTCACTATTCGTGATTTATATTTATGTCCTGTCAGCAACGACGACAATGAAGGCGATGGTAAGAGGACCCAGCCACAAAGTCTCCAGTTGTTTGAAGGTCTATACCTCTCAGCGCAAGTTTTTCCACCTTTTGTTCGCCACTGGATGCCGTCGCAACCGGTCGCCACTGGTGCCAGGGCATGTGGCGGGTGTATTTGATGCGGAGTCTCTTCAGCATGATCCGCGAACGGGGCATTCTCATCCAGGCTGTCCGACGGGTCAAGTCGTGCCACACTGTGCCACCACTTGAAGGCGGCGAACTCGTCTTTGTTAATGATATTATTGATAGTAAAGCATAGTAAAGCAATCCATAATATATTCATGGATTATACCAGCTATAAAATGGGAAAATTGGGGATGGATTACTATTGCTTTACTCACATTAATTAGTTCATTGTTGGCAGGGTTTTTATTTATACCCATGGTTCGGATTGCTTTCAGCGCCATCCCCAAACTGAAATCGTTTTCTTGGTTTATCTCACCACAGCCCTCTGGCAATCCAAATCTCGCAACGAAAACTCCACCTTGTGATTTCATATATGGGTATGGATCAATACCTATTAATACCATTTTTAGGGTGATGAACATCCATTTACCAGCTATTTTGGGGTTCACTAGGTACCAGGGTTTTGACCCATAGCCAAATAATGTCTACTATATATTCTAGCCAAACCCTGTGATAGGCCACCTGGCGCCGCTACGCCGCCAAGTGCCGCGTGTGGAACATGATGAAACCTGCCCAGCGGCGCCGCTCGCGGCTCTTCCGGGCCTTCCTGGAGAAGCTCCGAGCTCAGCTGAGAGATGGAGAAGGATGAGAAGGGGAGATGGATGGGGGAAGCAATTGGAAAGCTGAGCAAAAATGGATAAAAAATTGGATATAGCTAGGATTTGCACCAATTTTAGATAAATATGGTATATTTGTTGGGTATATCATCAGATATATCTAAAAATCACGACATGGATAAAAATAGGATTTACAATGATATACTTGATATGGCCACCAACAAATACATTTAGTGATATTTAGATATATATGATGATATACCCAACAAATATGGATGGGGAAGCAACGAACTGATAAACTCTGCCAAGCTCATGTGGGATAGGAGGGTAGGCCCCGGTTCGGCATCACAAAGGGTTCCCCAGCATCGCCTCAGGTACCCCAACGCTGCCAAGAGCACCGGAGAAACAGACTCAGAAGAGGCATCGGACATCGATGGACGTCGATGGACCATGACTTTCCTTTCTGAGACATCAGCAAATTCCATGGTTCTTCAATTATCCATCAATATTTTCCATGAATATTATCCCATATCATCCATGATGGATGGATCATGATAAATGATCATCCAATCATCACTATTATCCATTAGCCATTACCGTTTGGTTATTTAACATAGCCATGGTATAGATGGCCCATTTATAGATGGTTTACCAAACTAAAAAATGGTGATTTTCCATGGCTATGTAACAAATAACCAGAGGGTATCATTCCAAAGTTCTTTATCCATTAGCCGTGCCAGGAGCGAGAGCTCCAAGCTGAACGAGAGCGTTTGGAGCGTTTGAAGGCCACCAAGGAAGAACAGGCAGAGCTGGTGGGAAGCTGGTGATTGGAACTCAGGGTTGGGAGTTGGGAGGAAAAATATGGAAAAGTGTAGGACATTTTGGAAATTGTAGGAAAGGCGGAAAAATGTTGGCTATAATTGGGCATTCATGGTTGTTGATGTTGTTGACTGGAAGTTCTTTAAGCTTTTGGCTCAACAAAAATTGGAGACTGAAGCGGGTTCAGTTCAGTGCAGATGATCACTCTTGGGATGGTGGGTTCCACCTGGTCGCCAGGAGAGGCAACGAAAGGAGGAAGAGAAACGACAGAAGGAAGAAGAGGACGGCAGGGAAGCTGCCTGTGGGGAAATGGCCCATAGAAATAGTTGATTTACCCATTTATAGGAAGCTGGTGATTTTCCATAGTTATGTAAGTTATGTTAGTTTACCAGAGGCTAGTGGGGAAATGCGGAGAATAGTTTCAACCTGCCCCAGGGCCACATGTTGCGGAACGCTCGTGTTGTCTCCAGGAACGACGCTTGCGGGAAGAGGAGGAAGAGCGACAGCGACTGGAAGAAGAAAGGACCTTCCAGCACCGAAAGCCGAAGATCTTCCAATACCTTTCCGACCTTTCCCTTGATATGAAGGAAGGAGATCTCAACCGCATTTATTGGCAATATATGTAGTTGTTTGGTATTATAACATATTATAACCAGATCATGCGGTTGCTAAGGTCAGGCATTTTCACCCAAGCCTACTGGAACTCAGAAGTTGGCTGGTCGTTGTGGAGAGGAACAGCTGCAAGTGTTGCGAGTAGCCCGCTGAAGTACATCCCCGAAAAATGCTAATCGCCATAATGTGTGACTACCGGAGGGTACCAACCAATGTTCCATCAATTGTCAATATTCCATCAATATTCCATGAATATTTCATCAATATTCCATGATATCACCATTTCTGTTGTATCCCAGCCAGCAGTGCAGGATCCGTTTGGAGCAAGAGGCGATAGAGCGTCGCAGACAGGAGGAACTGCAGCATGGCAGCAACAGGCCTTGGGTTGGTAATTCATCACCAGAATGGTCATTGGAAATGTCGAATTGGCAGTTAACTGGATAGTTTTGTATGGTTTTGGATGGTTCATGTTTCATACATTTATGATATTTATGTTAATGTATGTTAATGTCAACCCTGGATTAATAAACCCCTAGATTGTTTAATTGGGAGGGTACCATAAAAAAGTATCAGATGAAATGACTATTGGAGGAGTACCCCCCTAATTGTCATAAACCAATGGTTTAGTCTCATCCGGGGTTGACATTATTTTATATTCATGCATGCTGATCATGAGATGTGTCTTTTTCCAACTGGATGATTTTCACGACCATTAACCATTGATGATGTTCGATGAGAAATGTTTGATGACAAGAAGGCGAGAAAGGCTTGGCCGAAAGGGAGACTGAACCAGTAAGCTGAGAATATTCCATCTTGTAGTGGATCATTTCTCATTGACAATCATCAATTATGGAGAATAGTTTACCTATGAAAACTAGTGGGAACCCACGCAAATTCCAGATGATTTAGTTGATGTGCCGATGAAAGAAGTATCAAAAGTCTTGAAATTCACCATGTTCATCCATTTCCCACATGTTTTCCCTATTAGAAAAACGCGCTTTCCCTATCAAAACCCGGTGGTTTTCGCCATGAACGGGGTGGAAATTCCGGCGCGACGAAACGTGTCTCCAAGGCAACGGCTGGAACAGGCCAAGCTGGCAGCTATGGAGGAGGAACGACAGAGAGCCGAGGAGTGCCCCAACCATGGATAGCAGCTATAGCAACCGCCAGCCATGGATTACCCTCTGGTAAACAGCCACAGTTTGCGAACTGGAAGCCATGGCCCATAGAAATAGATGGTTTACCGAACTTAAAAATTGGTGGATTTTCTAACATAACGACCACCATGCTATTAATGGGTAAATCAGCTATTTCGACTGGGCCATTTTCAATAGTCATGTAACAAATTACCAGAGGGTAGTTGGAAGGGTTTCTAGAAGGGTTGGGAAACATGGTTGGGAAACATGGGAAACTATGGATCAATGGATTAGAAAGGATGGTTTTTAGAATCAGCCATGGATTATCCGTGGAAAAGGATGGTTCTTAGAATCAGCCATCGAAAAGTTGGAGACCTGAAAATGATCGGGAAACCATCGTAAAACATTATAAACAATGAAAAAAAACATCGAGCCGATAGCATCTTGCACAGTTCATTTGGATCATTCCTTTACGGGTTGAATGACCATTTGGATCAATGTCATCCTTCCCACTGACGAACTCCATCATTTTTCAGAGGGGTAGGTTGAAACCACCAACCAGTTATACAATGTTACAATAACCATCCATTAACCATCCATTAACCACCATTAGCCATTATAAACCATTATAAACCATATTTTTCAGAGGGGTTGGTGGTTCAACCACCAACCAGAATGGATTCCAAATCCTCGACATCCAACTGGCCTAACGGTTGTTAGGCCCTCCGGAAGTCATCAGCTCCATGGCTGGGAAATCCCCAGACATGGAGGTTTATAGCTGGGAACATCAATGAACTATATAAACCTCTATGGTTAATCTATGGTTAATCTATGGTTAATCTATGGTTAATCTATGGTTAATAATGGTTAATCTATGGTTAATAATGGTTAATCTATGGTTAATCTATGGTTAATAATGGTTAATCTATGGTTAATAATGGTTAATCTATGGTTAATCTATGGTT
>Ga0126342_10017866_pt1 | contig 12215 bp, 9 predicted proteins | sample Cyp1metagenome_FD_92528 | JGI IMG/M metagenome (GOLD analysis project Ga0126342, IMG submission 92528) | Coral microbial communities from Lord Howe Island, Old Settlement Bay, Australia - Cyphastrea 1 metagenome | ecosystem: Host-associated > Invertebrates > Cnidaria > Coral ... | reverse complement strand
TGAGTTTTATGACTTTCCATATGTTGGGAATAATAATCCCAACTGACTTTCATATTTTTCAGAGGGGTTGAAACCACCAACCAGTCACTAATGGGATACTAATGGGGCTTATACTTAGACTTTCCATATGTTGGGAATAATCATCCTAACCGACGAACTCGTATTTTTCAGCGGGGTAGGTCAACCACCAACCAGGACCTGCTTCTGATGATGCTAACGTGTATGGGTATCATGACTAACCCAGTTCTTACATCATCCCTTCAAATAGTTCCATCAGTGTTCCATTTAGGTATATATAGCCCTTTCAATATTTCGTATATAGCCCGGTTATTTAAGAAAAATAACCATTACTTATTTATCCTTGTGAACGAATCATTGGGCTGGTTAACCCATACGCATATCACATTTTTTGCTGGTTAATTCCCTGTGAATCATCATAAAATCCCATGCGTTCCCATTTAATCTCGATGTTGAATGGTTAAATCCGCATCTAAATGGCATTCTTTTGTAGTTACATCCCCAAAGAATCACACTTAAAATGAAAATCCCCAACTTAAAATCAACATTTATACCAGGTAATTTAGAGATTCCATCTAGTTCGCCATTCTTCCACATAATCCTCATATTCTGTAATGATTCGTTATCCCTGAAAATTGTCGTAATTCCCAATAATAAACCATCTCCAATGTTACCAAACGTGGGTGTTTTTTTCGACATCACCCAAAAGGGTGTTTATGATTGGGTTGGAAAATTAAGGAAAACTAATGGAAAATCAGGGAAAACTATTGGAAAATTAAGGAAAACTAATAGCACACCAAAAACAAAGAAAAACAAAACCCAAAAAAAAAACATAACGCTTTTATTCCATCAACAAAGACATTCAGATCCCATGAAATCCATACTCTTTCGTGATTTTTTCTTTGGTTTTCCCGTGAAACTCCATTAAAACCAGGATTTTCCCCTGGTTTTTTTCGAAGCCCCCACCGCAGGTGCCCCCACCGCCGGCCACGAGCACGGCAGCGCCAGCCGCGGCACAGAGGGTGGCAGAGGCGGTGATGAAAGCCTCCGAGCTGCTCCGGCAGATCGACGGGGAAACCGTTAATGTCAACCCCGGATTGATAAACCATGGTTTATTACCCTCTGGTAAACATACAAAAAACTATGGAAAATCACCATTTAAAATAGGTAAATCAACTATCAATGGGCTATTTTCAATAGCTATGTTAGTTTACCAGAGGGTAATTAGGGGGTACTCCTCCAGTAGTGATTTGATACTTAAATGGTACCTTGCCAATTAAACTGCCGCAAACGGGGTTGATTTTGATCCAGGGTTGACATTAAAACCATGGGATGTCATGGGGATTTTCCATGGGGATTTTTGGGGTTTTAATGTCATGGGATGTCATGGGATGTGGTGGGATTCTACTGGGATATAATGAGATTTTCCAGCGACCTTTGATTGCCGGATGGTAGATAGATCTGGGTAAATTATGACGACCTCACTGTTCTCCCTCACTGGAAATCATAGTTAGTAAGGGAAATCATCCCCAAATGGCCGCAAGATTCAGGTTAGTGAATTATTATAATTTACCCAGATAGATGTAAATAGAAAGTACAGATTTACATCAACATCCAAGCGGTTTGGGGGTGAACATGGAACCTGAAACTTGGTAAGGCTTTGAATTTTTGTTCACCTGGGATTTTTGTTATCCCAATATGAAGATATGAACGAAGAACTAGGGCACATCAACCGAAACAGGAATGGGGAAAACGAGTGCAGGGATGTGCAGGGTATTTCTTGGGTAACTACTGTAGATAAAGGAAAAACAACAACATATAAAAACAACTGCAGGATGAATGGCGATCATTGGCGGTCAAATTGCAGAAACATGGTGTTTTGACACACTATATATTTGGCAATGTCAATTACAGAAACATTTAGTATCACCAACATGCTGCCATATGTATATTTACGTTCAGTATTTGTCATTATTTTACCTTGTTTTACTATTCAATATATAGTGATAGCTATGGAAACATCAAAAACTGCTGCTTAGTGGCTGGTGCCGACAGGCGCATGGTAAACATCCCATTATTTTCTTTGGCTTTCGTAACCGTCTGTTTGGTTTATCGGATTTTGTAACCAGTCCACTGGCACAGAATCTGAAACCTTTTGCGGGTCAACAATTCGGCAATCCAACAGTTTGAATTACCATGATTTACCATTTCTACGTTTTCACCAAAATGCCAAACTGTGAGCACTTAGTTATTTAACATACCATTGAAATCCCATTGAAGCATCATTAGAATAACAATTTTTGGCCGGTAAACTCACTAACTTCGTGATTTCTAGTGGATTTTCTCATTTCAACCTCCATTTACAGTGGATTTTCACATCAATAGTCCATTCTAATCCCATTACGATCCAATCAAATCCACTATATTGCCATTAATGGTCCATTCTCCCATTCTAATTCCATTAAAACACTATCAAATCCCAATAAAATCACTGTAAAATTAATATCTATATATATATATATATACATATGTAGATATCATATATATATGTGTATATATTATATAGATATCATATAGATATATAGATATCACATATATATATAATATCCCATTAATAGCCCAGGAATCGCCCAGGACTCTTGATTGGATTCATATAGATTTTATGGTGATTTTATGGGATGTGATAGTGTTTAACCATGTTTAACCCATCCTGCAGTCGGTGGTGCCCCCCCAGTCGCGATTTAGCTCCCTCAGGCTCCACCTTGCTTAAATAATCATGCAATTGTGGGGCCCCCAAACGTTATAAGTTGGTTTATAAGCCCATCTAACTATGGTTATAACTTATAACTACCATAAACCCTACAGGATGGGGCCCCCCTAGTTATAAGTTGGTTTATAAACCCCATGAATACCATAGTTATCTAGTTCGTTATATCTACCATAAACCATAGTTAATTCAGCCATTTATAAACCAACTTTTTACGCTATCCAACGGGGGCCCCATCCTGTAGTTATTGGAGTTATGTTCACCAACTGAATGCTATCGAACGGGGGCACCACCTTGCATAAACCCTACAATGTGAGGCCCCCAAGATAGCGTTCAGTTGGTTTATAACTCCAGTAACTATGGTTTATAGGTGATATATCTATAGTTAATATTAGTTAATGGGGTTTATAAACCAATTTATAACATTTGGGGGGCACCACATTGTAGTGAAATTAGATTTTCCATAGCAAACTCTTAGTTTACCAGAGGGTATGTTTGTTGGTTTATAATGGTTTATAAACCCCATGAATACTCTAGAATACTATAGATATATATCTGCCATAAACCCGAGTGAAATTGGAGTTATATCTACCACCCAAGGTGCACACCGCGACGGCCTTTAGGCATTCGCAGCTCCCGGTGCCGGAAGAACTGGCCTCCGCCGCCGCCGCCGGCGCGGCGGCCGCGGATCGGCCCGAGGGGTCGCTGTCGCCCGAGGCGGGCGGGAGGGAAACGTGGGAAAAGCGCTGGGGCCGTGGGGAGTTCATGGAAAAAACATGGGAAAAACATGGGAAATTCGGAAAGACTCGGAAAACTCGGGGAAAATATAGGAAAAATATAGGAAATATTGGAAAACCATGGAAAAACACTGGAAAACACATGGGAAAAGCGATGAAAAAACGGGGAACAACCATAGGAAAAGGCGATGGTAAAACTGGGAACAACCATGGAAAGCAAGTCGGACACGAAATGGACAAATTTGAAAAACATGCGATTTTTTCTCCCACGTATGGTTATTTTTGGAAAAATGTTTTACATTTTCGGATGCCAGCAATTGTTGCCATTTTTTGTTTTGGACGTTCTCGCTGGTCAACATCCCATGAATTTGTTGCTTGGTAGACCCATGAATTTGTTGCTTGGTAGACCTGCTTGTTTTGGGTGGAACCTTCACTTAACACATCTTAACACCGAATTGAACGGGATGGATCCAGTATGTTCCCCAGTGCTGTGTGATCTGAAAATATATATTATCCTCGACCTCAACACGACCTCACCATACATGATTGCATGTTTGCGAAAGGTGTCATCTATCAAGACGTGATATCCATAATTCTGGGTAAACCAAACAGTTGAATAGCTCACTCCGTAGTTCAGGTATGTATTGTACCTCTGCAGCCAAAAGCGACATTTGTAGGAACCCTCTATTACTGTAATCAACCATGGCAATGGGAAATTCACCATTTAGTTTGATGTTTTTCCCATTCAAACCTCATTTTTCCCCTGTCTGTACGAACGTGCCTTGCAGGCTCATGTGCCAAGCTCACACCTAATTTCTCGGGCATTTCCCAGCTTGCCAAGTTTGATTAGCGGAGGGTATATCATCATTCTCCCATTTTATCCCATTTCCCCTTAACAATTCCCTATATATCCTTACCCCAACACATTGATCAATATAAAACTGAGATCAGTATCCATTCATATCCTATGATTATCCCACTATTATCCCTATCAAACCATATAGACTACCATTATTTGGGATAGTAATGGGATAATGGATGGTAGTAGATGTTGAATGACTGCCTCATTTTCCCCCCCTCACAGGCTATCGCGGAAGTAGTGACTTGGACAAAGCCCTGTAGAGCCCGAAGACTAGTGGATGAGGATACCTGCGTCAACCTGGGTTAGATGCGAACTAATCCCTTCCCCCTAATATTAAACACCCCTTAGAAACCATGGTTTAGTAGGGAATTTCCACATAATATTAGGGTGATGGAATTATATAGTAACTTTAATTTTTTGCTATCAGTGATGAAATTACTAACCAGCGCAAGATTTGATTTTTTGATAGGCATCTAAGATTCACCATGATACCAGGCTGATCCCTTTCTACCAAATATCTGGGCAAATCTCACGTTGCGACTGAACCCGCCTGGACTCATGTTTTTTTGGAAACAAGAGGTGATGGAACAGCAACAACGAGAACACTTCAGATATCTTCAGATGATGTGCAAATATGCACATCTGCAAAACTGTCAAGAATCATGATAGGAGTGCATTCCACACCACTCAAACACGACATGACACCTAGGATCCGTTTGGGCATCCCCTGTCCCAATAGATGTCCGCAAAACCCCTGGAAGGTTGATGCACTTCCTAGCTTTGTTTTCATCATTCCGAAACCCTGCAAGAAGCAGAGTTTTAGTTCTTGGAACATTCGTATGTAAATCATTTGGCAAAATGTGTCGTTAAATGCTGATTGGTGGTTTGGAACATGAATTTATTTTTCCATTCAGTTGGGAATTTCATCATCCCAACTGACAAACTCATATTTTTCAGGTTGAAACCACCAACCAGAATATATGGTCACTTGAACCTTTGCAGCGTGTCCCCAGATGCCGGCTTCAGTGCGCCACCAGGATGGTAGTTCAAGCACGTTTTCCCCATACTTCACAGGTTTCCAACGTTTCTATCTATGACTTCCCCTGTGTTTGGCCTATAAACCTCTGATTTTCCCATGGTTCCCCCATGATTTTCATGGTTTTGGGGCTATAAACCTTTGATTTTCCCTATCATTTTCCATATTCCTATGATTTTGATGGTTTTGGGGCTATAAACCTTTGATTTTCCCTATCATGTTCCATATTCCTATGGGCTTTTTTTGAAAACATGTGTTTTTTCCCATTTTCCCCAGGGTTTTGCCCAGTTTTTGGGCCATCCCCGGTGGCCGTAAATAGCCAAATGGCCCAGGCCAAGGGGACCGGAGTGTCAACTCCGATTCTGCAGAGGCTCAAGAGCTCTCTGAAGGCTGCGGCCTGGCAGCAAGGTGAAGACATGTGAAAACCGCTGAGTTCATACAGAAAAAAACTGGGTAATTATGGATTAATCACCATTAAATCACCATTTTCCTATGGTTTTCCAATGGGAATCACCATTTTTAAATGGAGCCTTTAGAAATATCTTTACGTTAAGCTGGGTCAATTTGATCACGACCTCACTGTTCTCCCGAGCCCTGGAATCATGATTAATAAGGGAAATCATCCCAAAATGGCCGCAAGATTCAGGTTAGTGAAACATTATAATTTACCCAGAGTTATGTTTGTTGGTTTCCAAACCCCATGAATACTAGTTCGTTATATCTACCATAAACTATACCAGTTATGCTTGATGGGGATAGAGAGAGAGAGAGAGAGAAAATGGGCCCCAAGGAAGTATACGATTTAAACATCATTACTGGGATTTCTTCAGGACACACACACACATATATATATATACATATAATTATGTACATATGTGCAACTTGGGGATATGTATAAATATCTGGTTGGTGGTTTGGAACATTTGGATTATTTGTCCATTTCATATATGGGATGTCATCCTTCCCATTGACGAACTCATATTTTTCAAGATGGTTAAAACCACCAACCAGATTAGAATTATTGATTACATTGCCATTAAACCCCATGAATCCCAATCAAGCCCCTCTAAACCTCATTAAACCCCATTAAAGTCCCATCAAACCCTTTTTGAAACACCATCAAACCCTTAAAAAAACATGAGGCCTCATTTAAAAGCTCATTAAACATGAATAAAACCAGCTTAAAACACCATGAAGCCTCCCTTTTTCAGCCCCCCTTCCCATTAAAACCAGCCAGCACCGGGTCATCCGGGATCCGAGCCGAGCCCAACCTTAGGTGGATTGCAAGTACTACGGTGCCATCATGGCCATGTGGAATAGCGCCAGCTTGGCGCGCGACGGCACGGATGTGGCCATCAAGGCGAGGGATCCGGATCCGGGAGATCTACGGATCTCCCGGATCCGGGAGATCAATGGAAGATCTCGGAGAATTCACGAGCAAAATGCATATCTGGCCAGGATTTGGCCCAAAAGGGCTGTTTCCCAAGGATCCCAGAAGGCAGTTTTAATTGCAGGATTCCAAGCCAGCAAGGTCCCAAAATCTGGCTCCAAAAGGCTCCTACAAATGGGGGCAATATGATGGTTCAGTGGAAGATATTTCGATGAACTTGATCGTGACCTCAACCTGACGTCACCGGAATGATGGTTTATATATGTCAAATCCCTCCAAATGACTCTATTTCAGCTATTTCTCATCGTGAATTACTACAATCAGCTACTAACACATAGCATTTCATGTGGCGACATCATTCCCCAAAAAGATCAACAAAGTCACCTGAAATGAAGCAACATCATATCATCCCGCAGGAACAGATTTTTCCCTCTGGTAAACTGTTACACAACTATGGAAAATCACCATTTGAGATGGGTAAATCAACTATAAATGTGCCATTTTCAATAGCTATGTTAGTTTACCGGGGAGTATATATTTTATTGGATCCCATTAGGTCCCTAAGTCCCGACTTCAGTCCAAGATTCACCGTATTTCGAGAAACAGAAGTTCCAGGTGAAGAAAGTCGTCGCTGTCTCTGCGGACGCGGGATTTTCAGTGGAGCAACAGGCAGAGTGATGGAGGATGTTAACATGTGCAACACATGGATGTCCCCACAAACCGTAGATGGCCATGCTATGCTATTTTTGCATATTTTTGCATCAGAATTCTATAGACACATTTACACACGCACACAGACACATATATGAGAAACTACAACGACCATCGCGACGTTACTGGAAGAATGGTGGGGTTTTTGCCTCCCAATTGTGCCACTTCCATGGGGGAAATGAGGCTTTCGTCCACTTGGCGGTGCAGTTGCAGTTATAAGCAGATAGATAGAAAGATAGATCGATAGATCGATAGATAGATATATCCATAGTCCATAGTCCATTGTCCATAGTTATAGAGCTTAGATAATTATCTTATATCCCAACCTATGGGGTTTATGACCATGGATATGCCCATAAAAGTAAGAGGTTCTTGATGTTTAAGCCCCCATTGATTATTAGAATAGTAGTCTCAACAACAATTTCATTAAATCATTGCATATTGTATATCATTAATAACACTTATATCCCGTGAGCTGTAGTTATACCACCCTAAATATATCCTTCTATATCCTTATCCCCAAAAACCTTGACTAATATGATACTAAAATCAGTGTCTATTAATATCCATTATCCCATTATTATCCCAAGATTATCACGATTAAACAATATGGGTATGGGTCAAAATTGAGTTTAAAATCTGTGGTCTCATAGGGCTTAGATGATGACCCCATCCCCATATCAACTACCATTGGGAAACCTACTGTATTGTCAAGAAAATCCCATCACAGTACCACAATTCAGCAAAAACCAGTTTATAGTGATGTTCATGATTTCCCGTCACATGTTTATTCCATAATAAACCAGTTTATGGTCTCAAACACTGATGGGATTCCATTGAAAAGTGGTTGGTGGTTTCAAAGATTGTAAAAAAACACCAACCAGTATGGAAAATCACCAATTTTCATGGGCACATCCACTATTTCGACTGGGCCATGGCTTCCAGTTCGCTAACTGCAACAGTTTACCAGAGGGTATACCCTCTAATCAAACATAGCTATGGAACATCACCATCTTCAGGGGGGTGGCTCAACCACCAATTAGTGATATACCCTCCGCTCATCAAACATGGCAAGCCAACTAGTTTACCAGAGGGTATACCCTCCACCAACCAGAAAATGATGGTGATGGTCATGACCAAATTATGGAGCCCCACATGACCAAAATAAAGGCCCAAGCCGGCGCCGCGGCGGCGGCGGCGGGCCTGGCCTCGCTGACGACCGAAGGTAGCATGGGGAGATGACTCGCAACGATGGGTCAAGGTGTTGAAGCAACAAGAGGAATGGAAAACCATGATCATTGGATTGGTTTAAGGGAAAATCTTAACCGGAAACCACGGTTTTTACCATCAAATATAGGGTTTTCCGGTTAACATTTTCCCATCATCCAATTCTATGACATGAGAAAACCCATGGAAAAACATGGAAAATGCCATGACATCAGCGATTTCTAGATGATGTCTGGTGCGATTTCATGGGAATTGAACTAAGAAAAATCGTGGGATTTCCTGGGAAGATCATGGTGATTTTTTTGGGATTTTTTTGGGATTTATGGTGACTCTAATAGTGGTTTATCCAACAAATCAATAGGAATTTCACCAACAAAAATGATGCGGCGATCCCATGGGGAATTTCATGCGGTGATTCTGTTTGCGATACTGATGATATAGTTTTGTGGTCATCAAACGTGGCAGTTACGCATCAACTATGAAAGGAGTTTTTATTGGGAAGCATCAACATATATCAACATATATCCTGAATCACTGGGGATTTCTAGGGGGATTGGTTGCTGAAGATGAAAAACTTGGGAAGAGAGATATATATATATCTATCTGGTTGGTGGTTTGGAACCATGGAATGTTGAATGACTTTCCAGAAACAGTTGGGAATGGAAAATTATCCCAACTGACGAAGTCATTTTTTAAAGAGGGGTAGGTTCATACCACCAACCAGAGTATAAATAAGGGAGTTTTCATTGCTATGATTGATTACCAGAGGGTACCGCGGGTCTAGTACTATTTGGGGATGGTATATTATTGGGTTAACTTGAGGGAACACCACGTTTTTGCAAAACAATACCTCTGCAATATTTACCCTCTGGTAAACTGTTACATAACTATGGAAAATCACCATTTTTCATGGGAAAATTCACTATAAATGGGCCATTTTCCATAGCCATGTTAGTTTACCAGGGGGTACATTTGGCTATAGCGTGGTTTGATAAACCAACTCCAGTTGAATTGGGAAAACGTCGGTTTGGACCCTAACAGAGTGATTTGGCAAAAAAACACAAGTTGGTTGTTGCTTAAACGTCCCAACTGGCAACCAAAAAAAAGTGAATGGTTTTGATTAATTGGGATCTTTGACCAGTAAGAAAGGATAGTATGATCACAAGATACCACAGCATTGGATTGAACCGGGTTTGAACCGAAAACACTGGGGGAGAATGGCATCAAGAATAGAGTATAGAGTAGACATTGCGGGGACAAGGGTAGGTAAATTGGCATTGAATTGGATAGTTTTGCAGCAATACGTGGATAGGGTACAACTCTTGGTGAACCTTGTTGTGATAGGTTAATCTTGGATGTAAGTATTCTTGCCACAACCGACCGTGTATAAATGATGGATTTCCGAGGGTTTTAAAAAATATATATATATAGGTTGGTGGTTTCAAACATTTTTTATTTTCCATTTCATATATGGGATGTCATCCTTCCCATTGACGACCTCATATTTTTCAAGATGGTTAAAACAACCAACCAGATAGTGATCTATTGAATTCCTATGGATTAATATTGATTTACCAGCATTTACCCATGAAAAAAATGGCGTTTTCCATACCTATATGTATATATATATATATTATGTACATGTATATGTAATGTTTTGCTGGTACAAGGTGATGCCTGCCAGTTGTTCTGTGGCTTTTCACCCCCATTCTTAGTGTCTATTATATTATAGATATATTTGCCATAAAGCCTAGTTCAACTTGTCAACGATACCTAAAATAGATCATCATATATCCATATATCTAACCACTTGGCCAATATACTTGTCCAATATACTATAGTTATACTGTTATACTTACTATATATAATTATATATATACACAATCACATATCCATATAGCTATACATGACTGACCACTTGGACTACAGTACTTGGCCAGGTATATTTCTACAACTATAGCCTCCTTCGCCATGGCGAACCTTTCGGGGGCACCTGGGGCACCCTTCGATCTCCTGCAGGCCCTTCGGGGGTGATTGCAGAGGTGCTCAGGGCGTCAGATGCGGCAGGACTGGATTTGGAGATGCAGACGCGGATGGATCCTTGGATTGAAGGGATCTGGGATGGATCTTTGGATATCTTCAGGATATACCCGGCCTGGTAAACATACAAAAACGATGGGAAATCACCATGCTATTAATGGGTAAATCCACGAACTGAATGGGTAAACTAACATAACTATGAGAAATCACGATTTTAATGGGTAAATCCACTATAATAAATGGTCATTTTCAATAGCAAACTGTTAAATTACCGGAGGGTATACGGTGTATATATATATATACACATATAATTACATATGTGCAGCTTAGGGATATGTATAAATTATAATTTATAATATGTATTGTATCTTGGGTCATGTTGGGCTCATCTTTGTATCTCTTCGACGAAGCATGTGAATCAACATCGGATATGGGAGGGGCCTGGGGATATTTTTCTAATGGTTTAGAGCCTGCCAATTATACGTAGACATGTATGACATGTTAAATGTCATTTGGCTCATCTGGAATTCAGTTTTCCGGGATCTGGGATATTTTCAGGAGATATTTTAAGGACATGAAACTTAGGAAGATATTGGATCGCGGGTCATTTTGGCTCATCTTGGGCTATGCTGAGACAGACATCGCCCAACATTTGGTTTTCGGCCAAGCAACATTGATATTTCACCACTCAAAATGGGCCTAACCGCGACATATGATATGCTATGGGCTGTCTTCGTCGGGAAAATACGGGGTTGACAACTGGAGTTTGCAAGATTCCTCCCATCCAACTCTGGGTTTTGCTTCGATTCAGGAGGATTTTTTATGCAAAAACCCTCTGGTTATGTCAAAATAGCTATTGAAAATGGCCATTGAAATAGTGAGTTTTCCAATGAAACATGGTGATTTTCCATAGTTATGTTAGTTTACCGGAGGGTAAGTTTGTTTGAGTGAATCTTTGGAGATTTGTTGGGTGGATTATTTGGGGGAAAGTATCCCACTCTTTCTGGGATTGACTTTTGGTCCTTTGAAGCCCAACCACTGCTCCTTCAATTCTGCTTTTTTTGGCACCTGTTCCGAGAATGATCATGCCATACTTTTACTGCTAGATCCCAAGTGTTACTTCTAGTCACTAGTCCGACGGCTAGAGTACACCCCCAGAAATTCAGACTACCCTCTGGTAAACTAACATAACTATGGAAAATCACCATTTTCGATGGGAAAATCCACTATACATGGCCATTTTCAATAGCTATGTTTGACATAACCAGAGGGTAACCATTGGATGCACGCTTTGTTGGGTTCGATTTTTCACTTACTTGGGGGCGCAGTTGAGGTTACAAATGGGTATAGCTGTATAACCATGGTTATAAACCTTCGTAAGTTGGGATATCATCCCTATAGCCTATAGCTATAGTATACTGTATATA
>Ga0126342_10017865_pt1 | contig 12217 bp, 9 predicted proteins | sample Cyp1metagenome_FD_92528 | JGI IMG/M metagenome (GOLD analysis project Ga0126342, IMG submission 92528) | Coral microbial communities from Lord Howe Island, Old Settlement Bay, Australia - Cyphastrea 1 metagenome | ecosystem: Host-associated > Invertebrates > Cnidaria > Coral ... | reverse complement strand
GGATCCTAAAATGGAGGTACTGTACCATATAAGACCATATTTTGTGGGGATATTCCCTTACATAGGCCTTATATAGGCCTTATATATGGTAGGTACCTCCAATTTAGGTTCCTGAGATGGCCATTGAAGTTATTGGACTTATAGTGAATTATTAACCAGTTAAAACTTATAGTTAACCAGTCCAATATCAACAACTATCAACCATTACTAAGCACTATTAACCATTATTAACATTATTAAGCACTATTAACCAGTTATCAATGGGAATTTCAGGATCCTAAAATGGAGGTACTGTACCATATAAGACTATATTTTGTGGGGATGTTCCCTTACATAGGCCTTATATAGGCCTTATATAAGGTACCTCCAATTTAGGTTCCTGAGATGGCCATTGAAGTCCAATATCAACAACTATCAACCATTATTAAGCACTATTAACCATTATTAACATTATTAAGCACTATTAACCATTCTCAACCACTATCAACCATTATTAACCATTCTCAACCATTCCAACCTTAGTTTTTGTTAACAGTCCCATCCCAAGGCAGCTTCGAATTCAACCGTTAATCACCTTGCTGACGTCGGACGTCGGAGCCGGACCAGTCCTCGCAGCGAAAAGGGACTGCCGCGCAAATAACAAACGTTGGAGAAACCCAAGGCAAACTCTGCAAATGGTGGCTTTAATATGGTTTTATATGGTTTAACATGGTTTTATATAGTTCAATATTGTTTGATATGGTTCAATAGGAATAATCATGGGGATATTGAATGATATTGATGGCACCGTCTGGTAATCAGTCACATGCTGGAAAATCTCCCACTTCTAGATGATAAACATGCTGAATTGCCGAACAAAAAGCGGTGATTTGGCAAATTGCTATGTAAAAAATAAATAGCCAGAAGGTAAGTAGGGTTATCCCATTTATAAATGGGTTATAACTATAGTTACAAGTTATAACTACAATGTGAGGCCCCCGTTCGATAGCTAAGTTGGTGCCAATATATAACTCCAATAACTATGGTTTATGGTACTTATAACTATAGTTACTGGGGCTTAAAAATCAACTTATAACTGGGGGGGGGCCACATTGTATAATATTGTATAATATACTATACTTAATTACTAACCAGTTATACTAAGTGGGATGAGATTCTCATGATTCTCCAAGCAGGATTTCCCTGAATGGATTGCACATCCACTACATATTGGATTTCACAACCCCAAGAAGCATCAAGCAACAGGGCTTTGAACACTACGCGTGAATACATTTCCAATAGCTTCGAAATCGTCTCGTTCCACGACGTGACCACAGGACGTGAGTTTCCACGACGGGTCCCATGATGAAAGGTCGCGCAGGCGTCAGCGATGGATCTGGCGATATTTGACGTTCGACATCTTGAGGCTTCTTAAGCCCTTGAGGCGCACCTTGACTTTAAGTCATTCTTCCAGGTCCTTTTCCAAGTTCAGCCTGACCCCAAGAAGCTAGCAGTAGCTGGTGATACCTGGTGACCTGGTGGTGATGCCTGGTGGTGTGATCCAAAGCGCCCCTGAAACGTAACTAAGGGGCGATTCCTGAACCGAACACAAGGTACTTCCCAGAACCGGACATCTCAACGCCCCTGACCCAGTGATTTCAGGGGTAGAGATTTTCACCCCAATGCCATGGTCCAAAAATGGGAAGCGCCAAATTATTTCAGCATTGAAACCCCGTGGTTTTGGGGATCCAACATTTGAAGAAACCCCATTTAAGGTCATCCCCGATGTGACACTTGGATGTTTGCACGTGTTGTGGCTTAAAGAAAAACTAAATGAAAACCCTAAACCAATGACCTCAGTGGGTTATAATTGAGAACTGATATTATGTATAATTATATATATGTGTGTGCATGTGCGTATAATCATTACATAAACAAGGCTGTATATATATATGTGTGTGTGTGTCATGATCTAAGAAAGCAACCTCGGTTTGTGGGCATCCCTCCATGGAAATCCAACGATTTTTCACATTGCTGGGTCTCGAAATGGGTGTTAACTTCATCCCGAAGTGGGTCGGTGGCCTCAAAAGAAGCTTCACGAAGGCCACTTTGGGATCCGGCTGGTCCTCCGCCTGGGAAAAAAACATCGTTGACTCGTTGCGCCCCAAAAGCCATGGCCATGGGAAAAGCCATAACTCCTGCAACTGCTTTGCGATATATCACTCAAATGGGGTCAGATAGTCACGTATAAGTGTGAAGGGCCATAACTCTGGCCACCATAAATATAGGTTTAGAGGGGCAAATTGTGGTAAATAAAGAGGTCACATGACGAAAAATCGATCGAATTTCCAGCCCTTGTGGCTACACCTACGAATAGGTTGACTTTAATTGTTGAACAGTTAAGCCATCCTTTCTTGATTTTTTTGAAATTAATAATCTGTTCAAGTTCTCGCCTAATGTAGTTCATTTTTCATATCCCATATGTTCCATGGTGCTGGAATATGTATCCCAACATTGGCCCAACATAAATCACCCAGTCATGTAGGTGTGTGTATATACCAGCACCATGGAGCCGGAAACTCCACAGGTGCCAGCGCAGGCCTGGGCGACACGTCGAGGTCCTAGACCCAAGGCTTCGGCACCTGACAAGCCGCCAGTGATGCTTGGTCTATCAACCATAGAAACATATAGTAACTAGTTCGACATATTCACGAAGTTATTTGCGTCAACTTAGCGAACTACAAGGGAATGTCGTTTCGTAATACATTTGTATATATCCCAGTTATGTCCAATATTAATGTGTATATATATATTATAGTTTGACAAGAAATATCTATAATCAGAATCGATACATATATGGGACTTATGGGAAGATTCGAACACATGGTGGGAAAATTAGGATATAACTATATATAACTGATGTAACTAGCAAAACAAGGAATGAACATGGTTGATTCACAGTATCATACTGATTGCTATTCTTATTTATGCAATATGCAAAATGGTTCTGTTCTGTATACTGAGGATAGGTTGCAACGTTCTGATAGGAAATGACTTCTTGGACGATCCAACTCAAGTTGCAATGTGGGGCCTCTCTTGGAGAACGCTTTCTGTTGGTTTACAACTGCAATCAATGTCCAATCTGGTTGGTGGTTTCAACCCCTCTGAAAAATATGAAAGTCAGTTGGGCTTATTATTCCCAATATATGGAAACATATAAAAATGTTCCAAACCACCTTTCAGCAATTTATGATGGAACTGCTGCATTTAAATGGATTCATGATGATTTGTGAAACATCTTATAAGCATGGTCAATTTTTCGTAGTCCACAAAAGAAACAAATCCTAGTAATGGTTATGTTCCATCCATAGCAAAAAAAACTAAAGAATTGAACTATCTATCCTCCAAGGTTATGGACGAAAGGGGAAAAAAAAGGTGCAGGGTTGATGATATGGAGGTTTCCTGAAATGGAGCTACCTCAATAGCTGGATGCTTTGTAATGGAAAATCCTACTAAAAGCTCTTAAATGTATAATTTTGGGGTACCTCTTTTTTAGGAAACCACCATATATCAACAAATGAAACATTCGGATTGGTCAGCTGCGTGGACAGCTTCCAGCACGATCTGGCATCGCGCTAGCGTGCCCATGCCACCCTCTGATTGAACCTCAAACATCTGAGGTAGGCGATAGCCCGAAACCAGGAAAAAAACAGGAAGGAGAGGATAGGATACACAACACAAGAACATATGATTATGATGATGATGACGATGATGATGATGATGAGGAGGAGGAGGAGGAACATGATGATATATATCATACATCCACAGTTTTATGCACTTTTTCTCTGCACAGGCGGTCTGCTCCAGGGCTCGCAGTTCATGTGACACGCAGATGAGTTGCTGTACAGATGTTTTTGTTTTTTACACACACACAGAGGTTTTTACACATTTTTTAACACATAGAACATATTACACAAAAACGCCTTTACACACAGATTAAACATTCAGACACAAACGCATTTACACACATTTTTTGTTACACAGAGAAGCGGTGAACAGATTTGCCCCTGTCCAGGGTTACCAATGTCGATCTTTATGAGCTTGAGAATGCCCAACACTTTAAGTCTCCTCCCCCGAATGTCAATTCCTTGCCTAGAAACCATCGTTTCAGAGAGTAGAGATTAATTCTTGCCAGAAAGTGAGCAGGTAATTGTGCCCAACTTGTTCGTTTCCAGTGGGGACCCTATGGTTTTGAGTTTCCTGCATCTTTTTGACAGTTCACTTTGAATCCAAATTAACTCGCAGCGACCAGAAGTTTTACGCAGTTGCTCCAACTTGGAAGAGCATTCCTTTGAAAAAATGTGGTGTGTAACTGGGAATGTGCCATTCACTCATGGCAATTAAGCAGTGTTTCAAACAATTTGTCATTTCATTATACTGTTTTCTCATGGGGGTTCTGGTCATGGATTATGATACTCCCCGATATGCACAGTAGCATTGTCCCGAATAATCATCTGGTTGAGTTTTTAATTATATATTTATCTTGATGATTGATATTGCTGAAGACAATTTCCTATGAACTTGTGGCTGAAATCCCTCTCATCTTAAGAGTTTACTGGATGTTAAATCACTGAAATCCCAAGTGTTGGCGGGTTCAATCATCATTTTTTCATGTTTATGTTCATCAAATCCCAGCCAGAAAAAAAACACAAAAGAAACATCTGAAACAACGGGGTTTTCATGGAACCATACAAGGTGGGGAAATTCGAAAAAGTTCTGCTGGTTGCATCATAGTTCCCAGTTATGCTGATATCTACCATCTACACTTAGAGTCGTATCAGTCAATATCAGTATAGTCATTCCCACATAGATGGAAAAGTAAACCCCTACTAATTTGATGGTGATTTATTGTTCCATATATTTGGGGATGACTATAATATATAGCATCATATCCTATGATTTACCAATAGTTACCAGTTATATCATCTTATATCTATCTAGTTACCAATAGTTACCACTACCAATTATATCACATTATATCACATATTATTTATTTACATATTATTTCCGTAAAAATAGGGGCTACCCCCAGTTCTCAATGTCAATTTGAATGGGATTTTCCCTTATAAACTAGGTCACCCCCCTATAGAGTTACCGATGTTTCATACAATGTGAGGCCCCCGTTCGATAGCTAAGTTGGTGCACATAACTCCAATAACTATGGTTTATGGTACGCAAATAACTATAGTTACTGGATGTTACTGGGGCTTATAAACCAACTTAGCTACCTGGGGGGCCTCACATGGTAGGAATCCCACGAGTTGTCCATGCCGAACGATCCCGAACGCTGCCACGAACGCCCGAACGCCCTCGGGCGTCCCGGACGTCTGCGAAGCTCGGAGGGCTTCAGGGCTGCCAAGCGCTGACAGGCTCGGGTCGCCTTCGCCTGCAACAAACGAACTGTTACAAAAAGGGACATGGTGAATAATTCTATAATAGATGGTTTATAAATATAAATATATATATATATATTATGAAGTTAATTCTATAATAGATGGTTTCTATCATTCTATATCTATTAAAACCATATAGAATTACCCTCTGGTGAACTAACATAGCAATGGAAAATGGCTATAGAAATAGTGGATTTTCCCATTCAGAATGGTGGTTTTCCATTGCTATGTTAGTTCACCAGAGGGTAATTCTATATGGAATAATAGATATAATGAACCATCATAAATAGGATGGTGGTTCATAAATATTCTAGATGATGGTTAATTATATCTATGGTTACCCTAGATAATGGTCCTAAAAAGGAGAGTTACAGTGTCATTACAGATCATTTTTCCATTCCATAGGTTATGGTTATAGATATTCTAGATGATGACGGCGGGTGACAATTTCATTAATTCGCAGACCTGAAATTAGATTGGATTATCAGAGAGATGAACCCTACTACTAACCATCATCCAGCATTTTAGTGACATCTATAAATGGGATGGGTTTTTTATGGCGAGCATACATGTGTTGATTTTTTTTGGGGGGCTATTTTTTGCGACCCAAAAGAGATGCTGTGCCACATCATTGTGGTGATCTCTGTTTGACCTTTCCGGGGGCTACGGGCTATGTATGCTGGTTAGTGGTTGAGCCCTACCCCTCTGAAAAATATGAGTCAGTTGGGATTATGACATTCCCAACTGAATGGAAAAATCACTGTCAGGTTCCAAACCACCAACCAGTATATATGTGTTGTACATTATATGTATTCACTATCATAGTCTATTAAAATTACATATTTATCTTGTTTTGGGTTTGCTATCCATCATCCATGTAAAAAAATGTCACCGTGTCTAGAGAATCAAACTGCCACAAAAGAAACCCTCATCCAAATATAAGTCTGTGATAACTCACAAACCTGAAACGTTCGGCAGGGGATGAATTCCTTAACCATCATTCCAGCTGCCAGTGAGCTCAGTTGTTTTTGATCCCAAAACATGAAATGTTTCAAGCAACCGAAATTTTGGGGTTGCAAACAATGAAAGTGGGATCTCACTGATCTAACCATCAAAATGGAAACTAATGTCCATTTTGGTTGGTCTTCCTTTACTCACCATCATCCATACCTGCGTGCTCCACGTATGATACAGTCACCAAGCTGAATGGGTCATTGTCGTCAACATCAATGATGGCAAATGTAAGCTCCTCACTGTCTTCATGGCGAACCATCTATGTGTATTATCATTTAAACACATGATAAATTGACGATGACTAATTTTCCTGTGATCCACATCATTGCTGCGGTTGTATGATTCTACATTAAATGATAACAATAGTATAATCATCATAACAACCAACATCAAAATAAACTGGTTGGTGGTATACCTACCCCTCTGAAAATTATGAAAGTCAGTTGGGATTATGACATTCCCAATATATGGAAAGTCAGCAAAAAATCCATGGTTCCAAACCACCAACCAGTCATCATCATCATCATCATCATAATCATCATCATAATCATCATCATCATCACCATCATCATCATCATCAATCATCATCAATCATCATCAATCATCATCATCATCATCATCATCATCACCATCTTCATCATCAAAACACACAATAATAGCATATATATTTATTTATATATCATAATAATAATATAAACATCTATAAACACAATTTCCATCATCAATCCTTAGCATATGTTGTGTTTCTGGGGACAAGAAGTGCCCTACTCATCGGAAGTCGCGCATCATTCCGTCCCAGTGGCCATGATGAGGTCTTTCATAGCCACCTGAGTGCAGCATGGGTGGATTGGGTGGGTTTCAGGGTAATCCTGTATTCCTTACAAGAAAACCCATGAACTTAGCACTGTGATATCAAAACCTTATGGAATTCCTATGAAATTATTGATTTTTCGCACCAAAAATTCTAAAATGATATGAAACCATATAAAACCATGTTGTTTTGCAGTACCCCGAATTACATCACCTTGAACTGCTTTTTTCTGGAAGGAAAAAACATTGAACACACGGTGACGTGCTTTTGTTGAACTCGTGTGGAGTTCGTTTCCCACCAGCTTTCCCTTGGCCAATGGTGGCAATGTTTTGTATTTTCACCTATTAAATTAGGAGTATCATCAAACAAAAAGAACAAACGGATGATGTTACTGTTTATGTGTTTGTTTTCAACCAAAAACAAGCGACATAAACACGTGCTATGTTGATCTATTTTAAAGGCTGCTGTGAAGACCTTTGTGTTTAGATCACATATGCCACGCCAAAGTATCTATTTACTAATCCCTTCCCCCAGCCTTAAACCCCAGAAACCATAGTTTAGTAGTGGATGAAACCACATATTGGGAGCTATAGGGTGTGTTTAATATGAACCGGATATAAAATTATGAGATTACAACGGTTCTCAATTCTGGATATGGGTCAAAAATTTAAGGCCATGGGTACCACCCAAGTTTGGGTGCCCAAGTTTGACCATGGCCATTTCTCATAGCGACGCACTGCAGAACCTGCAGTTGTGAAACATGTTCATGCTCAGTGTATCTTCATAGTATCCCATGTATTTCAATATATAGAATTATATATATATACATAAAAGCACATATGTGTGAAACCTGAAGAATTGTACGACTCGTGTTACATATATATATATATACATACATACATACATACATACATACATAAGAGCACACATGTGTGAAACGTAACTAATAATAAGGTTAATGTTATATATATAAACATATGTATTAGATTATAATAGCACAGATGTGTGAAACGTAACTAATTATAAGATTAATGTTATATATACAAATACATAATAGCAAATATGTGTGAAACCTAAATATTTATAAGACGAATGCTATATATATATACACATACATGATAGCACAGATTTGTGAAACATAACTAAAATTAAGATTAATGATATTTCAAAGGTATTTCTATATACATAAATAATAGCACAGATATGTGAAACCTGAATAATCATAAGGTTAATGTTATATATATATGCATAAGAGCACATATGTGTGAAACCTAAATAATTATAAGACTAAAACATATAAGACTAATGCTATATATATATACATACATGATAGCACATATGCGTGAAACCTGGGTAACTGTAAGATTAATGCTTTATATATATACATAAGAGAACATATGTGTGAAACGTAACTAATTATAAGATTAATGTTATATATATATAAACATACATAATAGCACATATGTGTGAAACCTAAATATTTATAAGATTAATGTTTTATATACATATGCAAACATACATAATAGCACATGTGTGTGAAACCTGAATAACTATAAAAATAATGTTATATATATATATATATATATATATCCAATCCCTCCAGGTCCCTCCAGCAAGGTTTACCCGCCAAAAGCGAAGCACGTTGGGATCTTCTTGGTCATAAGCTCGATCTACTTCTTTTGCTGGACACTTGTAGGCCTGATGCCCCGCTTGTCTCGGGGGTCAAGCGGGTCAAGCCACTCAGAAATCACGGTCAGGGCGTGAGCTGTGTCCCTTTTGAAGAGAATCCAACCATTGGGAAAGTCACCAACAACATCCAACAACATTCCTGGATTTGGGTGATGTATGGGGATGTTAAAAATGCCCATTGGGTGGATCATCGTGGCATTTTTACAAACTCTGGGGGTGCGCGGTTCCAGGTCTTCCAAGAAAAAACATGCATGCCCTTGCAACATTGACCACCTTCTGATAAAGGAGTCAAGGATATGGGAAACAAAGATGAATCTGTCCCTTTGTATGCCCCCAAACACAACAGAAACAGGCATTTGAAGATCTCCAAGATGTACTCCAAGGTGCAAATTTCTGGAACAAAAACAATCACAGACCTGTGGATCAAAGTTCCAAACACAGGGGCATTCCAACATTTTTCAGCTTTAAAGGTGCACGACATACTCCCTTTTCATCTCTCTGCAAAACCCATGAAATTCGTCGCATTTCGCCGAGAGGCCAATGAAACAGCGAGTTGTATAACTTCCACTGGCTTAGTTAGGGTACTACCTATAGATTAAAGGACTTTTCATCGTATTGAAAAAATATGTGCCATGTGGGCCATGTTTTAAAAAACAACATGGTGTATATGGTTGATGGTGATCGGTATGAATCCCCATTCATGGATTGATGACCATGGCACCTACGGAACTGCATCCACTTGCACCAAATGGATCCAACTAGTCTGTATCATAACTTCACGTTCACGCAAGTAGCAACTGGGATGCAGATCCAAATACCAATCCAAGTATGGTGATATGATTTGCTTGACTAAGATTTCGCTTGTGTCTTGGCCCCAAAAGCAGGACCTTGCCTGCTTTTCTAAAGGGCACCGCAACTACAACGTGCCGAAAACAGGCATCAGTTGGTGGTTGTGGAGGAAGATTCACAGGGTTCTCTGGAAAAAAACTGGTTTCAAAAACTTGGTGTTTCGGTGTCTATGGCAAAATGATGGTTTCGGATCTGGAATATCAGGTCCGCCATGTAGAGGGGAGAAGTCTTCTTGGGGCCACAAACATCATACAGTTATGGCCCTTAATAGTTATGAATGGGATGAAAAAACTCCTGGAACTGGTTGGTTATATGTCACTGAAATGGGGTTATTAGCCAGTTATAGGTTTAAGTGGTAAGGGCTATAACTGTGCCCATGAAAGATGAACATGAACTGCTGGTACGTGCTGGAAACAAGAAGGTCGGTCGGTCAGTCAGTCAGTCAGTCAGTGAGTCAGTCACTGAGTCAGTCAATCTCAAAAATGGACTTTCCATGTGAGCCTTCAAGTTGTCAAAGGGGAAAACAACATATAAATGTAGTTCTTCATGGTATTTCGTCACGTTTGGTGCTTCTGTGTCGTCAGCTACGCTTGGATGATCTGGCTGGAGCAGTCATATATCACAGTGTTGCAAGTGAGAAAATCATTACATGCCAAACCATTTGAATCATAAAAGATAAGTAGGTCCAATCGCATACTTTTTTTTTGTTGGCTTACTTGATACAGTACATTCCAATATATATATATATACATACATAATTACATATATATATATGATATGATATATCCAATATCTTCCAATATATTCCACAAGAATCAGGTTATCGGTTATAGTTCATGATTGGACTTTTTCTCACCAGGTGGGATGAAACTATGATGAAAGCAACATTGGTACCAATACCCAACCCATCCTTTATCATCCAAGTACAAAATCCAAAGATCTGGCGAGTCATGGGAGGTGTGTGAAAAGCAGATCAGAAATCCCACAAGCTTCAAATCCTTCAACTGATGGAAGCTTCAAAAGGAGTTTTTCTCGAAAACATATTGAAGCTTCAATTAAAGCGTTTGGAAGGTCTAAACATCTTGGAGGTTTCAAAGATATGTGACATGTGTGAAATTGTCGCGACAACCCGACTGGGGATTGATCAGCTTATAACCCCAGCATACCCCAGCCATATGTAGGGTCGGTAAAGATGGATAAATACGTTCGGTGGTGCCCCAGTTCGGAATCGCGAGATGTTGACGCACATCACTTGGTGAATTCTCTGGTTTGTGGTGGATTCTGGTAGATATATCGATCTAGTTACCTGGTTGGTGGTATACCTACCCCTCTGAAAAATATGAAAGTCACTTAGGATTATTATTCCCAATATATATATATGCAAAAAATAAAAACATGTTCCAAACCACCAACCAGTTACTGTGGTTTATAAACCAACGTTCCCATAACTGGAGCACCACCTTGTATGATTTGTCCAGTCAAAACTAGGCCCCTCAGCCATAGATTCACGTCAACCTTGTTGCAACATGTTTGGTTTTGGTACCCCCTAGAAGTCAAAGGCTTTACCATTGTTGTCCCATCCTATAATCAATGTCCTATAATTATGGTTTATATATTATAGGAATAATCCATATATGAAACATTGACTAATTCCAAAAATATGGAATAATATAAACCTACTCCAATCAACCATAAAACAACATATAATCATGATTGATTGTCTTATAATATATTCCTATGAAAGTCGTTATTTCAGGTTTTTTTTAGTGAGTGTACACTACGGTCAATTATCTCATGACTCGCTGGGTTCCACCCCCCGCCCAGAGTGGAAGCACGTGAGCCGCTAGGCATTGCTCTTAGGCGACTTGTGGCCCAGAGGAAATGGGCGGAGAGTGGAAACCCAATCGATGCGGAAACACGGCGGTCCCCTCATTAGCCCAGTTGGAGATCCAAAGTTTGAATGGGACAATACATCTGCATTAAAAAATAAAACATCATAACTTCGGCCATTTTAGGAAAGGTCCCCTTATACTAACCATCATTTACCGTGACTTACCGCAACGTGACGTGATCATTCATCATCATTCATCTATAGCCTTTTTCCCTATAGCTACCGTGGGATCTGGCTAGCTTCTTCCATTACAATGACCTGAATTGACCGTCAGAAACCATCATTAACTGGTTGGTGGTAAACCTGCCCCTCTAAAGAATGATGGAGTTCATCAGGTGGGATGATTCTTCATTCCCAACTGAATGGAAAGTCATAAAATTCCATGGTTCCAGTCACCACCAACCAGCGATTACCAGTAGTACCGCACAAGGCGGTGGCGGAAGTTTCAAAAATAGGAAACCTATAGGAGAGCTTGGTTGTTGTGAATCAGGGATGGCAGAGCGAATCCACTGATGGACCGAAAGGTGCTTG
>Ga0126342_10017864_pt1 | contig 12217 bp, 9 predicted proteins | sample Cyp1metagenome_FD_92528 | JGI IMG/M metagenome (GOLD analysis project Ga0126342, IMG submission 92528) | Coral microbial communities from Lord Howe Island, Old Settlement Bay, Australia - Cyphastrea 1 metagenome | ecosystem: Host-associated > Invertebrates > Cnidaria > Coral ... | reverse complement strand
TTCTTCGCGTGTTTTTTTCCGACAATCAGTACTTTCGGATGTTTTTGGTCTCAATGGCCGACATCATTGGCAGTTACGAACGATGCGGTGCGGGCGGTTGCCGTCGCGAAGCGACGTGAATATTGAACCTTCAGTATTTGTTGCCAGCCTAATGCCTGTCCAATTTTCGGTACAGTTGCCTTTTCATCCTGTCGAAAAAGGATTCGCACAAATTCATCACTCCCATATACAGCCAAGGAGCGTAAGGTACACTTTCGAGACGTCGCCCTGTCCCAGTCTGTGCGACGTATGGAGTCTGTTTCTCAAGGCGAAGAGCCAGTTCTGGAGGGCGCCCTCGAGACTCGAGGACTGGAGGACCAGGTTCTAAAGATGAAAGGAAACCACAAGAAAATCCAATGTTGGTGCATCTGAATGCTATATACACATATTTTTTTGGACTGACCAGGCAAAACCAACTGCGAGGGACATTGTCTTCTTGAAATCCATGCTCGTCATCTGGAGGCGAACAACTGTAGACACCAGTCACAAGTCTTTGCTACCAAAAACTGCTCAGATCACATCGCATCTTCAAAAATAACTCATGTCAACTCACCTGATTGTTTTTTGTTCTGGATGTCATATTCATTCTGAATCTTCTAAGATTCTAAGTTCGGTGGCTCCATCTGTTCCCATCTGTTCCCATCTGTTCCCATCTCCCAGCGCCTAAGTTGATGGCCTCTCTGAAGGCGATGCGGCACTCGGGCATCTGCCGGCTCTCGCAGACCAGGATCCGAGCGCCCGAAGCCAGGGAGGTGCGGCAACCTGTCCGCTCTCACAAAAAATAATATCTATACCTGAGTCTATACTTTATGTATATGTATAATTATGTATACAAAGATCTTTGTGTACATCTGTATGTAATTGTATGTATATATATATTAATCATGGTTGTATAGATATATGTACAGGACAATTGCAACAGCGTATTGACCCCACCCTCCCATCCTGCACTCATTCTTCTCAGAGCTGGTGAAGTTCGCCAGATGTCTTGATTGCACCACCTGGCTATGTCCTTTCATTTGCATCTGTATCATCTGTTGCATTGATCAAACTGGGCGCATCCTTCTGCCACTCATTCGAATTTAAATTTGGCCATGGGTGGGTGGGAAAAATCTCCCTCCATGACACCCTTTCAGGGGACTTGTAGCCAAAATGGCATTACAGATGTTACAACCTTGTCTACATCCAAGCAACGTTCCCCCAAACGCCACGCCAGCGACTTGGAATATCCCACATCTGCGGCCAGCAGCAAGTCATGTCTTGGCAGCTCAGCATTAGCTGGAACCACCTGGGCTTGAAACTTGGGTGCCCCTTAACCCGGGTGGCCATGAAGTGGAGTATGCATGGGTATCATGTGGATTCATACTGTATAACATGACATAGTATGAATTCATATGCCAGAACATGGCATCATATGGGAATCATATGGTCTAGTTGCCCTATGTTTTTGGAACAATCCCATTTGATATTTGGAGATCCAGCCACGGATCACGGATGTGAATGGGAATAACGTCCGCCCCTTGAATGGCACCTAGACAAAAACAATCCTTTGAACACGTGGCCTACGTCATCCTAGTTTCGTCAACACTCATTGCATGTCTTTTCCGCATCCAAATCAAGAATAGCTGATCATTTCATATAGCATTTCAGTGAATAATTTACCGTAAAATCACCAGGAAAGTCCACGTCCAGCCTCGTCCTTCCGATTGGTCCTGGACATCACCAAGGGCGAAGGCACGGGTGCAGCAAAATCCTTGGTTCAGCTGGAAGCATATAGAATCTAGACGTGTCTGTGCTGATAAAATTTATCAGTGCATTACAGTGCCATAGTCTATATGACACCTCCAAAGAGGTAGGGGTTCCAATGCCGCTATCAAACTCTGTTGTTCTGACGTTTTGAGATGTTCTGAAGCTGGCATCTGCAAACCCGGTCGGAAAACTTCTTGGGATAGCACATGTTGCCAAATCCTGAAAAGTCTTGGGTCAGAACCCCAGAAAAGACAAGTTGCTGCTGCAGTGGGGTATTGCCATCAGCTCCTTTTACATTCAAACACTGGCTCAATGTAGTCAGACAAGGGCGTCTGAAGGGAAACCCATGGGCAGAACAACCGGATTTCCTTCCTTCGTATTGATTCCCGATGATACCTTGGTAATTCGCAAACAGTGCGACCAGGATAAATCCATGTCAAGGATGGGAAAAACCACGCAGACAGCAGTGGTCATCCACTCGAACAGTACGAGTACTGACTCCTTACAGATCTTACAGTATCTTATGCAAGCATATATGCATATTATATCATATTATTGATTAGATACGAGCATATCACATATGAACATTCCCCAAAGGACATCTGGCAAATGGTGCGTCCCAGGCGCCAACACCTGCCGTTCTGGCACCGGGACACCACAGGCCTCGGCAGCGCGGCGCAGCAAATCTAATGGAAGCTGGCGGTAGTCCGTCGCCAGCACCCGACAGCCCAGACTGGCAGCGGCCAGGGAACCTGGGCCCAGCGAAAGAGATCGATGGGGATGATGGGAATGAACGCCCTCCATTTATAGATGTGTTTCCCATTAGAACCTCCATTTATAGAGGATTTTCATGGATTTTCCATTGAAGACCAAAACAGGTTTGAAGACATCAGCCAGTGAATTGGTAGCTTGACCCTCTCTACGAACAGTGTTTCCGCTTCAGAATTCTTATCTCTTGACAGCCGCGAGTGGATGGAGTTGATTCAGAAATGGAACTGCGAACAGGAATTTCCAGTCTTTTGTTTTTCGACTTTTTTTTAAAATTATTTGAAGGTGAGGAAGAGGTGATTCATTCCGTATCCAGATGCTGCATGAACATATCATCGAGCTGCATGGTTAGCACAAACCTCGCTAATCATATCTGTCAATTCAGATCCAGGTACCTTAAATTACCTTATATAAATACATTATCCAGCCAAATATTGAAACACTGCCAAACGGGCAAGCGCCCCAGTCATTGGAACTACAGATTTGGATCCAAAGGACAAAGACCATTGCCGCAGCCGAGCTCTAGGACTCGCTTGCCTCCAGGCGAGTTGCAGATTCACCCCGATAATTTTTGATGTTTGTTTATAGAGAACCTTGGAAATCTTGAAACGCACACGTTTAAGGAAGCAGAAAAAATACCAGTGATCCAATGTGATCCCCCTGCATGTATAGATCACAATGTAAGGGCCAGGATGGGCCAGGCACCAAAGATTCCGGTTTTTGTCATCTCATCCCTGTTTTTGGGACCAAACAAACTGACATTTGAATTCATGATCAAATTTCAAGCTTGGAAACTTCCAAAATGAAGAAACAATCGCACACCTGGTAACCCCGAGCTGTTGCTTCCACTGGTCAGGTAGGTCGCCAAATGAACTGCTGCTGGCCTTGATTGGAGCCCAGTTGATCTGGAAAAACACAAAACGCTCGCAAAACGCAATGATAATTTTCACAGTCTTACACGTATTTTTCGGTTGCTTTGCAGTTGCTTTGGAAACCACATTTACTCTACCCTCATTCACTTTCTATGCATCCCTGAGGAATAGCAAGTGCCCTCTCTCTCCCTCTGGAGGAGTCCAACATGTATCCATTCTCATTCTGCAAGGGGCGGGATGTTGCATCAGTGCATCGGCAACTTCATTGTGACTATCCTGGCAACACCTGGCAACCTGTTAATGAAGAACAACTTCTGCAAAGTACCCCATCTCGTCAAGGAGCGTGCAAGGATTCTGGTTTGCGACAGTGACATGACATCAGCGCCAGTCTTACGAGCAACTTCACAGAGCAACAACCATTTGACAACCAGGAAAGAACACCAGTTGAAAATGAATCAGCTCGTCATGAAATCAAAAAAGATACCCGGGTATGAGTCAACATTTTGTGGCCCGTGAATGAACAGAGCCGATTATATTGGGATGTTCATCTGCTCCATTTGGATTCATACCCACAAGAGTCCCCGCACTACTTTCAGCAAACTTCTCACTTCTTCCTCTGGAGTCTATGGAACTACCACCTGTCATGCTCCATTGGTTTCCAGTTTCCATGTGAACATATCCCCTGCGCCAATGACCATCAACTGTACAATTGTATTCCACTATGGTCGTCTCAGCGTACAGGGCGATCCTCACCTATGATTCATCCCCAAGCACTCAAGTTGTTTCTCTCAGTATCCTCAGTCCCCATCTTTGTATGATTATATAATATTATATAATTATATAATATATATGATTATTATATCTACAATCGATCTCCATGTACACACACACACATAATATATATATATTTATATTACATTATATATATTATATATATTGTATAATTATCCACATATCTCCTTATCTCTATGTCATATATCGCAGTGCCGAGGTGCCACAATCGGCTTCCGTAGGTGTCTCGGCTATCCTGCGGAATCGCTTCGAAGACGCAGAGTCTCATGGCGTCTTGGCTCGGTCTCCCCGGACCTCAAGTGGTCAGCAGTGTGATGACATCACCAGCACCAAACTAACCAAGCAATAAGAAGAATAGCACAAGCAACATCGATATATATGTATATATATATGGGATATATCGGGAATTCATAGAATACGACCTCATATCCAACTATGACGCAGTTTGGAATGAGGACACCACCAAACATATCCCAATTATATATCTCCAATTTGACTCGACCAGTTCTAGAGTGAAGGTAAATCAGAAACCTACTCTAAGTTTTTCGGACCAAACCAATTGCCCTGAGTACAATATGTCAGTGACCCTGTCAAGGCAAGTAAGGAACTTCTGATTTGTAACTTTCGCCATGTGGCAGCATCAAATGGGCTTGCAGTGCCCCGGTCTTTTGCTCATGTTTCAACATGTTTCAATTACATCTGGACCCATGCTGTGTCAAGTTGCTTGAAGGGTTCAGGCAGATGACATCGAAAAATGTCAGCATCTTTACCAATAGCACATAAATAGAATCAAAGACACTTGCCTGCATTCGCCCACATGATATCTCATCTCCGTCTTTGACTCTAGTCCTGGACCCCTCCTAGCGAGGTCCAGGTACACCAAACCAAGCAACTGATCTTTGAGATCAGAACCTCCAGCTGTTGCAGGGGGATTCCAGTGGCCGCAGTGTCCATCCACCAAAGACATGGCAACATGAGGGAAGCAGCACGCAACCTCGTAATGAGGTGCTCATCAGAATGACCCACCCGTTTGTGGCCAGCCAAAGCACGATTTCCACCCTTTTTTGCACGGGATTTCTCAAATGGTAATGATGTGATGTAATTACAATTCATTACCCTTCTGCTGGGTATCAAAACTTGAAAAATCTTGTTTGATGAACTGTCCAGAAGCTACAACCCAGAATTGGGAAACTATCGGCATATCTTTCGGTGGCTAACACATATTGGGAACGGCCAAATTGATCTACTCCTCCTCCCGCCCGGTCCAGGCACCTCTTCATTGTCCGCTGTTTGCGCGGGACGTCCGCAACCATCTCTGTTCATCAGTGAGTCTGGTGACTGTTGGGGTGTTCATTCGACTTAGTCATGTCCCAAAATGATTGGCTACTGCGGGGATTGACCGTCCATAACCCACTCATCCTGGTCCTATGCCATTTGACAATGCAATAGGATGCAATAGGAATGAATAAGTGCCTGGATTGCTTCACAGACCCAATCTTCTTCAGCAGTTGCGAGGCTGTTGTGGACATTGATGAATCAAAGCCGCGACCGCCAAAGGCTGCTGGAGTGTGAAAAATCATTCAACCACTGCAATTCCGCTTTGCCAATGGGTTCTTGTTTTTTTGCTTTCAAACAAACCAAAAATGGAAGTGTACAACTGATGTGCACTAGGTACCGGGAAAGGCTGTCTCTTTTAGTTGGTTTCTTTTATTGGTTTCTCATCAATCGTTTGGACTTTGATTTTATTTGAGGCATGCCTCGTGTATTTATTTTGCTTTCAAAGTCTCGTCACACGTTTGTGAATTGACATCAAATTGATAATTGATACTTACACAATCTTACACATGCCCAGTTCCGGGGGGGCCCACACTGTCATGTTGGCTTCTAGGAATGGCCCCTACAACCTCCTCGCCAGGATCTTGGATGGTCACGGGGGTATGTCTGAAAATGGGGTTTACGGTATACCATGGTACCCTAAAATTGGGTATACCAGTAGTACCGCACAAGGCGGTGGCGGAAGTTTCAAAGATAGGAAACTATAGGAGAGGTGCGTTGTTGTGATGCATGGATGGCAGAGCGAATCCATTGATGGACCAAAAGGTGGTTGTGATTTTTGGAGTGGTTGCAGCGGTCACCTCACCCACAACTGCAGGATACAGTGTGGTGTAGCGAACTCCAATGTACTTGCAATTGTAATTGTAGTTGTAGTTGTGGTGTAGTGGTAGTTGTAGCTGTAGCTGTAGCTGTAACCGTAGTTGTAGTTGTGGTTGAAGTCTAGTGTAGTGTAGTGCTAGGTGTAGTTGTAGTCGTAGTCGTAGTTGTAGTTGTCGTTGTAGTTGATGTAGTAGTTGTAGTTGTAGTTGTTGTAGTTGCTTTAGTTGTAGCTGAAGTGTAGTTGAAGTTGTTGTAGTTGAAGTGTAGTTGAAGTGTAGTTGAAGTGTAGTTGAAGTGTAGGAAATGCTACAAAACATTACAAAACCCTCACGGTTTGCTCGCTTTTGGCAGGGTGCAGAATCCCTTGCGCCTGCCACGCGAAACCACAGCTGAACCTTCCAAAGTGGTCGGGGAATGGTGTGTTTTGTACATTTTGACTTCGACATGTGCTTCGCGCCACAACGGCGCGCAAACTTCCAAAAGTGCTCCGAGGCTGAATTGTTTTGTACATTTTTGACTTCGAAATGTGCTTCGTGCCACAACGGTGCATCTCAACTTCCAAAACTGCTCTGAGGCTGCGGTGTTTTGTACATTTTGACTTCGAATGTTCTTCGCGCCACAACGGCATGCACTTTTTCAACAGCTCAACTTCCAAAAATGCTCCGAACCTGTCAGTTTTTAACACTTTTAACTTCCAACTGTGCTTCACGCCACGACGGCGTGCGCTTTTTCGACATCTCAAATTCTAAAAGCGCTTCGACGCTGAGGTGTTTTGTACATTTTGACTTCGAAATGTGCTTTGCGCATCTTTGCGCCACAACGGCGTGCAATTTTTCATCTCCCATCTGGCCAGATGGCTCCGCTTTAGCGAGCCTACTTTTCGACCCTCGTGAGCCACAAATCATTGGAAAAAACACAGTGAATCGCCACTTTTCTACCTTTTCGCGCACCTGCATCTTCTTTCTTCTGACTCTTTCTCTGCTCTGATCTTCTTGCTTCTTCTTGCTCTTCTTTGACTCTTCCCACCTCTGCTTTTCCATCTGTCCATATTGTCGGAAGTTTGACTTCTAAACTTCCTTCAATTATGGTATATTATTATGGTATATCCATAGCCATTCAATAGAAATATGATGATTAATCACCAATTCTCTTAATTAATTATCTTAAAAGTCTTAGGATCCTATTTTTAGACATCCCCAGGGATGATGATTGATGATCCAAACAAACATGGCGAACAAAGCGATCCATTGATGTAGTTTGGGTTTCTGTCTCCTTGGGGGAATTCAACCGACAAGATCAACACACCACCTGCACGCCAACAAAAACTATAAGCATCATAATCATTGGTTGTGTAGTCAACCATGCTTAAACATCCAATGACGCAGCTGCACGCCACATCCAAACGACTTTCTGCAAGTCAAGACGGCTTAACCCAAGTACTGTAATTACATGTAATTACCTAGTATCCCCCACATGTTGGCAAGCTACACTTTCAATATCTCAGACAGGGACGGAACATCTTTTTGAAACCATCAGCTTGTGTCACAAGCATCCCCAGTTCTTTATTTTGGTGGGTGCCAAGATGCGAGAAATGAATAGACATGAGAGATTCAGTGATATTCCACCAAGGTATACCAAAAACATTCCGTCCAAAATTTCTCCAATGTCGATTGTATCATATTGTACCTAATGATTCTCCTGGGTAGGACTATAGTAGGCAAACTGGATTGCTCATAGACAAAATCCATGCGAAAGTCTGCTGAAACATCTGAAACAGCTGATCAGTCGCTAAAGATAACACAAACAATTCATACACCATTTTGGATAGGTTTGTCCAAGGGATTCTTACAAATTGAAATATGGTTTCCAAATACGATACAATATCATGGTACATGATGATGAAATATGATGCAATTAAACAGTGCCGAACAAGTATCATGAGAATAGCATCCCAACTAGTCCATCGAAACACTTCATCAGGAAACTTCACTACCTTTCGTGATCTCCCAACAGCATCGATTTGGCCTGCCCCAGTGGCAGGATGCGGAGAAACCAATGGCTTGCTGTGTCCCGGGACACTGTGTCCCGCAATGTGAAACCTGCAGATCTAGTAGTTAAAAACAGACCTGTCTGGAAGAAGAAGGAAAACCCGCATTACAAAAATTAATGCCAATGGATCGTTTCATAGAAACCTGTACCAACCGTGCCTGAATTTCCGTTTGCTCAGCTTTGCAGTTCGAGCCCAGAAGAAGCTCGGCTGTTGACATCTGTTGACCGGTCATTGAAGGGAAAATCACGCGTCAACGAAACATGATAATAAAAACCTATTAAAACTGATAAAGCAATCTAAAATATGGATATATATATATATGGAGATAAACACTGTGGGCGGAGGCTTGAAACCAGGAGGATTGGAGTTTCATGAGGTTCTTTGGGACTCCAACTGCGATCGGTTCTAGCCAGAACCTCTGATACGTTATAGGCCGGGGGGAGTGTGAAACGAGGATGCAGTCGAAACGTACCAACTCTACCTGAAACGAACCACCGTTTCCTGTGCTTACTTGCACAATGTTATACCGTGCGGCCGCGGCCTCTGGGAGGAGTCTCTGCCTTAGACTATCCCCATCGCTGGTAGAGCCAGTGCCAAGCATAGTGGTCAACTGAGGATCATGACAAAGATACATAGATAAATATGATATAGAAAAATATAGATCATTTATGATAATTTAGTAACAATTAGTATACTTGAAAGCAACAACAACATGGAGAACTGGAATATAATGGAACCTATTGAGCCCAGGACTTTTCCCCACTGGTAACCCCTCTTTTAGTTGATGCTTTCAACCCCTGGGATCATCTGGGTTCTCCAAACCCACGACGCAAACGCCAGCGCCGATCGGAGGCCTGGCGTCGTGATCGCACAGCCATATGCGCTTGCAAATATTTGCAGTTGTTCTGTGCGTTCTGTATCCTATTCATAGTATCTATTTATCTATTTATAGTATCTAAACTATCCAACCTATCTACCTTAACCTATGTGTTCTATCTGATCTGACCTGATCTGATATCTCTGTCCTCTCTCTCCCGCCTCCTATGTAACGGTCCTATGTCTCCTATTTTTATTATCTCACCAACCTACCTACAGTCTACAGTAACCTATCTAATCTTTTCGTATCGTTTTTCATCCAATCCATTCTATTCTATCTACCAATCCTCAACTTATTCTCATCATGTCTCATCAGTATATCCCCAACGCCCAACGCAGATTAGATATGAATTGATGCATTCCGTGAAACTTCCCAAGCTGGAAACTCTGGAAGTTCCCATCTGTTCTGAAATAGTTTCATGAAACTTCAATAATCTAGAACATATATCAATCCTTTACAAGCTATGTTTATTGTTACCCATCTGTTGGCCTCCACATCCTTCTTCAGGCGTAAACGTTCGTCGAGCGCCTAGCCACATCATGCGACATTTGATGGCAACAACACCAACAGAATCTGAGATATGGATACAGGTTATGGACATATAACCAATACTCGGAACATGGGAATGAACCACGAATTTAGCTGGTTGGGATGAGCTTTCAACTCATCCATACTACCATTGCATACTTTAGAATCAATTTGGATCAACCCTTGTAGGGATGTGGAAAAATGCATTTGAAGAGCACCACTGATCTTGAGCCGGGCCGCTTGATATTTCAGAAATGGATAAAAATCCCATCTATGGGAAAGTCATAGCCAAATGCAAGTTGCTCATATGCCGCGGTCCTCAACCAAACGATCGAAGTCGTCATCATTGTCCAGGCTCGCCTGTTAATGTTGGGGGTGTCGGGGGAGCACCCTTGTTGCCATAGATTCGGAGGAGCCAAGCCATCAACATTTCTGTAGTACATTCACATGCGTGGAATTCAATACAGTCTATCACATTGTAGCTAAAAAATACAAAGCAAATCAGGGCACATCATATCTATCGAAGATGTTTATCACGGGTCTTTTTTATACAGGTAATATATATATATATATACGACAATCGACCGGGCCATCATTTTAGATCTTCTGGATTCCACTTCTCAACAGTGAGTGCACTGAGATGCACTGAGTGTGGTGGACCAACCACTGATCCTGTAGGGAATGGCGGGTCGGCACTGCACACATGCGTTCCTCATGAGAAAAAGAGCTTGAACCCTCAGACTCAGATACATGGGTTTTACATGGTTTTACCACTAGCACTGAGGTCAATTCTAGCTGGTTTAGGCAGATGTGTATAGGCTCCCATCTGGCAATTGTCAGAAACTCTCTTAAAAGCTGAGTCTGACCCAAACCCAACTCTGGAAACCTGATGACCCTGATCTCATACCATCAGTGGTGGTGGTGGTGATCAACATTCAGGGATGAGGACATGTTCAATGATGGACCTCCAAGACATTCCACAGTTGGAAAAATGTGGTAAATCTATGCAACCAAAACAATAGGTGGCTATCCTACTTCCGTGAAATCAGTCCATTTTAGGTGGTGCATTTTTTTTTCCCCATCCACAAGAGACATCCTAAAGCTGCAATGGGGCTGGCAAAATTACTCTGTCACTGAGTCGTGAAGTTTGGCATCGGCATGGCGCCAGCCAATTGGTTGTGAAGCTGCCGACACCATCCATCACATCCTTGGGTTCATGTTTCTTGGTACATGTGTATATATATACATATATATGCACAAATATAATATGCACAAACACATCTAATTCTACACACAGATGTAAATATTATTACTTGAACGTGCCTACACACATAAACTAAATTAATGTAACAATCTATGTATATCAATACGGTTGATCACACAATTAAATTGGAAGCCGCAACCCCCATGGCTTTCCGCCCTCCCGATCTCTCCACCTCCTCAGGAGATTCCGGTTCATCCACGAAGCTTGGCCTTGGGGATGCCGAAGCCATAGTGAAATGGCTGAGATAAATATGGAATATGGATGAATATGGAAAAAACTATATATATCTATATATATATGTATATATATTTATAATATCAATCATTGATATATCAAGATAATCCCCTGTGAATTCCATGGGTAACTTGGGAGCCGAGCTTTGTAACCACAAATGTAGTATCAGGTTTTTTTTAGCCTCTACAAAGTTGAAACAGGGACCCATCATGGAATGTAAACCTTACAAAGCTCGAGACCCCAGGTTGCTCTATGACTGGTGTTTTTTCACAACATAAGGCTTTACAAAGTTAGGATTCATTTAAATTTATGTTGTAAAAAAGATGCCAAATTAGCATCAGGTCTTGAAGCTCAAAAATCCAAAAATCCTATTTTGTTTTAGCTTTGTAAGCCCACGTGGTTTCACAAAATTTGCACATTTTTTCAGGTTATCCCAATCTCGCCGCCAGCGGGCAGCACACATGTGTTTGTCTCTTTTATGCGTTTGCCTCCACGTTTTTGGTTTGAGATTGTTTCAGATTGTTTCTGTACAACTCGCACCAGCTCATCTCTAACTTGTTTGCCTCACTTTGTTTCACTTTTCTTTTCATTCATTCATTCATAGTCATAATATATGTCATAATATCATAAAATCTCATCAAATCATTGAGAAAATCTTATCTCACAGCAGAAAAAAACAGCAACGGTGACAGGCAGTTACGAATTTCAAACCTACAGAACAAGGACAAGTCTACACCTTACAAACCTCAACCTGTTTACTCCTGCAGACAAACCCACTCCCACTACAAATTTCAAACGGTGAAAATATGAAATCTCTTTGGGTTACAAAGTTGAAAATGATTGAAAATCAGAAGGGTCTGGCTCTACAAAGCTGGATATAGGTTATTATT
>Ga0126342_10017863_pt1 | contig 12219 bp, 10 predicted proteins | sample Cyp1metagenome_FD_92528 | JGI IMG/M metagenome (GOLD analysis project Ga0126342, IMG submission 92528) | Coral microbial communities from Lord Howe Island, Old Settlement Bay, Australia - Cyphastrea 1 metagenome | ecosystem: Host-associated > Invertebrates > Cnidaria > Coral ... | reverse complement strand
TGTGTTGACATTTTGGCCACCAACTTGGGAAACATCCACAAACCCGAGATCACGCAACACTGCGTCATTTGAACGTGCTACGAAGATTTGCACTATGTGGACTTGCAGGTCGAATACCCACCGAAGGGATGGGGTCAGATCACAAAAGTTATTGCCAAAATGTTCTGCCGCTAGAGTCTTAGCAGCTCTATCTGCTTTGGCATTGCCATCCGTCAAATATTGACTCTGGCTAGCATCACGACCATGGGCAGCAACTTTAAAAACCAAGACAGGCCCATTTCTGACAAGAAGAGATTGGCAAATTTCAGACCAAAGGTCATAATTATCCCACTTGTTGAGAAGGTCTAAACAGAAACCTGAAGATTTCAAAATGTTAAAACCTCTGACCACGGTCGCACAGTCACTGTATATATGGATTTCACCATTGAAAAGCCGAAGTGACACTGCCAAGGCAGATAGTTCTGCCCTTTGCGGTGAATGATCTGGCCCCGCAACCGGATATTGAAAAACGCCTCTTTCAGGTGAGTAAATTCCCACGGCAGCACTTTTGAATCTTTTGGATCTCGAATAAAAGCAGCTACCGTCGATGAAAATGTCACAATTTGAAGTGAGTTCGAAAGGCCCCGGAAGTTCATATCGTTGGAAATCAGAAGAGCGGCTTATCCTTTTCTGCAGATCCTCTTCTGATTCAAAAATGAATACTATTGATACCCATCACCATCCGTGGAGCCTGAAGTTCTCCCATGGAAAAATCCGTCCACGGAACGCAGGCTGAAGACAGTCGGAAATTTCACGACTTTGTCCTCTCCAGGTCCAACGGGGAGGGGCTTATTTTTTTTGCCAAAGAAAGATCCACTCGAATTTCTGCGGAAATCGAGGGGATATGAGGGAATGCTAGTTACTAGTTCATAGCTTTGGAAAGCAGCTGGCTGTTTTTTGGTGGACTTGGACCTTGGATTTTTTTGGTATCCGCCATGACTGGCAGAATCTCCGGCGTTGTTCTTGAGGTTTGATGTCATCTCCCAGGCGCTCCGCTGATTCAACGAGAGGAATCCCAGAATGTGGGTCTCAGGTGTTTTAGCCTCTGGTAAACTTTCACATAACTATGGAAAGATCCACCATTTTTGATGGCTACATCAACAATTTCTATGGCCATTTTCAATAGCTTTTTGTGTGTTTACCAGAAAAAATCCGGAATTGCATATGCTTGATGGAATTTCAGCCAGATTCCACTTTGCCTTCTTATGTCTTATCCACGCCAGCTGCTTGGGGAGACATATGTGAACTCGGCCAAGCCTCGAAAAACTCCGGATGTGGGTGTAAATGGTTGGTCGGTTGGTCGGGAAAGGTTTCAGAGAACTCTTGTGGCTCCGGGATGGCGAGATGGACTAAGCTGGAAGTGCAAGACCATCAGCCTCTGGTAAACAAACAGTTTGCTATGGAAAATGGTCATTTATAGTGGATTTTCCCATTAATAGCATGGTGGATCTTTCCATAGTTATGTGAAAGTTTACCAGAGGGCAATCCAAAAGATGTTTCGACACTTTCTGTATTGAACCCGTTTTTTAGATGTGTCTAAGACTCTGTTCCCATCCCAGACATTGAGCTGACAGCTGACGGGAACTTCACCACTCTGGGAGGATTTGATCTTTGATTCTGAGTTGATTCTCATTTAACGGCCTTGCTGTTGCAGACCCTAGATCGGACTGTACTACCCACGGCCTTTGGTTTCTTTGGGCGTCCCCAATTTGGGCTTGTTTGAAAGTACACACCTTAAATCCATCCCCAAGCCTCATTCTATCATCATGTCCTCAATTGAAATAGCTATTTTGGAGATTTTTGGAGTCACCTCCATGTTTGGACAGACCCATTTTGGTCCATCCATGGTCGCAGGTTGGGTGATGTGGATGGCTACCATGAACTCTTCTGGAGCGCTGCCGGTTGGACGCTGGTGGGCCTGGTAAGCATTTCACATTGCATTTTTCAATGCATGCATCAACTTGAATGCTCAGAATCTCGAACTTCCAAATGCCATCTGGTTATCTAACATAGCCATGGGAAATGGCCCATTTATAGAGGTTTACCTATTAAAAATGGTGATTTTCCATGGCTATGTTAGTCATAACCAGATGGTACTTCCAATGGAAATTCCCTCAGTGTTTTTGTGGAGACGATTGAGACGACTTTCGAAATGTTCGACCTCGATCCAAAATTCCTGACAGATGTGGCTGGTGCTTTTCTATGTCTTCTGTCCCTTGGCGGCAGTGGAGCAGTGGATGTCATCAGAAAACTATGGAACATCACCATTTTTAATGGACACATCAAATGTAAATGGGCAATTTTCAATAGCATCAGATTTTATCATCGGAATGCCGGTAGTTGAAACGCTGCTTGAAATGCCTATTTCATAGAATTGGATGATGGGAAAATTTTAACCGGAAAGCCCTATATTTGATGGTAAAACCCATGGGTTTCCTGTAGATTTTCCCTTAAACCAATCCAATGCCTATATTCATCAAACATGGAAAATTCCACCAGCGATCCGTTGGATTCCCGCTGGACCGAGGCGTTTCGTTTCCACGCTGGAGCAAAATGGTGGCAGCCCTGGAATTTTGGGCGGGAAAACACCTGGGATCCGTTGAAAGGGAAAAAGCCTGGACATGACGTTTGTTTCACTTAAGCCTGAGATTGTGAAATATTGTGAATAGTTTTTGGATATGTTTGGCACTTTTGATACTTTTTGTAGATATTTGGAGAAAAAAGCTTTGATGAACTCTGCAGTCTGTTTTTCGCTTCAATCATCCACTCAAAGAACCTCAAAGATATATTTGAGACTTGGAATGCGGCGCATTCCATGGCATTCCGAATGGTGATTTTTGAAGCTTTGGACGAGGCTTGATCCAATCAACCCAGGTTGAGCCGAGCTCGAAGGAGCACGAGAATGACCGGTGCCAGCCGGGATGATGCCAGGTGGTCTCGAGGATGTTTCCACCTTGGATCCTCAGCCGGGCTGTCACCTTTGCTGTTGGGGCTACCGCCTGGGCTTATAACTCTCTGAATCTATGAATCTATTTATTTCAGTGTCATTGTTCGTGAATCTTCTACTCGTAAACTATTGAAAAATCATTTGTGAGAAAGCCACATTTGACATTTCCATATCATTCGACAGTTTCTCACCTGTGGGTTTGCCTTGAAAATTGGGCACCCCCAAATCCAAAGTTTAGCCTTTAGAGGTGAGCCATTGAGGGGGCATTACCTGATCCATTTTCCACCCATCGTGCCAGGTACTGGTCCTCCCGGGAGCTATTTGGCCTGGTGAGCCGGAGAAGTGGCGAGACAATTCCGCCATGTGAGATGTTTTGCAGTCGCGAATTGGACTGAGAATGTGGATTTTAAAACCAACCAAATTGTGTGATATAACCGAAGGCACTGGGATATTTCACCAACAATTCTGATCTGTGGATTTGTTGAGAGATGTTGGATGCCTCCAGTTTATGGCAATTTTAAGGCAGAACATCATGGAACCACGAGATTTTGGGGTATCACCGGCTGATGAGCAGTTCGATGCCAGGTGAGTCATTCCACACTAATCCCTTCAACTTCCCAAAGAAACATGCGAAACATGGCAGTGGATCTATTCCTTTGGTAAGGGCTATATTTTGGGAAGGTTTATTTCTTTCCTGGGTGCCGTGAGGTACATGCCATGATCATCAGCGCCTTGAGCGGGGCGTCTTGGGTCATTTGGAGTGTTGGACAGCGGTCGTTCCGAGTTCTTGGGGAACCCAAACTAAAGGTCCAATACCAAGTGTAGGAGCAGGTAAACGGAAAATATGGATACAACATGATACAACATGATACAACCAAGTTTCTACAAGCAACCATGCAATGAATGAAGTTTTCCAAACGTAAGGAACCTCTAAAATCCTTCAGCAGATGGTCGTTTCAGTGAAGGAAATCAATGGCATTTTTTGGCCCATTACTGTGAGCGTTTGGAGGTCTGGAGTGCAAGGGAACCGAAATTCTCAGGGACTGAAATGTGCTTGTGAATCGATGAATAGAATGATGCTGTGGACTACCCTCTGGTAAACGTTAACAAAAAACTATGGAAAGATCCACCATGCTATTAATGGGAAAATCAACTATAAATGGTCATTTTCAATAGCTATGTAACAAATTACCAGAGGGTAGTGACTAGATGCCCACACCTTTCAGGACTTTCAGAGACTGACCCTTCGACGACAGGTTGGCAGGTTTTTGGAGCCCCGTAACGGAAACCACTTGGGAAACCACGACGGAAACCATGACATTGACGGGGTCCAGGCTTGCCACCTCTCTTTTTATTCCTCTTTGACAGCAACGAGCGGGTGAAATTTGCATCTCGGTGAAGCGAAGGCAAAAACAGAATGGTCAGAATCTACCCAGGGAAGTGATCATTTCCCCAGGTTAAGGAAGATCAGCTTTCTAGGAGACAAAAAAATGGTACATGTCCAGCACATTTCCCACTTCCATGGTTCAAGAGCTCGGATGGAATGTCTGATATCTTTCTACAGATCTCTGGTAACACTTGGGGTGTGTAGATGATCAACTGTCCAAGGGTATCGGCAAATTCCGCTGGAATGAGTTTGTCATCGATATTTCCGGGAAACTCTGAAAGCTATGTTTTTGGATGTTTTTGGTGATGGCATGTCAAAGTCAAACTGGACGTCAAACATCCCACCATCAGATGGGTCTGGAGAATGGGTCCATTTGGCAGCCACTTTTCAGAGTTTCCCTAATCTCCAGATCTGGTTGGTGCTCTCCATCCTTGTTTTCAATGACTGAATCTGTTTACATCTACAGTGATCTACATCTCTAAATCCTGCAATGAAAGATCATCAACCCCATCTTTGAGATTCTTTGAGAGGCATCTTCTTTGAAATGGGATGGGTACCAATCACCCCACCTAGGCCAGCTCACCGCATGTGGGCACTTGCAAGGCAGCTGAACAAAGCGGCGGTAGCGGGGTCTGATTCAGGGCTTTGATTCGGTGGATGATACGATTTCTATCCAGGATCTATCCATGTGTTGTTACAAAATGTAGCAAAAAATTGGCCGATGTTCAGGAGTTGTAGACTAGAAGGGTGGAGTGTTTTTTGGAGAATTTGGATGAATTTGGTATGGTCCTGGGTTCTGGGCGAGCCCATATCATACTGTTGGGTAAACAGTCCAATGATATCCCATTATGGTGGGTTTTGTACCCGTATGTCCCATTGTATCCCAATTGTTTCATGCTGTTAAATCGCTTAAATGACAATTTTGCTTTGTCAGGTCTCGTTTTTGATGTTTCAATCATAATCCAACTCTAAACCTTCCCACTTTTGTCGCTTGATTCCCCATTTTGGCCCGTGATTTACGACCATTTCACCAGGCTTCACCGTCACCATTGCTGCCAGGTAGACAGACGAGATGTCGACTTGCTGGATTGGGAACTTACCACGCAGGCTGGAAGATCTGGAAGCCCATGGGGATGATTACCCGGCCTGGTAAACGTTAACAAAAAACGATGGCAAGATCCACCATGCTATTAATGGGAAAATTCACTATTTCAATGGCCATGTTCAATAGCTATGCATGTGTGTTTACCAGAGGGTAATGATGATCATCCAAGATATCGAAGTGGTGATTCGATTTAATTACTGTATACTGTACAGTATATGGGTTTGTCCGAAAATAGTGTCGCCCTAAATCCATTGGTTTACCATGAATTTCTCAATATAAAATATGTAAATAGCCACTTTAATGGGTGTCCCCATTTTCAGACACACCCATATAATTGTGATTTTTATCATTTGATACTGTTGATTTAATGGTGATAAACCATGGCTATGGCAGCCCGACATGGGGTACCAATGGACTGACAAAATGGGTTGTTCTGTTAGTATTTTCCATTCATTGATAATCAGGGGGATATATATATATAGTATAATATATATATACATACTTGGAGATATTTTGAGCAATTCTCAAGTCGTAGTCATCATGACATGAACAACTTGAAAAGTCACTGGATCTAGTGATGTCTCACATTACCATCTCGCCATGATGTACATAAGAGAACATAAACTTTAAACACAATCTGGCAGATACGGGATTGTCGTCGTCGTCGCCGTCATTGACATCGTCACTTTCACGCTCACCCTCACCATCACCACGACCACGAGCACCACGAGCACCACGAGCACCACGAGCACCACCACCACCACCACCACTGTCATCCTCATTATCCTCGTCATCCTCATCATCCTCATCATCCTAATCATCCTAATCATCCTGATCATCCTGATCATCCGAATCATCCTGATTATCCTGATCATCCTGATCATCCTGATCATCCTAATCATCCTAATCATCCTGATCATCCTGATCATCCTAATCATCCTGATCATCCTGATCATCCTGATCATCCTAATCATCCTGATCATCCTGATCATCCTGATCATCCTGATCATCCTGATCATCCTGATCATCCTGATCCCGGCCATGATCACAATGATGATGATGATGATGATGATGATGATGATGATGATGACGATGACGATGACAATGACGATGACGATGATGATGATGATGATGATGATGACGATGATGATGATGATGACGATGACGATGACGATGACGATGATGATGATGATGATGACGATGACGACGACGATGACGATGACGATGACGATGATGATGACGATGATGATGACGATGACGATGACGATGATGATGATGATGATGATGATGGATGATGATGATGATGATGATGACGATGACGATGACGATGTTGATGATGATGATGGTGATGGTGATGATGATGATGATGATGATGATGATGACGATGACGATGACGATGACGATGATGATGATGATGATGATGATGACGATGACGATGACGATAACGATGATGATGATGATGATGATAATAATAATAATAATTATTATTATTCAACCTGTTGAATAATAACCATAACAATAGCAATAACAAAGACAAACGTACCCATAATAGCAATGATCCTGTGACAGGCCATTTCGTTGGCTGGATTGGCTTTCACCACCTTCACCCTTGCGGACAGGGCGGGGGAGGCCTCTGATTGGCTTGCAGAATCTTAATTTTACAAATGTGTATCTTTCATGGAAAGGCATGATGAATGCTTTTATTGTATATATATATATATATGCGCATATACACATACATCAGTGAATCATCGTTTTTTAAAACATGTTTTCTTGTTATGGTGCGAGTTGGTTGTTGAGTTGACCCCCGGCTGTCAGTTTTCGATAGTCATCCATCCTTGAACCTTGGTATGTCACGGTAGGCATAGCCCAAATTTCCAAATTATATGAAGCGAAGCATGGCCTGAAATTTGGATTATGTCATTCGCCCATACCCGCTTGGGCAAAAACTCAAGACACAGAAATTGGCCGGACAGCATCAGTCTCAATTGTTCAAGCTGATGAAAAGTCCATGTACTGAAAACCCAATAGTCGATACCTTCAACCTTGAACTACTGGTAGCATGTTTTGATGATTATTCGGACTCGTTTTGGGGCCCCGTTTGAAACTCGTCGTGTTTTTGCGCGAGAAATGGTGTCCTTTGTTCTATACTGGGGCCATTTGAACAGCTTTGGACTCTTGGTTGAACATGTTCTAGCTGAGTCGTTTCAGGGTACCATTTCATATAGAATGGGATCAAACGGGGCGCGGCTGGTTGTTTAGTTTACCAGCTCTGATTGCTGGAAATCCCACGGTTGATTATCACTTTCCCATACTTTCCGTTGAAAAAGTTGCCATTTGGGGGGGTATGCTCCCAATTGTTCAACACCCTCCCAATGAAATAGTTGGAAGAGTTTGGAAAGGGACACCCTGATTGGTTATTGAGGCCTTACATTCATGTATATCCCGGGCAAAAAATGCGAGCACTCGATCCCAAAAAGTGCAGCGTTTGGAAACGGATGCAGTTTGAGGCGTTGGATGCTATGCTGAGCCATCTTGAGGGGAGTCTTCTGAGGTTGGTTTTGGCAAGTAGGTTAAGTATCAAACATATACATCTGGTTGGTGGTGACTGGAACATTTGGATTATTTTTCCATATATTGGGAATTTCATCATCCCAACTGACTTTCATATTTTTCAGAGGGGTTGAAACCACCAACCAGACATAGTTGAACCAGAAATTGGAACACAAAAATCCTTTCGACCGCAGGATTCCTGCAATGTCGATTCTGATTCTGAATCATTCTGAATCATAGATGTCCTTTTCCCATTGGTTGGTTGATTGATAGAGGGGATTAGAGGGCTCAGGGGTTTGTTTACCAAAAGGACATTATTGTTCTGAATCTCCAGTCCATGATTTTGGTACTCCGAGATTTCTCCTCGTTTTTTGGCGGTTCAATGGCTCAAATCTTATGGTCATCAGTGATGCAGGACTTGGTGGTGCTGTCCCTGCACGGAATGGCCACCGTGGATTACATGGCGGCTTCTCTCAGCAGCTGGATGGTTTTGACTGACCAATTATCATGCTTAGATTATGAGGAATCATCCCCAAATGGAATTACTTAAGGTTAGTGAATTACCATCATTTGCCCAGAATCATGATTAGGAAGTGAACAGATTGAGAATCAGTTGAGAGTTTGAGATTTTTCAGCCATGGTTTTATTTTTTTAACATGTCCCTTTGATGGTTTGGGAGAGTTTGTAAAGCTGAAACCTATTTGACTCAAACAGATTGGATGAAATTCAGATGTTATTTTGAATGAATGGCAACTGTGGCAAGACTCACACATCTTCAACATTTGAAGAATCTTCGTAATTTTCCTGTTTTTGGCAATCCACGCTTCTATATTTCTTTCATAAGAAAAGTCGCATCTCAATGTACTCATCTTGAAAAAGCACGTCGTACGACGTGGGGGATGGTGGCTTCCAAGAAACCATGGTGTCCTGTAGATCGTCCTTGAAACCAGTCCATTTTGGGTAGGAAGGACCTCACTGCGACGTTGCCGTAAATGATGATGTGGATAAATGTGGATAGCGGGAATCGTCCCATGATTGACCTTGTCATTTTTCTGGTGAAGTATGACATACTCTATCCAGACCATATATTTTGCTGATGGGGGCTGAACATCCATAGCCGACAGCTATTGAATAGGTGAACTGAGCATCTACATCTCAGATATCTCAGGTGTTCCAATGGAGCCATTAGTGGCAGAATGTTGCGAAATCAAACATGTCAACCATTGTTGAATCCCGTTGCCATTGTCCGTTCCGTTTTTCAACGTTTTTTTAGATTGGATGGTTCCAAACTCAGGTGCACCATGTGGCTTTCATCTCCGCCGGGCTCATTTTGAGGGGCAACTGCGTCGGGGGAGCACAGGGAGCACCGAAAGGATGCCAGGGATGTGGGGATGTTTAGTGGGATACGGTACGGTGGGATAGTTCTTGGGATATGAACTCGGAGACCCACTTGTCAGGGTTTGTGAGAAAAGATTGGGATGGGAGTTGGGTTCACCTAAAATGAGGGGGTGAAATGGGCAGCCCCAAGTGGATCGATCGATAACTTGGATGCCTGTTTTTTGTTTGATCCAAGATGGAAGGACGCCCTGGAGGCAAAGCATGTTTACATATACATATGATTGCTGATCTAAAGGTCCATGTAGCCATGTAGAGATTGTCCATTACAAAGGCCGCCAGGGTTCCAACATGAGACCCCGCGAAAGTTTTTTTCTGAGTTCGCGAAAGTAAATGTTTTTGGACGAAAGATTTAGCGAAAGAATTTAACATGAGACCCCCGCAAAAGATAAACCCGGAATTTGCGAAAGATTCCCGAAAGTAAATTGTTTATTCGCGAAGAATGGCCGTTTGCAGATAAAGGAATTTAGATCAACCGCCATGTAATATATATATATATATATATATCGAGGACGATCACGCTTCATGATGCCATTCTTCTTTCTCAACTGCAAATGCGCACACGACCAGCTGAGATGTTGCCCTTCAATGCGGCCGTGTTGATGGCCATGGAAGTGTCGGGAAGCCTGGGGTGTGTCAACAATGGCCGTGTACCCAACAGAAAACGATGTGCGATTTGAGCGTGAGACATGGGGATACTATTTTTTGGATACAGGGGTTTTAAACGTTTAAAACACAGCATGGGTATATCATGGTTTTCCAAGAAGATGATTTGGGTTTGTCTGAAATCTGAAAGTTGGGGATTTACCCCTCCCGATTCTCTGGCCATGGACCAGTGGAGGAGTGCAGAAAAATTGGTGAACCAATAGGATGGAATGGGGCAATTACCCTATTTTCGGGCAATCACATATCTAGATTGTTGATGAAGCGGTAAATGCAGTAGTAAGCCATACCGAAGTACTATATAATTCTAGGATTTGATTTGTTTTCTGACCTTTGGAAATTAGGGTTCATGATTAGCTTAACCACATGGTGCAGTTCCAGCTGTTTTTGTTTGTTTGCACGTGCGCCGTTTTTTTTTTTACAAAAATGGTGTTGGTTTGTGGTTGCCAATAACATTTAGTCATACGCAATCATTAGAAAAATATAACAATGGGGTATAATGGATAATATATAGCAAACAAAAATGGTGTTTTGATGAGGATTTCATGGCATATATCATATAACCAACCAGCAATATGTTTTGTTTTTCCCCACATTTTTGTGTGAGGTTCCTGTTTTTGATTCTGTAAACAAAAGATAGGGTTTTATACAGTAATGGAGAAACGGTGAGGAGCGAAAGAGAGCTTCGCAGAGATAAGCACACTGCCGTTTCTCCCAAAACATACATCAAGAAAAATCAGTCAACAAGCAACAAGACAAAAGAAAGCGTAGACAAGGCCCCAAAAATACAACCACCCAAAATTGAAGATATTTTACTGGGATGAACCATTATGTAATGATTGCCTTGCCTGGCGTCGCCGTTTGCATTATTCTGTTTTGAGCTAGGCGCGCCTCCCTTGGTAATCATTCATTCTTTTTTCAAAGGGGCAATGTGGAAGGAACAGCGCATGGTGGAAAAAAATAAGCTTGCTACCTTTTGACCCTTCTGCATCCTTGGAGAATGAAGAAAGAATTGCACTTTGCGTGGTAGGCATGGCACTTGGCGACATGGACCTATCATTTGCGTGGCAGGCGTGGCACTTATGACATGGGCTGGCTCTGGTGGCGCACTTGGGGCCCCTTGGTCGCCCGTGGCGCCGCGACACTTTGCGTGGCAGGCGTGGCACTTGGCGACATGGACGTACTTTGCCTGGCAGGCGTGGCACTTGGCGGGCGTGGCGCCTGGCGACATGGACGTAGCATTTGCGTGGCAGGCGCGGCAGTTATGACACTGGGCTGGCAGGCGCGGCAGTTATGACACTGGGCTGGCTGTCGCGCGCTTGGTCGCCGTTGCTCGCCAGTGGCGCCGCGGCACTTTGCGAGCAGGCGTGGCACTTGGCGACATGGTCGTAGCATATGCGTGGCAGGAGTGGCTATGACACTTTGCTGGCTCTGGTGGCGCGTTGGTCGCCGTTGGTCGCCCGTGTCGCCACGGCACTTTGCGCGGGCTAGCGTGGCATTTGGCGACATCCACCTGCTCTTTGCGTGGCAGGCGTGGCACTTGGTGACATGGACGTAGCATTTGCGCGGCAGGCGTGGCATTTGGCGACATGGACGTAGCATTTGCGTGGCAGTTGCGGCACTTATGACACTGGGCTGGCTTTGGTGCGCGCTTGGGCGCCGTTGGTCGCCTGTGGCGCCGCGGCACTTTTCGTGGCAGGCATGGCACTTGGCAACATACATCTTTCACACACAACTTTGTCACACCCCTCTTTGTCACACACAGCTTTGTCACACATCATCTTTCACACACAACTTTGTATCGCACCATCTTTCGCGCACAACTTTGTCACACACCTCTTTGTCACACACAATCTTTTGCACACAACTTTGTCACACACAACTTTGTCACACACCATCTTTCACAGATTCGTGTCTCATGGTCAGCTTTGAAACTTGGCCACACATGCAACTTCCACACACGCACACACACTCACAACTTTGTCTTTCACACACATAATTTTGTCACACACTAGACAAGAATGGATCATTATATGATCCGGCAGGAACTGAATCCTGAAACATGCAGATTAGATACGAAACAACGAAATTAACGATGCATCCTACGAACAATAGAAGTTCTCCTGAATG
>Ga0126342_10017862_pt1 | contig 12219 bp, 12 predicted proteins | sample Cyp1metagenome_FD_92528 | JGI IMG/M metagenome (GOLD analysis project Ga0126342, IMG submission 92528) | Coral microbial communities from Lord Howe Island, Old Settlement Bay, Australia - Cyphastrea 1 metagenome | ecosystem: Host-associated > Invertebrates > Cnidaria > Coral ... | reverse complement strand
CACTGAAAAATAATCAACCCCTACAAAAAAAATGGAACATTCATTAAAAATGCTCTGTATATCATGTAATGTGGTTAAAACAAAAATAAACCTTCCCCAAAATCACAATTTTTATGGGTGGTATGAACCATTTCCAGTCATGGATGGTTTATGACATTGTTTCAACCACATTATAGTCAATAGGACTGTTAATACAAAATCATATATACAGTGATGGCCCAACTAAGTCTTATGTTTATGGGATTCTAATGATATATAGCCTCAGTTATATGAGTTTTTTCATCCCATTTATAACTGTTAAGGGCCATAACTGTTTAAGTCTTATGTTTATGGGATTCTTATGATATATAACATTATATAACCAACTAACAGTTATGTTTATGGGATTCCAATGATATATAACCACATGATCTCCTCATGTTTTTTGCTTCAAACCGCCATCAAAGCCTGGCTGCGAAAGAGCTTGGTGACGCGGATGACGCGCAGCACCACCGAGGTATCGTTGTCGATGCTAAACCTGGGACCCGGCCTGGTAAACATACAAAAAGCTATGGAAAATGGCCCAGTCGAAATAGTGGATTTTCCAATGAAACCATGGGTGGATTTTCCAGTTCGTTATGTTTTTACGTTTACCGGTAACGGGTAACTATATGTAACCAGCAGCAAAGGAATCAAGACAGAAAAAGCTATGAACATGTTCACTTTATCATACTTTATCGCTGTTCTTTGCAAGATTTTACTTTTCGACATTCTTCTAACAAAAACACTAGCTAGACACTCCATTGACCCAAACCACACGTTGTATTTTACCATGGTACTCTTGGACGTTTACCATGTTCGTAAGTGCAAACTGACTGGTATACGTTATGTTACATTTCGTCTTTATTTTCTCTATACAATGTGCATGCAATAGAACGTGTACCATATATATATACACACACGTTGAGTTGCATTGCATCGCATCGCATTGCATTACATTACATAATTACCTCAATCTTCACCCACAAAGTACCTGCCAAAAGTAGTGGCGGCCAGTACCACACATTAACATATAGGTACCACATGGTACCACCCCCGAAACTGCTGCCAGGAGGCACGAGGTTGAAGACCAAGATGGGAAACAAGGTGACTACATCCACGAAAGCCATGAGAGAATACAAAAATTCCAACTTGTTGCGGCTGATGTAGAACTGCAGGAAATAATCTGCACCAAACAAGATCTCAGTGCCGTTGCGGTGACAAATCATCATCTGGTGACGTCTTGATGGTGTTTCAATTAATCCAAATACATCCAATTACATGGGAAAACATAACATATGTGCCAAATATGTGCAGCAAAGATAGAACCTCTATGATTATGGACTCTATGTGCAGCAAATATTGCAAAAACCCATGGCAAAAATAGCACTTAAGCGAGGGGCGCCCCCACATGAGGATCGATTCCCCTAAAATTGCTGGATTTCCCGTTGGGTTTTTCTCCATCTTTCTCCACACCCAAAAAAAGACAGGCGTTTTTGTGGTGTACCCTCTGGTAAACGTTGACATAACGATGGAAAATCAATGAAAATCACCATGTTTAATGGGTAAATCAACTATTTCGACTGGGCCATTTTCAAATTTTCAATCGTCCTTTGTATGTTTACCAGGCCGGGTATCACCATTTCGGTATCACCATTTCAGCTACCGCGGATACCGAATGGTCACCACGGCACATTGACCACAGTTTCCAACGGCTCGAACCAGGGCTGTGTAATGCCATAGGTCTCCTGGGGCATCGTCCGAAGTTGTGGTGAATTCGTGCCATGGGTTGTGTAAAACAATCGTAAAGCATAAAATGGTCAATCGATTGCAAACAAAATGGTGAATTTATTAACAAAATGGTGAATTTATTGCCAACAAAATGGTGAATTTACTGTCTTACCCTGTTCATGTTAGTAAAACAATAATAGTAAAGCAGTAAAACAGTCCATTGTTTGCCATAAAATGGGTTGTATAAAGCATCAACATGTGGGTGGTTTATTCTTCCTCTAGTCACATTATACGTTTAATGAAGTGGTTAATAGTATAATTGGTTTTTATAGAGGTGACAACGCTGTTTTATTATATAACTGGTTTACAAGCGATTTATCATCATGATCATATTACTGTACATGTAATATTTAACAATTTAACACAAAAAGCTTGATATATGGCTTTGTCCGCCGTTGAACATACAAACACTTGTGGAATATCATGGAAACCCAAGTGGTGGAACATCATCCCACCATGAAAGCTTCTGTGGTTAAGAAAGAACTGCGAATGGTTGGTTTTGACACGGTAACCAGTGCATACAATTATACGTTATACAATAATAATAACAATAATAATAATAAAAATAACAATAAAAATAATAATAAGAAGAATAAGAATAAGAATAATAATAATAATAACAATAATAATAATATACATATATATATACACGTACGCATAAAACTGTACAATTTGAATAAAACCAGAAAACTTGGGAGAGCCAGAGCACACACTCAAATTGGATCATCATTCCAAACACTGTATTGTTGAACACATATCTGAAAACGCGAAAGCCAAAACTGACAGCCCAAAAGTTGATATGTATCCATCTATATTGAAATATGTAGTTGCTCTGGTGTTCTTCAAACATGGGGCCTCCAAAACGGTCAACACCCAAGCCCCCCTCACTGAAAGGTATTAGCCAAGGTTCCACCACCTAAGCAAGTGAGCGGCTGGACGGAATCCACAGGAATTCAATCGACTGAATACATTACATACCTTGAGACCCTCACTGAAAACCATTCAAAACATGTGTTCCCTGGACATGTTCATACCTTTATCCAGCCTCACAAGAACTGTGAGGATCAGGGTAGGTGTTTGAGCCATACCTCGCCTGAACAATCTCAGGACCCTGCCAAAACCATGGTGCAACAGGTGCTGTTTGACCTACCATTTCTACCTAATCCAATGGTTCATGACCATTCCATCCCCTGGAAAAAATAGGGCCTAAACAATGCATGATCAATCATCTTTTCTCTTCAAAAAGGCATGGCCATTCCCCAAAAAAAAACATTGCCACATTTTTTTTCATGGTTAAATCCCAATGAAATCATCATGTTTTTCACGGTTCATGGCCATGTCAATGTCCCATATTCCGTGCTCATCGACCCTCCGACCGTCGACAAAGGTGCATAGAGTCCACAGAGGATCAAGGATAGGAGCGTTTGCATCTCGTCAATGCGATCGAGAATCTGAAGTCCTTGACCGAGATTCGATCGATTGGATTGGTTTACTGGTTGGTGGTTTTAACCATCTAGAAAAAATATCAGTCAATGGGAAGGATGACATCCCATATATGAAATGGAAAATAAAACATGTTTGAAACCCCCAAACAGTTTCTTCGGGATTTGTTGAAGGCCCCATGATCTTCACGGGAAAATCACTGGTTGAAAAGGTTAAGATATTCCCATGAAAACCATAGGATTTCACCAAGCAAAATGGGGGGACACTCATGGGGAGATGATCAAAAAAAAAGAACCAGCCGTCTTGTTTTTTTTTCACATGTTCAGTCACACCCATGTATCATATACAGTATATAAGTATATTATATATATAATTAAACTATAATTATATATATATATATTTCACCGGTTCACCATGCTTGTTGGCTAAATGCCCTAATCAATACAATCCTTGTTGGTTATATATTCCACTAATGATGTTCAGCAATTAATCACCATGAAATTCCAATAAGTCAGGGCTGCTCCCAGCACCCCATGTACCTTTTGGGGAAACCGGGTCATGAAGCAAAATGATCAGTTTCCCCCTCTTGTGGATATGATTCATTTGAAATAGGTTGGAATAAGCCTGTGATATTGTTGGCTGGTCATGTTCAACCCAAAAACCGATTGGATTTACAATGAGTGGTTAGTGTCATTTAGTGTCTATATATGCATTTTAAGTATTCTCCCCGGAAAGAATCTAAGACACCCCCAAACATGGATCCATATCAATAAAATGCTTCTAATGCCAGAGGCTTTTGGTGAAGTCCCAGTTCTTTTCTACTCCCCAGTTGGGGAAACCCTATGACTAGGCACCTTGGCCAAGCTATTCTCCTATGTTGGGCCATGTGTACATCGACTCGTTCATGATCATTCACATAGGTATGGGCCATGGGTGAAAAATCAACGACCCGGGGAACCTCAGATTTTAGTCTATGTTGTTCTTAGTATTAACATCTATTAATCATCCAATTATTGGGATACCCAGTGACTTGACCCATGCCTAAGACTTAAATTCCATTGGCATCCAGCATCCTGCCAAAAAAAACCACCAGCAACGTGTTCGCACCGGGCATCGGTTCAAGAAAATCAGCAGCCGCTGGCGTGTGGTGATGACCAAAGCTGTGTGCTTGGGACCCCTGGAGGACCGGTTCAGCAGCAGGCAGGGACATTGCAGCTGTGTTTGATCCATCTCTCCACCGCAATGACACAATTTTGTGAGGATCGTGGCATACCAAAGGTGTGGACACTTCTACCGAAAAACGCTGGAATCAACTGACCATACTTAGATGGGCCATGGGAAAAACGCGATTTATGGTTAGTAACTGGGGATTAACTAACCCCCTATATTCCAATGAAATAATCCATTTACTAACTAGTTAACTAACTCCATGGCCCATCTAAGTGGACACTTCTACCCCCCCCGCCCGGCTGCGCGCCTGATGCGCCGATAGCATAGAATGATCAGCGTCATCAGCACCTGGACTCCAGGACCATGATTCATGGTGGATTTTGAGAGGAATCATATGGGAATCATATGGGTACCCATACAGTATGGGATAACCATGGATAACCATGGATAAAGACGTTTGAGGTCAGCTTAACTTTGCTTTCTTAAGTGCAAATATCCTTCTGCAATCAAACATCGCTAGCTGGCAAACCATCTATCCATCTTTGGTCACCAAAGGATATATCAACCGATATTCCCAACAGAAAAATGAAAGGCTATGTCGGACTGTCCACACACGACACTGCACTGCCAATGGCACTGCAAATTCTCAATGGGTTTGTCATCATTTCCTATCCTATTTGATCCCAACTGTCATGAGATCCCTATGATCTTCCACTGACATGGCTGGTCTTATACCACCATTTCGGGATACATTCCCATAAATCACAAGGTGGTGCCCCCCAAGTTATAAGTTGGTTTATAATCCCATTAACTATAGATGTATCTACCATAAGTCCTAGTTATTAGAGTTATAAACCAACTTAGCTATCTTGGGGGCACCACCTTGCACCATCTTGGCTCCCAATAAATCGCCCTTTCTGTTAGTAGAATCCCTCGTTTTCGCCGAAGGCGCATAGTAGCCGGCCATAGAGCCCACCAAAATCAGCAGCGCGGCATACTCCGGCACCCCTGTCCTGGGTGCCGAATTGAGGGTTTCCATGGGAAAAATGCTGGGTGAACATCCACGAATGGAGGGGTTGTTGGAGTTGAATGAGAAAAAATGTCAGATATACTTAGATGGGCCATGGAGTTAGTGAAAACTAGTTAGTAAATGGATTATAATTGGGATATAGGGGGCAACAAATCCCCAGTTACTAACCATAAATCGCTAATCCCATGGCCCATCTAAGTACTCTCTGGGAATTTCACCCTGCCGCAACGGAGATTGGGGGACGACAGATCTTCTTCAGCACGCAAGCTTGTAATCACTGTCTGACCATACCATGGGTACCCTGAAGTACAACTTGGCAATTGAAATTCCCCATTGACTTTGTGGATGGTCGTCTCCGGTTACCCAAATTTGCTGTCACCCTTTGCTATGGTACAAGAAGTTGATAGCTGGCTGTTCTATTCCTGCAGAATATAATACGTTTTGTGGCTGAACATATGTTAAATTACAACCTATCCAGTGGAAATATCACTTTTTGTCGCTGGGAAGTATCGAACGTCGGACAAACATGCCATCGAAAACCTCCCAAAAAACCAGGAGGTGAACCCAGCAAACACGGGAAACGTTGTCAAGGCTCGTGTTGTTAATCAGCATGGCTTTTCTTCGTCGCCTCACAGATCCTGACACCAAGGATGGGGAAACGGTTTCCGACCATTCGCAACCTTGGGTTTTGACATTTTTTTTAAAGCCAAGAACATGTGGTGATTACACTTTAAAACAATAAAGTGGTTGTTGGATGATGGTGTTGTTCGCAACAAAGGCTGCTGTGGACCACTGGGAGGAATACATGTTCTCAATCTCATCCATTTCTATGGACAGGGCCTTAGGTATAAGATCCCCATTTGGTGTATAATCTTAGCATGGCCAATCTTGGATACTTCCGTATATAGCCCCAAAGAAGTTGTTTGGGGCTGGGGGATTTCTCAATCATCCACCATTTTTGTGGCATCCTGGACCTTTGGAATCCACTGGAAAATCATCAAGATATCCCCATCAATTGATGGTAATGCTTAAGGGTATACCATCACGGGGATACTATATGATACTATACTTTTGTTTGATGCCATATTGAAAATATGCCATGAATTTTCATGGCATAGAAAAAAAAATCTGGACAAACAAAAACAGCGAAAAAAACCATGTAGATCGTAGATCACCGAGTAAACACTTCTCATACATCTCAAAAGAACCTGGTAATTCAGCAGCAAAAGGATGCCAATGCAAAACAAAAATGGATCCTGTGAAATCCAATCCCCTATATTTTCCGGAAAAGAATATGAATTCCTGAACATTTTCCCTTGAAGCCTGAAACCAGTCCTTCTTGGTACTATGAAGCTACCCTTCTCGGCGGCCAAAGAGAGTCGTCGTGACGCCACTCCAATGACATGACGTCAAGGCAACCACCGACGTGGGTCCACGGAGCAACACGGTGCAAATAGAAAATATTGCTGGAAGAGGTGACATTGCATTTGCACTATCTACCATCTACGATACAAATTGTTACACCAGCTACTCTCAATTTATCCATCGTCTAGCTATATCACTGCTATCACTTACCCTCCGGTAATTTAACATAGCCATGGAAATCACCATGTTTAATAGGTAAACTATCTATTTCTATGGGCCATTTTCCATGGCTATGTAAAATAACCAGAGGCTATCACCACTTGTCATCCAGCTCTCACCATAGATCTGGGCCAATTGCTGGACCCTTCATCCGCAACTTGCGCCTAGGATTTGCATCGTCCGGCGTCCCTTGTGGCACCATACTTTCATCCACCACACTGCGAGGCCGGGCAAGGCATTCCCCAGTGATATCCCACAATCAGTGAACCAAAACTAAGAACATCGAAGAACTAACAAGACTGAAACATATATCACCAACTGCAATGCATACATCAATCAGAATTACCGCAGTATCTTTTGGGGTCGCGTCCATCTACGAGTCACGCCCTTTTCTCGCCGTTTCGCTCCTGTGGGCCTGTGAACCCAACTTTTCACATGGCCGCCACAGCGTGGCGAACGATCGGTGCGGTGGCATCGACTTGGTGCGTTCCCACCAAAACAAAGTGATCTAAAGAGTCTGGGCTTGTCTAAAAATAGGGCACCCCCCCCCAAAAAAAAATATAGTAATGAATTAAGATGTCATCTTCCCAAATGAAATTGCCATTTGGGGGTGTACATATCATATAGCCCATTTTAGGACAGACCCATCTAACAGGAATCGATGTTCAGAACCACCCAACACGATCCACCCGACTCTCAACGCAACAAGCGTTGGACATCCTTGTTGCCTGCAGCCATTTTGTCCAGCTGATCATGTTGTCCAGCCCTCAAAGGGACCCCAATCCTGAGGGTGCAGGCCACAGGTGCTATAACTACACTATCTCTATATATATATATACTGTATATATTGCTTTGGGTCAACATTTCAATTCCATCAAAAGCTGGCTTAAAATCCACCCAGCTTTACGGACCCCATCCTTGCCCATTTGAAGCGCATGGCCAGCTGGAAATTTATCCATTTCGTTGGGGGATTTCCCAGCGGCCCGCCATGTCTGATGCTGGAGGGTATATCATTAAATCATATTAAGTATCCTATATTTGTTGTTGCTATATATATATGTATAAATATCATTTCAACATGTTTTAACCTACTCTATTCAACCACTATTATATATAATTTATATATAAATATTATGTCACCATTTTTTAACCTATACTTAACCATTATTCAGCCCACCAACCCCCTTTCTCTCCGCATCTTCACCAGGTCTCTTCCGGAGCAGGCGCAAAGCGTCCACGCGGCCGCGGAGTCGCAGAGCTTGGGAGATCAGGTCCAAGGACGCCTGGCGATGGCAGGACCAGCAACAGATGGGGGGATGGCTTCACGATGACACCAGCAACAGATGTACCAAATCGAAGACTGTTTACCCTCTGGTTATGTCAAAATAGCTATGGAAAATCACCATGTTCAATGGGAAATTCCGCTATATATGGTCATTTTCAATAGCTATGTTAAATTACCAGAGGGTAACATGTGAAATAACCATCTTGAAAAATGGAGTTCGTTAATGGGAAGGATGACATCCCAATTGACAATAAAAAATGTTTGAAACCACCAACCAGAAGAAACATATGTTGATATTAAAATATTATCATAGCCCTATAAATCATGGGAAAAACTAAGAGTCAACAGGTGCAGGATTTCACAACCAACCACGGTATTTTGATATTACAATGTTTTATCATACCAAACGGGGATATATAGACTCACTTTAGATTGAAAAAAATGATTGTAATTCCAAATGGTGGCCCCTCAACTCGGCTTTGTCCTTGAACATGGGGATGCAAAACCAACTATTTCGTAGGACAGAATGGGATAAAGATTACCCTCTGGTTATTTAACATAGCCATGGAAAATCCATAAAATAAATGGAGGTTTCTAGCTGGGTAAATCAACTATTTCTATGGCCATATTCAATAGCTATTTTGACATAACCAGAGGGTATACCCTCTGGTAAACCAACATAGCTATGGAAAATCACCATTTTTCATGGGAAAATCAACTATAATTCAACTATTAATGGCCATGTTCAATAGCTACGTTAAATTACCAGAGGGTAAATCGTATTACTATGTGACACCTCAATAGATGTGTGTTCCAAACGGTGGGGATTCAACCAGCAACGGTTGATGTGTTGCGCAACACTAAAATGATGTGTAAAAACCATAGAAATAATTGATTTACCCATGAAAAATGGTGATTTACCCATGAAAAATGGTGATTTGCCCATTAAAAATTGTGATTTACCCATAAAAAATGGTGATTTACCCATGAAAAATGGTGAATTACCCATGAAAAATAGTGAATTACCCATTAAACATGGTGAATTTCCCATCAGTTATGTTAGTTTACCAGAAGGTATATACGGAAAAAAATAACTATGAACCATGGTGATAAAAGCTGGTTGGTGGTTTGAACCCCTCTGAAAAATATGAAAGACAATGGGAAGGATGACATCCCATATAACCCATATATTATGGTAAATATAACATGTTTGAAACCACCAACCAGCCAAGCAAATTGGTGTCTAAGTCATTTGGCCAGACCTCCAAATATAGTTATCCACCACTAAAGTCTAAGGGGGATATCATGGGATATGTATAATATATAACCAACCGTTTGAGATGAGTGACGGGTATGTCAAACAGTTGGGAATCTATACTCCAAAAGAAAAATATGTGATGTTCACTGGGAGAATTACGACCAACCATGGGACTTTGGGCACGTTGTCCCGCAAGTTCTGGGGAATGTTTGGCAACATGTGTTTTCTTTGTCTTACTCTATGGTTTTATATTCAACGTAGCTAGGAAGTTCACCGATTTTATAGGTAAATCTTCAAACTATCCATGGATCTAAATGGGCCATATGTTCATTAATTTTCCATAGCGATGGAACACTTTGCCAGAGGGAAAAAATGCCTTTTCTCTCTTTATTGGGCATCTCGATGGTCAAGGCATTTTGTTCGGTGAAGGATAATTTGTTACGCCTGCTGCTGCATTTGCCCCAAACCCACAAGCAACACCTCAGCGCGACGGTTCGAGATATGGCTGCCTGGACAATCCCCCGTGTGAACAGGTGTAATTTTCTTAGCTACAAATCTCCAATTATAGGGGATTTGCATGGATTTGCCACATTGCCACGTTTACTTATGAAGGTATCCATAAATGTTCATGGAAACACATATGGCAATCAAACATGGCACGGGGAGATCTCCAAGTGGCGTTGATGTCAGCCCACTCTCTTCGAGGCAGCAGCTCCCTTGGAGCTGGGAAATCCATCGGGGACATTGATCATTGGGGAACTGTCCAGCTAGCCATGTTTGATTGAGGCTACCTGCTATTTTCGGTGCACATCAATCCACCTTAAAACCATGTGAATGATTGATGTTTCATCCAAATTTCTGATGATCCGCAGTTTTTGTTAATCTTTTAAACATGGGAAAAACTCTCTTAAACATTCTCAACATCACAATATCGGGTTTAACATGGTTTAACTTCTGTTCACATAGGATCTTCACATATCTGTTCTTTCTTAAACACCAATCTGGTTGGTGGTTTGAACCCCTCTGAAGAATATGAGTTCGTCAGTAGGGATGATGACATTCCCAATATGATGGGACAAATCATCCACATGTTCCAAACCACCAACCAGCAATGGTTCAAAATATCCTAAGTGGCTTCGGAAACAGCACCATCATTAACCATTATTAACCATTAAAAACCATCATTAACCACTAATAATTATCATTAACCATCATTAATCAAAATATCCTAAGTGGCGAAACAGCAACCCCCATTTTCCACGATGGGCAGCCCGGACTCCAGCCGCATGCGAGTCTCCTCGGGCGTCTTGCTGCGCACCTCGCGTGGCGCTGCGGCAACGGCAACGGCAGTCCGGCAACGGTGGCATCATGGCGGTCTTAGGGGATTTAAGGGACCAGAAAACCCTGGAAATAAGGTGATTGAATGGGATTTAATGGTGATTTAATGGGATTTGAAACACTCAATATGGGAATTTCCATGGGATTTAAGCAACAAACATGGTACTTTAATGGGATATCATTGATATCACCAGCAAAAATGAGGACTTCATTTGACTTTATGGCAATTAATGGTGGTCTTGTGGGAGCTTGTTGGATTTAACCATCTCCCATATGCTGCATATGCTCCATGGTGGTGGTATATGTACCTACATTGCTGGCCATGTTTAGAGGTAACCATGGAGCGTTTGGGGTATATGTACCACCATTTACTTCCAACAATGGCCAGTCACGTAGGCCAAAAAAAAAATACATATATCATACATGCAGCATCTGCAGCATATTTAAAATTCTCATTACTGATGATCCATTAAATAAAAAGAAGTTCCATTAAAAATACCATTGTTCTATTAAAAAACATAGATGTCCCATAGATGTTCCATTAAAAAACGACCAAAAATCATGGGACTTTGGAATTTCTCTCCCCTAAAGTCCCGAAATCACCGAGCGTTCGAACCCATTTGAGTTGGTTGGCGATGCGGTGCACGTGGGTGTCCACACCTCAGGCAGGTGAGAAACCTGGGAAAAAAATGGTGGGAAAGTCATATCATCTGTCACATGTGGGTTAATGTTACCATCTGGTTCTGACATTCACAGTTTGCGAACTGGAAAGATCCACCATGCTATTAAGAACCGGTAAACCATCTATTTCTATGGACCATCTATACCATGGCAAACTGTTAGTCATAACCAGAGGGTAGCTTTCTATTCTTTTGGGGGGGGATGGCATGGGATGGCAGTGATTAGTGTTCTATGATTCGTTCTATCTTTTGGGGCGATTATTGATGACACCCCAGGGCCCCAGTGATAGTGGAACAATTGAAGCCTGGGATTAGTGATAAAATGTGATAAATGATTGGATGGTAATTCACCCCGCTTCGCGTGGGGTGGCCGCCCACACCGCAGGTTTATTTCGGTCCGTGAGAGGGGCTAAGGGTGGTTTTCCCCCGTGAGGGCTCCCCAAGCTAAGAATTTTAACTTTCCCCCCCCCGTGGGGGCTCCCCAAGCTAGGGAATTTTAACTTTTCCCCCCCGTGGGGCTCCCCAAGCTAGGGAATTTTCACTTTTCCCCCCCGTGGGGGCTCCCCAAGCTAGGGAATTTTCACTTTTCCCCCCCGTGGGGGCTCCCCAAGCTAGGGAATTT
>Ga0126342_10017861_pt1 | contig 12220 bp, 10 predicted proteins | sample Cyp1metagenome_FD_92528 | JGI IMG/M metagenome (GOLD analysis project Ga0126342, IMG submission 92528) | Coral microbial communities from Lord Howe Island, Old Settlement Bay, Australia - Cyphastrea 1 metagenome | ecosystem: Host-associated > Invertebrates > Cnidaria > Coral ... | reverse complement strand
TGCCTGTCTGCCTGTCTGCCTGTCTGCCTGTCTGCCTGCCTGCCTGTCTGTCTGTCTGTCTGTCTCTCTCTCTCTCTCTCTTCCTCTATCTATCTATCTACCTACCTACCTAGCTATCTAATCTAATCTAATCTAATCTATCTATCTATCTATACGTACAAGCATGAAGACTGGGGGTTATCATTCTTGATTGGGAGTAGAAGCCATAATATTATTTTCAGGATCTGTAAGCGGATATTGTGAAACTTTAATGGAACATTCAAAAACTACAATGGGAATGTTCAGAAACTAAAAGAAACGTAGGCAGGCAATGTGTGCGTGTGTGTCATGTGTGAAGTATCATGATGTATATAATATTATGTATACATATATATATATATTTCTTGCATAAAAAGTAGATGTCGCTTTCCCCAGGCGGTTGTCCCAGGCATTCCTAGGACCATCACCTCGGCCACAATTGTGGTTTCCACCCTGTCGACTTGTCGACTGTAAAAACCAAGCTGCGTAATTGCACCATAAGCGTTGAAAGTAGGTGTCATCCTAGGATTTGCTCAAGGGACCCATCAAATAGAAATAAGTAAAAACAGTAAAGTAAAAAACTGTACAATAATGACAAGAACCAGAAATAGAGGGAAACAAAAACTGAGAATAGCAAAAACAAGAAGAAGAAACAAATACATACGTAGTTATACACATCTCTATATTATAATATATATATATATGCATAACCCATGAATTCCCCATGTCTGGTAGGCTTCCCTCACTAGAACCAATTCATCGATTCAGCCCAGGAAACCCAAAGTGCCAGCATCTGATTGGATTGAGCTACAAAGGCGGGAATGGCTCCCAGCGTATGTGATTTCATCTCCGAATTGGTCTGGTCGACACAGAGTTGGTCTAGCCAAAAGGTTCGTGAATCCCATAGGTGCCCAAAGAGGTAGGTTGCAAAGAACACCTGGTGACCATCCCAAAACCGTGCTTGTTGGCTGGTAATCAGGAACATCCTATATTCATGGTTGAAAAGTGTTGAAAAAAGAAATATGAACGAAACGGCCAACCAGACACTGCCACTGGCAAGCCGTACACGAGACTGAACCGCAAGGCTGGAGGTCGTTGTCGCACATCTTCTATGCTACCCGCTTCAAGAAGTAAGATCACCACTGCCAGGCCCCAAGTCACAACCGAGGAGGTAATCGACAAGTTCAGATTCAAACAATGGCACAGAGTAAGACGCTTAATCCAGGAGGGGCATTGCCAAGAATGACTAACGAAGAAATCAACGTGCGAAACCTTCGAGAGAGAATCGCCGTTGAAGTTGCGATGGCTACCTGGTGGCTGCACGTGCTGCAATCCACGAAAACAGTGGGTCAAAGATTTCTACCATTGTTGGAATCGCTTCCTGATTCCACCCAACTTTGAACTTGCGCCTAGCTACGTACGGTCATGGGACTGGAACAGCTGCAAAACCAAATGCTGCTTCAATCAAGCATTCTATCAGTTCTATATGCTTGAGTGATAGAAGTTTGGAGGGAAATTCCAAAAGGGATGAAAAAAGAAAAACTGAACGGCCTTTGGATGGAATTTGGGAAGCAGCTTTGGCCAGCAACTGGAAAAGTTAAACAAATTCTTCCCGACGATGGCAAGTCAAGATTCAAGACTTGGTTGGACATGCGCATGATGACATTGTAAAACATGTAAAAAACAGATACTTGTGGAAACATGCCACCTCTTTCTTTGATGTAGCCAACAAGAACGATCAAATACGCTGAGACAATCGGCCAACATCTTTCAAGGAGATCAAAGAATAATGTCGAAGTAGGATCAAAAAAACATAAAATCATATTAGCAACTTTTTCGCTGCAACTTTGGAATACTTTGTAGTCCACGGTTTACACGGCCCAAATGGTGTCTACATCCGAAACCACTTCGTAAAGTCCATCTCCAATCCAGGATTTTGTGGATAAGAAAATTCTGTTCACCCCTTCTCAACAAAATGGACCTTTGTTGGATGCGAAAAATTGGACATATCTCAACAAAAAATCATCAGGATTGATCCCAAAAATGAATGTCGTGGATAGAAATTTGGAAGTTCCTCCAAGATCGTGGTCCTAGATCTTCTTGCTGACCTTTCAGGGGTTCTAACTAAGCGGTAGTCACTACATACCACCTTTTTGAAGATCTATGAAAATGGTCAACCAGCTGCCCCTGGAGTTGCGCCCTGAAACAGTTCAAGGTGAAGAGATCCTTTGCAGCTGCAGCTCTGAATAGCCCGTGCTGCTCTGCAAACTTCGTTTTCTGGCGAATATCTTCCATCACAGAACCGCAGTGACCGCAGTTGAGTTGTGGCCCAGGGCTTAGTGGCTTTCGGTGTTGAAACCATTGGATCAAGTATCTGTCAAACCCCTCAGGTTGGAATATGTTGTACTGCACAAAAAATTGTACTTTCTGGTGCGACAAGGAAGCCTTGTAACCTCGGTATGCGTCTGAGAATATGTCAATAAGCGTAGATCAAAACGTTTGGAGTCTCTGCCTAAAGATTGCTCTCTAGGATAGCGGCGACCTTTTTCAGATATGCCATGCTTTTTCCAAGCAGTCCGGCTTTGTGTGGAGCTGGAGAATGGCAGCGTGATGATCTCATCAAGCCGACTTGGACTCACCAATGTGTTTCAGCAGTTAGCTGGAATCTGCTGCACAGGCTGTGCTGAATCAGCTGAGTCACTGGCTGTTGCTGCTATACCTGATGCCTCATCAGACATATCTTGCTCCTAGCAGGGCCAGCACACGTCAAGCACTGCTTCTTTCCGCAAAGCAGTTGCATTTAAATACCAGGCGTTCGAAACCCTGATTCTGGTTGAGTCCTGGAATCTAGTTTGGGGTCCTTTGTGAGCAGTCAATATGATCGGGGATAGGATTATATGGATAATATTGGATCATCATTGTGTACTCATGACATGACTAATGAAGTGTTTGCAACTCAAGACCATCTCTCGGCGGCGCTGATATAGGTTCCGCTCTCGGGCGGCCCCACACTTTGGCACTTGCAATACAAGGAATGACCCAAACCAGTTTGAAAGTCCTGTCTCATATATCAACTATATATGATATGATTAATATTAGTTAATCTGCGATTAATGATGTAAAAACAAACTACATCTGCAACTGCGCGCCTCAACAGGTTCACCTTGAAGGCTTCGAGGCCCACGCAGCTCAGATTCCCAGGCCTCTGAAACTGGCAAGAAATAGATAGTTTGACCAGTGAGCCATATATTTCACCCAAGAATCAATAAATCCCCTAGCATTCAACAAAGTTCAACAAAGTTCAACCATTCTTTGGAACCATTGGAACCATTGGAACCATTGGAACCATTCTTTTCCTGGACTCCACTGGATTCTCTCGGCCTCAGGGTGCTCGTCTTTCAGTTCAGCTGCCAAGGCCAGAATACCTGTCCAGCTTTGGCGGACCTCGTGACTTCAAAGTTTGAAAGTCTACAAATTGAAACTGTGATTTTTCCAGTCCCAGTGAGTTGTTCTCACATTTTTGGGCACCATGATGCCTTGACCCCATTTTCCCGCCCTGAGAAAATGAAAAATGGCTTCGCACCCATCAAGAATATCATTCCACCATATTCCACCTAAACTCATCCGTCTGCCTTTGAGCGTCTTGTTGGAACGGTTGCCCTCAGGATGGAAGCTGATGCTGGAAGCATTGCTAAAATCCACCTGGCAACCGATGAAACAATACAAGCTTCTTGTTTCCAAGTGCTTGAAAGCTTGAAAAAGTTCACAACAGTTATATATACATATATCATATATATACACACATTTCAGTATACATTATATGTTGTATTGTATGTATGTATATGTATATGTATATATAATATTCCTCTTTGAGTGGTAAAATGCTGCTCCCTCCATAGACCCGCCTCCCCTTCCAATGGCACTGCTGGAAGAGCTGCAGCTTCAACAGTTTCATCAGAGAAGCCCAGGGATGATGGGTCCAGCTGTGACATCGCCTGGCAATGGAAATGGTAAGCATTTTATGGGAATAGGAGTGGGATATTTATGGATTTTTAAGGGATACTTAGGGGATATTCATATGAAGCGGGCTTGATCAAAAATGGGAGACCTTTCAAATCCAATTGGTTTTGCGGAGTTTTGCACGATTTTCTATCAATACATGTATGTATGTATATAATATATGTACATAATAAATATATATATATATGTATATACAACTATGTATCAATATATCAGTATATATATAGATATAGATACAGTACACAATATATTCAGGGATATCCTGGATCCTTGCTTTTCTCAATCTACCCACTGCTATGAACAGCCTACCCACCTCCAAGGTGCGGCAGACACATTGGTGCCCGCAAAGCTGCGAGCCAGCCATGTCGGGAATGTTTCGAAGGCCAAAAGATCGAATGTCATACAAAAATATACAAAATATCAAAAGGCAACTGCTTGAGATCGAGGTGTTCAGAATCGACATCCTTAGACTAACGCCCTTTGTTGACGAACTCCTCCCAGCAAAGCATAGCAAAGCTCCACTTTTGACAATCTCTGATTGTCTCCCATGTCCGCCAGACTGTCTCACTCAGCTGGCTGACCATTGATCTTTTACGTGTCGGGCCGCTGACACAAAAACATAGACAGATCGGCTCTTAAGTCGTGACAATCTGTGCACACATCCTGTTCCAGGAGTGTGTCAAGCATCCCTCATAAGGGCGACGTTTTACGTCCAGACGCCACCTTAAGTTGGCGAAATACAGAATGGTACTGAAAGAGCCAGAGTAAGTACATGAATGGAATCACCAGCATTTTGTAGTCAAAATGGTTGGTTGGTGAAAAAAGTTCTTTGAGAGTCTTGAACTGCAGAGGATGTAATCTGGGGCTCAACTCGGGCAACTAATGGTGGTACCCTTGGTGCCTTGCCTATGGTATCCTATCGTTTCTGGCAAATTCCCTCACTTGCCCGCTGCAAGCGCAAAGGGACTGCAGCCGTTGAGGTTGTAAAACCTGGGTTCGCCGGTGAAAAAGAATCTCGTGTAAACAAACTCTGCAGCTGAAGTGATGACAAAATGAGCCAATGTGGAAAACGTCAGCACCTCCCACAGTACACAATTTTAGGAGATATCCACCTCAAAGATCTTCAAAGCAAGCTCGAGAAATATCGTATTATTGGGGGCCAGAAACTGCCAGACAAGCCAAGGTTCCGGGTTATAAATCCTGGGGCCCGTCCCAGCTACACCCACCAGCTTGATGACAAGAGGCGCTTCCGCATAGCGAGTCACATCTGAGCTGCTTTTTGGCCTCGAGAATGTCTCCACACCCAAGCTGCTACTGAAACAAATGGGGAGGTTCCGATGTTCCTCAAATCTGTGCTAGAAAAGAACTGATACCTGGTTTACAACTCGTAACCCAGGCAGATGGCTTGATGAGAGAAACTCTAGGAATGGGATGAGAAGAGCCTCTTGTCGCAAGTTGTGAGCCCATTCCTCACCCGCGCTGCCTCCGCCACCTGGTGCTGTTCAGCTTCTTGAGTTCAGGGAGTGGCTCCTGCCGCATGACATCCAAGCCGAGTGGAAAATGGGTCGAAAAATAGGAGAACCGCAAAGCCATTGATTTCCCTAGAACAAATCAATGTTGGAAGTTTACAGAAGAGACCCAGATTTTGAACCCTACACCCTGCGTGAGATCTGGAATTCTTGGGCAAAGTTTTGGAACAAATGATTTGTTTCACATGGCAAAGTTAATTTGACCACTTTAGGTTTTTCCTCAAAAGTCTCTCTGGACTTGAGACAATTGAAAGCGTGCAAACATGCCGTCAGATTTCAAGCCCCACTTACGTACCATGCTTCCAACCGATTCCAACCTTCAACTGTACCATCCCTTTGCCTCCAGGAACAGCAGGCCCATCCCAGGTCCAGCCAGGCTCCTCTTTAGGCATCACAGGAGCTGAAAGAGTGCGTTTCAGAACCAAATCCTCAGCATGCCATGCCAAGTTGCCGCGCCGTGGTGGAGAACGTTTCCAGAGAATCCGCAAACACAAATGGATACCAGCATTTCAAGACAAATCGGACTTGCAAGACACAGAAACAGCTGGAGTTCCAAACGCTTCGCAGAAATGTCTGAAATTGTGATCTTCAAAGTTCACCAAAGTCATAACATGTCATAACTATCGGGGAGTCCTCACTCACAGTATGTGCATCCTGTGTAAAGGTCAAGAGGACTTCAGAAACATAGTCGGTCCGATGAATGTCGCAAATGTTGACAGTTTCAAACAACATTTCTAAAACTATTGGAAAACCATTAAAAAAAAAACATAGGAAAGCCATTTTAAAAAAAACATGGAAAAACCATGGGAAAGTACTCTTTCTTTGACATGGAGCAGCTTTTGATGCCCGGTTCAGAATGCGAGGCAACCTTGGCATCGCCATGCCCAGTTCGCTCAGGCATTGACGTTCGCGGGGGTTGTCACCTCAACTTCTTTGGCCCGTGGATTCTCACGGGGCAGCGCTTTCAATTAAGTCTGGGTCGTAGTGGGCTAGAGACTTCCAAAAAAAATCAAACATAATCCCAGGATGCAAATGCAGCATGCCAATGCTTCTGGCATGGGCAGCTTCAGAAAGCCAACTTGAGGCAGGCACTGAAAGCTGCGAGTAGGGTTGAGTCCTTCCCGTCAAGTCACCATGAAAGCCATTGATGGTCCATGCACTGTGCCTTTTGCATATCTTTTGCACAGGGAGCGCATGGAAAACTGAGGAAAAATGTCCCATCTGCGACACAGAGCAGTTCCCCAGCTCCTGGCTCTCAAGGTACAATACAAACTGCCCGGCAATGGACCTGGGCCAACGCAGGCTCTACGGTCCTCGGTTCATCTGGGGGTCACCCTTTTAGTGTTCCTGGCCATGCCCCAATTCACTTCAGCATTGGCTCTGTCCCGTCGGCCCTTTACCGTTCAACGCAGACTGCATGAAATGTGCACACACAGGGGCACATGTTTTGCGGATCTCTGTGTGTTTATTATGCATAGAGCATACGCATACTATGTGTATCATTGTGTATCTATATATATATATATTATATACATACTTTTTTCTAAAATATGCGTGCGCAAGAAAACACTCTGCACATACACGTGTTGACGGACTTCTCTTTTCCGCATGCAAACCGAAATGGAATTTCCTCCCAAGCAGGGCCTGTGGGCCTTTGGCCACGACGATGCGCTTTGGGATAAACAAACAATTTGGTTTCTCCACAGGTCGCAGTCGCAGTCGTCCAAGTGTTCCACAGAATCGACTGCTTTCACTCTTCCTCACCTTGTGGAAACACACATTGTCGGGATTGCGAAACGCACTGATTCCTTCAAACAGTGTCGGACATGAGCAGTTTGAAGACCTGGGATTATCAGGTTTCTCAGCCGCGGGAGGCCCTAAAATTATGTCCTTCGACGAGAAAGGGGATCAAGGTCCTGGATTTGAGGTATCCAATTTGGAACGGAAAACGGTGGTGTCGCATCACCCAAGTGGCAACATCAGAGAAGGTTCTAGGTGTCCGTCACTGCTTTCCGCAACTACTTCAGCTGCGTCTTTCAATGACCTTTCGAGCCTGTTCAAAGAAGACCTCAGGAAGGGAGGAAAAATCAGGCCCGAAATCCCCAAATAGTGAGATATATATCACTTATAGTGAATTTCAGGCTTTGGATGTTTAATATAGTTTAATATAGTTTAATATATCTCAGGCTTGTTTGAACTTCCACTGCGAAGTTCTATTCCCTTCAAGCTCGCCGTGACCAATATCGAGATAGACTACTACCAAATCCATCCAAATCCAATGAACAAATCACACACAATGTGCAAAGAGTCAAAAAGAGAAACAAATCAAGTCAAGCCATGAAAAAAGTTGGAACAAGCTGCGAAAATGAAAGTTGTTTGCGGACCCAAGCGTACGTAGTTGGCCAACCAACCCTGCACAAACCACGCAATTTCAGCACGCTGGAGTATGCAGGATGAGGAAACCACATGCATTCAAACAGACTGGAAAACATGTGGGTCTCAAAGGTTCAAGGACAGCGTTTTACTTGGGATTCTTTTAAGAGAACGTATCTTATTGAATCACTCTCAATTCACTACATATTGTTCTTCTATTATTACACATGCAGTATTACTTTTTGTTCCCGGGTTGGGCTAATTTTGATGGTAGTATCCTTCCAAGTGCATGTAGAACACATGAATCAAGTTCTAGACTGGACTCCAAATCTGGGCGGATCACCAAGCCAGAAATAGATCAGAGCAATGTCCCGACAACGAGGGACGTATCCTTACTTTTCCTAAAGGAACAGGGTTATTCTCCAACTCCATGTTTGTTTTTTTGAGTAACGAAATGCGAAACGGCCTCAAAGTCCATTCCCCGAGGTGGATGAGGCAACATGCCCGCTATCAATGGTGCATTTTGATGTGAAGTGTTTCAGGTGGCCCCCCTCTGCACCACCTTGAAGAAAGCAAAGAGACCATGTGCTCTCCTCAGGCCCGGTGAAGAAGGTAGATATTTGATATTTAAGGCACTCAATGAATGAGAAGAGCAAACGTGTGCGAGTGAGTCTTGCACACGCATTCAAGATCATTCAAGAATTGCTAATGAAATAGGCACGCCACTACTTCAAATCCAGAAAAGCTTTCCCAAATGTGTTGTCCATTTGGGCCTTTACAATCAGCTTTTTTGGTGGGAAAAGCTGCCTGTCTCCCCGGGAAGGTCCCTGTCACCCTGTCATCCCAAGTTTCAGCATGGCCGCGATGTCGGACTGGCCAGCACTCATGGCCTCAGGCTCCACAGGCTCCGCAGACAGGCCACCGTACTGCAAACTAGCGAAAAATCGTAGACTAGACATGACTAGACTAGACATCTGCCCGGACGACTTATGAAATTTAAGATTTATGAATATTTATGCGCTCGTTTCATCTTGTTTCCGTGTCCAAAAACTCTCACTGGGAGACCATCCCTGTCCCTTCCATCTCCATCTCAGCGCCTTTGTCTTCAAGACATCAACAGGTGCAGTGACCTTAGCGGATAGCTGTTGAGGCCCCGGCCCTTTGGTGCTGGGCTTGATGAGTGGAACCAACAGAGTCAAACTACTGGGTAGCACCATCTTAACCAGCAAGATATCACAAGCATAGTAGGTTTTATCTCCTGAAATGAGCCATGTTCAGCCATTGCAACAGGATAGCGGGTACCAATCATGGAGTCAAATCATTAGACTCTGACGGTCACATCCAACGGAATTTGATTGGCAAGCAACAGTCGTGGTCACCAGCCCCGCCATCAAGCTTGCTGTAATATGTAGAGCACCTCCTGCAGTCCGCAGGACAAGTCTCAACCAAAGGAAGATCACTCTTCTTTTCAGCGCATTTTCTCTGTAGGATGCACTCCATCGTTTTAATGTTCTCAGCCAAACGAAAGTCTGTGGACCTTTCTGCACTGCTGTGCCTCCTGGCCCAAACAACATCACTCTGTGCCGCCATTCCAAGAGCCCAAGGACCCACCAATCATCCAGTTTGGCAGTCCTTCAGGAATTCCGAAGCATCTTTTGAGTGCAGTCTTGGCATGTGCCTTACATACCCGTCTGACCTCTCACATGGCGTCTTAGATTCTGGGAGAAAACTACTGGGAAAGAACTACTCAAGAAAATTACTCAATCACCAAGGCTCCAAACCATTAAAGTAGACAAAATTCTGGGCAACCACATGCTTTCGGTGTTTCCCTTCAAAAATTCGGGCCACAACCTCCTTTCCATCTCCCAGGTCTTGCCGGTGCCATCGTGCCATCCCGGCTGACAAGTGGCATAAGGCACCACCTGGCTCACAGTGAGGAGGGAAGATCGAGTCGCAGCCCAACCAAAGCCACTGGCCAAAACCGGCAATCCTGGCAGTGTGGCACGGCTGATTGCACTGAGAAAACTTCCTAGTCCAAGATAGAGATTATGCAATGATTATGCAATGATTATGCAATGATTATGCAATATATATATATATATATAAATATGAAACCAATTGTTTAATATAAGTGAACATTTCGGTTTGGAATGGCTTGGATGTTGCCCTCCAAGTTGGCTGGGAAGCTCCGCCCATTATGCCCATTCTCCTAAGTTCAGCCACCGCGGTCACCGCGTCGGCCAGTCCTTCACTCTGCACCATTCGGCGCAGCAGTTGCAGTTCACCGGTCGCCGCCAGCTGTGGCTCCGCTTGCAGCCGCACCTTCAAGACCTGGCGACTTCACTTTCACTCTTGGACTTGGACCCCTCTTTTCAAGAAATCTTCTCCTTTTCACTTCCACTGCAACTTCCAGAACCAGCCTGTATTATCTACCCCCTCTTCCAACTCTTGGGCCTCAAAAGGGTTGCCCACCACGGTGGCCAGCACGCCCGCGATCACTGCGCCACCAGACCTCCCAGCCACTTCCTGCAACGGCTCGCACAAACCAATCCTCACTGTGCCATAGGTTGTGCCATAGGTGGCTGCTCGCATGGAGGCAGCTTGAAGCCCGCTGAAGAGCGCACCTGGCAACAGGCTTTTGGGAGGTGCTGGGCCGCTGCTGGGCCGCTGCTGGGCTGCTTGCTTTAGGGATTCATCAAACACTCTGAAGTCTCAATGTGGTCACTTGCAAGATCTTGAAAATTCTGAAGACATTCAATGCGCATAATTTGGAATCTACCTACCACAAAAATCCACTCAGCGGCCTGTGCCCGCACGCCGCTGGAACTTCTGCCAGAAGCTGACAAAACGCGGGAGACCTGAGTCGTGTTTCAATTTGCCGCAATGGAGGTTGGCGCATCGGGCATCCTCATGGAAGTAAGACCAGGGTTTCTCTGGTTCGAACAAAAACACAGCACCGCACAAAGTCACCATAGTGCCGCCAGTTCACTGAAGGAGTCGGCTTTAGCACAACTCTTCTCTGCCATCTGCAACTGTACTTTCACCACATCAATGGGGTGAGTAAATACAGTGGCGCCCACCACCGCCGCACCGCTGGCGAGCAAGTTCTCAGTCAAGTTCAGCTTCCTGCCAACTGAATATAAAGATCATTAAAGGATACAGAACGGAAGCAACCTGACCATGCTTTCCTTGACATGGGACAAGGTTCATACGCTTCTCATTTACTGGAATTAGGGGCAGATGGTGGCAAAATATGGCAAAATGATATCCACAGGAGTTCTGCACAAGGGTGCAGGGTGCAGTCTTTCTTCGGTCCTTCGGGAGTCGCTGGCCATTTGGAAAATGTGTACGCTTTAAGACACGCTTCTCACAGTTATGCTGCTAGCAGTTTCTGTGCAGTTCCCCCTTCACCATCTTTTATCCTTTGGTAGCCTTATCCTATTGCGGCTGCTGTCGGGATCTGTACCATCTAGAGGAAAACCCTTCTGCAGTCGACCTTTGGCCAAGAGTGGTGTTTGCTCACAGACTTACTGTATTTGACCACGTGGACATCCACTGACCCAGCTGAAAGCGTGTAGAGTTGTTGATATTGATATGAAGCTTGATCCAAGCAAAGGCGGAGACAGGGACGTGTCAAGAACAGGCTCTTTACAAAATCACTAGTGAGGTAAACCCAATAACAAACCATCCCCAGTTAATTGGGGTTAATTACTGGGTATGTTTTTTTCCCACTTGAAAAGGATGCTGTCACTGAAGCCGCGATCCAAGATCCCCTTGAAATGCGCGGTCAGAAGCCAGGGCTCCTTTGGCCAAACAACCAAACGAGCCGAAACGCAAAGTACACGGCAAGGCAAGTGCCAAAACCGAGCCACGAAGAAGCATCGCACTGATTTACCACAAATGAACCCAAAATCTACAACTTTGAGCGAAGCCACAAAATAAGCTGCAGACTTTCAGTCCATTTTAAGTCCTTTGGCGCACAACGATTCTGGGCATCCGTACTGAGACCAGGGAGGCTACCACTCCGTCCTGTCAGCATGGACTTACAGTGCACACATCACTAGGGTAGGCAATCATGCTGCGAAACCATTCGTGGTCTGCAACACATTGCCAAACTGTTGGTATCTGTTGGTTGTTGATGGTCATTGTATTTTGTTCCTGCGAGCCCCCAACCGGGGGAAAAACCCAAGGCAACTAAAGGCCGCCTTTTCTTGAGCCATCCAAAAGGTTGCGTGTCATATCTTGTGCAGGGGCCATGCCAGTGAGACGACTGAAGCATG
>Ga0126342_10017860_pt1 | contig 12220 bp, 16 predicted proteins | sample Cyp1metagenome_FD_92528 | JGI IMG/M metagenome (GOLD analysis project Ga0126342, IMG submission 92528) | Coral microbial communities from Lord Howe Island, Old Settlement Bay, Australia - Cyphastrea 1 metagenome | ecosystem: Host-associated > Invertebrates > Cnidaria > Coral ... | reverse complement strand
CACACACACAACTTTGTCACACACCATCTTTCACACACAACTTTGTCACACACCATCTTTCACACACAACTTTGTCACACACCATCTTTCACACACAACTTTGTCCCACACCATCTTGGCATGGCTTTTGGAGACCACTTGTTGCACTTGGCTGGCTGGGGTGGCACGCTTGGTCGCCGTTGGTCGCCCGGGGCGCCGCGCCACTTTGTGTGGCAGGCGTGGCACTTCGTGACACCCACCTGGGTTTCACCTGGCAGGCGTGGCACTTGGAAACATCTACCTGCGTTTGGCGTGGCAGGCGTGGCACTTCGTGACATCCACCTTCGTTTAACCTGGCACACTTGGAGATATCTATTTGCGTTTGGCGTGGCAGGCGTGGCACTTGTTGCACTTGCCTGGCTCTGGTGGCGCTTGTGCATGTTTGAGCAAAACGGTCTAGAAGCGATGCTGGCAGGTTTACATTCTGGAAGCGATGTTGGCATGTTACGGCATGTTTAACGCTTTGGCCCAACGTGGGAAGAGGCCTTGTGCATGTTTGAGCAAAACGGTCTAGAAGCGATGCTGGCACGTTTACATTCTGGAAGCAATGTTGGCATGTTTTGTTCTTTTCCGGCCAGGTGCTATTCTCATCCTTCGTGATCATCGCGCCCGTGACTGCTGGTTTTGCACAGTGTGTTTGTCAAGACTTCACTCACTGTCGGTTTTTGATGGTTTTTCTTTGCTGTCAGGCGCTGGCCCAAGATGCTGGAGCCCACGGGCAACGTGCAAGCCAGGCGCTTAAGTTTTTGATAGACCACGTTCTTTGCTGTCAGAGTTGTTCGATGTTTTGTCCATGTTTTGGTAGACCACTTTCTTGGTACTGTATGTCGCTCGCATTGCTGCCAGACACCTGCTGGATGTCACGCGCGATGAAGCGACGCTGTTCTCATGACCGTCATTGAGATTCCTTGCGAGCAAGATATGTTTCTGCTTGAAATGTAATTGTACATGTCTTTGAGTATGGTGCATCAAATGGTTTGACGCAATGTGTGAAGAACCATTTGTTGCTGTGAAAAATATCTTCGCCAGCAAGGAGTGCACAGTAGCTTCGGCCGTGCAGTGTTGTCAAGTCTTTTCTGTTTGGAGATGAAACTGCAGCATACTGCAACAATGTTGTTTACAACCTTTAGAGCATGGGTTGATGCAATGTGCGACGTTTCATTTCTATTGTCATGTTCAGAATTTTGGTGACAATGCTTGTGACATTCGCGTGTTGACCTCAAAATTGCTTCATGAATGATTTGGTAGTTCGCGAATGAATCATTCATGTGTCATTGCCTAAGAAATGGTTTGACGCGTCCTGTGAAGAACTGTTTCCGAAGTTTGGGCACTGCGATCGACACGTGCGTGTGGAGACTGCAGGAGAGCCGATTGCATAGCACAGTGATGTCTTTCATTTGCTTCGTGCAAAAGGGCGGGGCTGGGTCTTGTTGGTCTCAAGACAGTACGTTGAGCTTTGTTGGTCTCAAGACAGTACATTGAGCTTTCTTTGCGCATCTTTCACACAACTTTGTCACACCCTCTCTTTCACACAACTGTCACACGCACCATCTTTCTTTGTAACACACCATCTTTCACATGCTTTGTCACACACAACTCTTCACACACAACTTTTTTACTTCTCGATCCTCCACCACCTCCTTTGTCTTTCCTTCCTTCCCTGTCCCCGCTACAACATTTGTTGCTCATTATAGAAAGAAGTTGACTTGTGGGGCTATCCGGTCCCTTAATTTTTGCCTGCAATTATAATGGACATACCTATATGTTTGCAGTATATTCAGCCAATGCACTAGCTGAGACAAGTTCTTCTCTTTTTCCCTTGTGCTCCATACAGGCGGTCTTCGACCGCTGCGACATGGACAAAAGTGGAAACATTGATGTCACTGAGCTGGGGACACTAAACTGCAATCAGCATAATCCAGATTCCTTGGTGGTTGCCCATTGTTCAACGTGGTTTGTGCCTCGCAAGGAAATGCATGCGGCTGCTGGGAATGAATCCAACTGAGAAGGAGGCCCGTATGCGTATCATGGCGCAGTGAGCACCTTCTCCAAAAGGTCCAAAAGATTGAGTTGAGATTTGGTTTGAATTGATGATAGTGGTGCTATTGGAACATTCTGGAAGAAGGCGCAGTGCGCAACAGGTGCAGGTGGCAATGGAAAGTGTGGATGAAAACAAGAACGGAAAGCTGGAGTGCCTTGTCCAGATGATTAAATTTGTGGATTCTTGTTGCTGGAGATTGCCCCGAATGCGGATGTTTTTTCAATTTTGGTGCTTCAGTTTCTCGAAGCTTAAGATGCACTTGCTGCACGGGTTGCTGACACCTGTTCACTGGTTTTGCCCAGGTTCGAAGAGTTCCGCACACTGATGGAGCCGCGATTGTCTGAATGGCTTCAAAATGATCAGGTAGCGATCCTTACAGATTGCTTCAAGGTCTTTGACACCGAAGGCTTGCCCCTGCAGAACATTTGCAGTTTTGACAGCAACAAGATGCAACAAGCTGCCTTTGGTTTCGGAATTTCGAGTCATGTTTCACTTTCGAGGCAATGGCAAGATCAGCAAAGAGATGCTGGGGCACATCATGACGTCACAGGCGTTACGCGGTATTCGCTTCCACTTTCTGGCCCTGTGTTGTCAAGCTGTCCAGTGGACCAGTGATGAGACCTGGCTGGCTTTCAAAACTGAAAGCCGCTTGAATTTGTAGCTGTGGGCATTCCACGAACCATGGAGACTAGATGAGACTAGAGCATCAGAGATCCTAAAGATCAGGTTCCATTGGCGCAGTTTTGTTCCATTCTCTTTGATTCTCTTCGAGACTCTGATTCAACTCTCTTTCAGTTTTGTTGCAGGGCGACAAGCTGAGTAATGCCGAGCTGGACAGGATGATGAAGGCAAAGCGGCGAAGAAGAGACATGATACCCCCTGGACGTGATCAACAATCGATACGTGATCAACAATCGATAATAATCGAAGGAAGTTTTGAAGTCAAATTTCCAACAATATGGATAGATGGAAAAGCAGAGGTGGGAAGAGTCAGAGAATAGAAGAGAAGAAGAGAGAAGATCAGAGAAGAGAAGAGTCAGAAGAAAGAAGATGCAAGCGCGCAAAAGGTAGGAAAGTCGCGAAACACTGTGTTTTTCCAATGATTTGTGGCTCCGGAGGGTCGACAAGAAGGCTCGCTAAATCGGCGGGTGCAGAGCCATCTGGCCAGATGAGAGTTGTGGCCCGAAGCACATTTTCGAAGTCAAAATGTGCAAAGCACACCAACGTCGAGCACTTCTGGAAGTTGAGATGAGATGTCGAAAAAGTGCACGTCGTTGTGGCGCGGAGCACATTTACGAGTCAAAATGTTAAAAGCACCACATGATCGGTCCACTTTTGGACGTTCAGATGTCGTTTCGTGTGGCAGGCGCAAGGGATTGTGCACCTGGCGAGCGAGCAAAAATGTGAGGGTTTTGTCGCAGTTTCAACTACAACCACCACTACACTACACTCCACTCCACTACATGAAACCACACTACAACTACAACCACAACTACAAGTACAGCTACAATTACAATTACAACTACAACTACCATACATCACACTACGCTACACTAATTACATTACACTACACTACACTAGGCTACGCTACACTACACTCAAGCACACTACACTACAATACACTACATTACAACTACAACTACAGCTACAACTACATTAATTACATTACATTACACTACACTAATTACTCTACACTACGCTACACTACACTCCATTTCACTACACTACACTCAAGTAGACTACGCTACAGGCGCTACACTACAACTACAACTGCAACTACAACTACAACTACAACTACATTACCCTACACTACACTACGGTACACTAATTACACTACGCTACACTGCACTACACTCCACTTCGCTACACTACACTACACTAATTACACTACACCACACTACACCACACCACACTACACCCCACTACACCACACCACACCGCACCACACTAGACTAACTACAGCTACAGCTACCACTACAACTACTTTACTTTACACTACACTAGGCTACACTACACTACACTACAGTACAGTACATTACACTACATTCATTACACCACCACAAATGCAACTGCAACTACACTAATTACACTAATTAATTACACTAATTACACCTCAACTACAACTCCACCACACTACAACTACAACTACATCCAGCAGTTGTGGGTGAGGTGACCGACCAGGTGACCACTGCAACCATTGTAACTACTCCAAAAAACACAATTCCAGAATTCCATCCTCCTTCAAATTTTAGCTATGTAAAGGGGAGGACTTGGGCTACAGTACAGAGTGCCAGCCAGGGGTCGTTTTGTACAAAAAGGAGGAGTTGGGACCACCTTTTTGGATTTGCATTCATTTTGTAGTTGATTCCTTTCAAATCCTCATTTGCATTTTGTAGTTGTATATGTTGAAGTGAGAAGAGGTGGAAAAAGGGAAACAGTGCGTGACATGTACATGGACACAATCAGTCATGAAGCTACAGAATGCCATCTAACAAACTGCAAGGGGTCAACACTTGATCCAACTAAATTCAATCATTGACAACTACAAAATGTTCTCCGAAAATATGTTGGTCCGAACTTTGGATGGCATAGACCCAACTACAAAATGTCATTGGGAAAAATCATGTTAGCAATTCCGATTTTCAGCTATGTTTTACCTTCAGATGCATTGGATTTTGTAGTACTGATTTTGAAGTACTTTCCGAGTCAGAAAAGGTTGTGTTCTGTATTTTGTAGCTGCAAAAAAGGTACCATGCACTGAATTTTGTAGTTGCGCACCGTATGCATTGCGTTTTGTACCTACCAAAAGCCTCTGCACAAGTCCTCCCCCTTATCTGAACCCTGATACAATTCCAGCTACTTTCAGTGCATCAGTGGATTCGCTCTGCCATCCGTGGTTCACAACAGCCAACCTCTCCTATAGGTTTCCTAGTTTTGAGCGGTACTACTGATACTACTGGTAGAATATGAAAACTTATACTTATATACTGTATACACATACAGTACATGTATAATGTGAACTGGTAGCGGCTGCTTTCACCATAATCCCAAATGATCTGAATCCGGTCAGATGACAAAGAGATGTTGAATCCGATCCAACAAGATATGAAATCAGGTGTCCCGCACCCAAATGTGTAGCGACCATTTCAGGCTCACCGCTCAAGGCCAAGTCATGGCTGTCCTCAGCTAGACCTCAGCCCTATACCCTCCTCATACAGCCTCGAACCGGAGGGGCCACATGAGCATTCGGGGTCATGTTGGCTTGCAAATGACATCTGCAAGAATCACATCAAGGCACGCATATAGTGGAATTCACACTCCCTAAGAATTCTGTGATGTGATTCCCTCAGCGCTTGCTTTCGATGGGCGTTGGTTTGCAGACTGGCATCTTCGTCAAGTAACTGGAATGATCCCTTTTCCAAAGCAGCTCTGGGTAAAGAAGAGTCCATATTCTTCGTGAGAGGAGCGGCTAATTGGAAAGCAGTGGGAGTCCACCTGACATGACACTGCTCTAGCATCATAATTACAGAGATTTACAGTCCGTGACTATGATGGCAGCGTGCATTTGATCAAAAGCTTCGGGCGGATTTCTCCACTGAAAGCCGGGTATCATCAATGTTTCCCAGAGCAAGCGACACCATCCCATCTTGTCAACGCCCCGTGACATGGAGAAAGCTTCAGCTGACAACGTCGATCTTACTACTCTTGAGATTTCTTGGATGACCTTGAAATTGGACTGATTGGTGGTTTCTTGTTTTTATGTCATGAAGCTGTTGTTGCGGATACCATGGTGCTTTGAAAAGATGCGAGCTGTTTGGGACTTGCAAAGGAAGCATCACACAAATACTGACGTCTTCTGTTTGCTGAGCTTCCTTCAGGACTTTTATGGGCTTCCAGCAAGTCGACACTGTGGGTTTCGAAAGTTGCACCGGTACCTGAATCTCTCCCAATTTTGCAGCAACATCTGGTCTTGTGTGGGTCGTGGCATGCTGTAAACTTCCGATCAGACCTCTGAGATTGGACAATCCTTTTCTGTGATTGGATCTTGAGGATAGCTTCTGTGATAATTTACCAACTTCAATAGATAGAATTGCTCGAACATATTCACCTTGATTCGCTCGGATGCTATGGTCAGGAAGTTGTTCCAATTAAATACCAGTAAAAACGAACTTACGCTGCTTGAAGGATCTAAAAGGCAGTTTCCGACGAAGCATTTCTATGCTGAAATGAAACCATTCATCACCTCCACAGATACCATCACCTACATGAGCGCCAAGAACTCCATGAAGTGTTCGGTGACCATCTTTCCAAGATTCCAGATAATGTACATAAGGCTCAAATGGACGCATCGTGAGCCCTAAGTTCTTGAGTTGTTTGGCTAGTTCCTTATAGAAGAGAAGGCCCTTCCATATGCATTTCCAATCAAGGCGCAAAAAGGTCAGGATCAAGTTGCATGCGGTCACGTAACTCTTTTGGAGGCTCCATGGCAGGTGGATTATGACTGACAGCTTTACCCCTGAGGAATGCTGTCTTGATATCAAAGGATGTGAGAACCCATTGTTGAGATGCTTACAACTGGAGTACTGTGTGTTTTCCCTCTCTGGTCAAATGTGGGTGCGTCTGTTTGCACTTCTGTTAAACGTGCATCTTGATATCCAAGGACAACAAGGCGTTCCTTTGCTTTGCTGGAACTACCCTGAGAATAACTATTTTCCACATTTATCCAAGTGAGAACCCATTTGGATTTAAGGACCTGTTCGGGGTTCAAGTGCTTTCTCAAAACCGGTTTTAGGGCACTTGTTTGGAGCCAACAAGAGAGCTCTGCTTCCTTGGCAAGAGAGAAAAGGTTCTTTTCTTCAGCTGACAGATCTTTAAGCTGAACATCTGCTCTGAGGCTCTCTTGCTCCCGGAGGCAACTTGTACCAACTCTTCAGGATGCTCCGATTGTGACCAATTATCTTCATTAAAACCGGGAGGCTTATCATGGGGTAAGTTATGGGTTTGAGGTTCTTGTTGTGGAAGTTGTAGTGGTGTGGATAGTGGAGTGTTCGAGAAGTCGGAAATGTTTCACTTTCGGGTTGTACGCTAGTCTGATGGCTGACAGGAGCTTGAGATTCATCCAAGGATGTGCCAGGAGAGTATGTCTCTTCGGGTGGCGTCTCCATTTCTTCAGGCAATCTCTCGGGATGTTCATGTCTACCTGCATCTTGGGGTTGTTGAATCTCTCTTACATGTTGATCATGCAAGAGAGGCATGGGATCGGTGCCACTCACGACTCACGTAAAGACGCCGGTCGGAGATTTTCAGTAGCACACCTCAACAGCCTATTGCCATGCGATACCCAGATATTCGACGTCCCTCACAACATGCAACTCGAGCTGGCCCATGCCATCGCCCGGCCTCACGGCGGCCATGAATGTAGCTTCTTGCGCCAATACATCACATCTTGACCGGTCTCAAAGTTGCCGGTGTGGGGATTCGATTTTCTGAGCAAAGCTCTGCGGATCGCGGCATCGTTGGCCGCAAGAAGAAACATCTTGCGAGCTCGAGAACGTGCTTCCCCGCAAGTATCTCCGGAACTTTTCACATTCCAAGTCTGAACCATCGGTAAGGCTGTGAGCTGATACATGTTCATCGCTGGTTAGTGAAGCAGACAACCTAGTGGACTTCCCAAGTGCTTTTTGTTCCGGTGAAAACCCTTGATGGCGTGAGGGCGTGTTCTTGGCTTGAAAGCATGCTTCAAGAATGTGGTCCACTTCTTGGGGACCTTCAATGATCACATCTAATTATTTGACCATGCCCTTCGGCTCGACCTTTCTGCCAGGCTTCGGTGGAAAGCTTGGGCTCGATATCATGTTTCTGCAAACAGGTCAACCATTGGTCAGCTCGGAATTCGCCGGCTGGATCGGAGCATATGGCTCGAGGTTGGCCAGCCCAGGAAAACCAAAAGTCTGTGAAGGCCGGCGACACATGTTCCAGATGCCGATTCTCAAGTTGACGCCCCAGCTGAAACATCGAGGCCTCATCTATGCAATGGAAGATCATGACTTGAAAACCCTTACGGCCAGTCCAGAAGAAAAACATCAACCCCTACCCCTACAAATTCGTTGCTCCGTTGGATCATGAAGCTTGGCTGGTCGTTTGTGTTTGAACTTGTTGGTCTCTACGCATGCATCACAAACGAACTCTTTGGCGTCTTCTGCGATGTGATCATCGGCTCCATTCAGTTCACTTTGGGTGATGAGCTAAAACATTCGGATCTGGATGGCCCAAGTTCTTGTGGACTTTAATCAGGTCCTGTTTCTCAGAATCCATCAAAAGCCTAAATTTGGGTCCATGCGCTGGCACCGGTGGTGGAGCCCAGCCTTCACACGCGGCGTTGCTTGACCTTGCATGCACAGCCAGAGGCTGGCACGAACAGCCGATGAGGGCCCTGAACCTGTGCTGGATTCAACAAGGTCATCGTTCGGAACTGCAGCTGGCACGGATTCAGTTCTTGGCATTAATGTCCAAACATGGTCAATGCTCGGAATCCCTTTACGAATCCTTTGGGCTCATATGCAACTATGCCAGCTTTCCAAACCCAGATGATGAACTTCTGGGTTTCCCGATGCATGCACACAGTATAGCGTCAGGGAAGCTGATGAGAACTGGGTGCTTGAAGTGGGACTTGGAACCTCTCAGTGCCCGTGCAAACAAACATGTCAGATATTTGCATGTGGTTACCCACAAGTTCTCGAGCCTTTTGCCACATCTCTGAGTCCGCAAGGCATCTGGCCTTACCAACTCGTGGTGCAATGCTTTGAGCCAGTTCAAAGACTTTCCTCCAGGGTGCAAACTCTGGCGATCTCATTTGAAATGGCCTGGAAGCATCTAGGTTGGGATTCGGATCCCTTGTTGATGGCTCTGAAACGTCAGGCACGCGAACATCAGTTTTGGTTGAACTGCTGTCGTCCAAGGACTCGGTAGTCTTACAGCCTTAAATTCCATGTTGATTGACTCTCAAACGTTTGGCAAGTCTTTCTTCAACATCATCAGCATGAAATGCTAAGGGCCTTTCAATTTCATCATCACCAATGTGGGTGTGGTGTACATTACATAGATTTCTGGCCATCATGTCAGCAAAGCCTCGGCAGTATGTGGCACAAAAACCGGTCAGTTTCTGTGGGATGCCATTGATGCTCGCATTTCTTTCGATAGCTGTGCGTCGGCTGCCATGTACTGCAGAAAACAAGGCTTTCGAAGTGGTCAGGATTTGGCTTCGTTTTCTCAAAAACCGGTTGGTCTTGGGAATGCGCAGGCCAAAACGACACATGTCAAAGGGGGCAGAAACGGTGCTTCGCAGGATTGATTCAAAAACCTTCAGGCTGGAAATGTCACAAGCCGCTTGATACCTACAAACCCTGGCACACAGACGCACATGAGGTAGTTGTTGGTCCAGTCCTGTTTAGCTTGAATTCATCAAACATCATGGCGCTCTTTAGTTTGTTGAGACGATTCCAACTCCCGCATGGGCCGCATTCCGGAGCCATCCAGATATGCTCCGGCTGGTACTTCTCAATCCATGACCAAAGTTTGTGCCTACCGGCAAAAGTGGATCTCCATCCTGCTTGGTAAATCTGATGGCACGATAACCCAATCTTTCTACAGCTTCTGTCAAAGGACTGGGGGGGTTGGCATAGACTTCAAGTAGTAAACACAATTGTGCGTGGAGTGTCCTTGAAAATTTGTGAACATGAAATTTTCAAGATGTTGAATGCTCTGTTCTACTTGAGCGTGAAAATTGTCACATTGTTGGTGGCCGTTCTTTTGTGGCTTGCACTTCTTCATCAAGACTTTGCTCCCCCAGAGATCGTTGCCCACTTCCTTCATCCACAGCTGCCCGTAGCGCACGAAGTCCTGGTGCTCTGGCATCAGACTTCCATACCTTGCGAGGCTCCACTGCATAGCCCGGATCCTGCTGCATCACGGTCGCAAAAGTCTTGCCTGTGCCTGCGGCCGAAGTTGATCACATTGGTGCCCCGCTCTGCTAATGAGAAGTTGCCTGGCAAGAAGGCCGTCAGGCTCTCTTGCACCAGAATCTCTTCTACCTCCTCGATCTCCGGCTGGGTGGTTGTGAGGTGACCGATGGCAGCTTGGATTGACGATGAACCACCGTGGGCCCTGGCGAGGTTGTTGGCACGATCGAGCTTCCGGCCGAGACAGAAGGGCCTGAGGCCATCGATTGAGATCCAAATTCGTTTTTCAGAGAGTGCAGGACTGTCTTTTGGACCTGAATCTGTTGCATCATCTCTTGCAATTGCAATGAGTCATCAGGCCTTGCTTGTACTCCATCTCCACGACAACTTCCTGTCCTTCCAGTTGATGCATAAAGATCTGAAGCAGTGTGAGCAAATGGATGATGGCTTCTGCAGTGGTGTTGAGTGTGGCGACCGTCAGAGTCATGGTATGGCTGTGGGCGGTCAGAGACAAACTCGATGACGCACGCAACAAACCTCTTGAGCGAAAGCATGGGTTGCTGAGATCCAACTGAGAACTTGACGGTGGCATTTGAAAATGGATTTGCCCCATCAACTTCCTTGGAAATTGGAACCTGAACGCTCTTTGATATGATATCTTCCCCAGTGCCAGGTGGGATCTTGTGAGAGCTAGTTTTCGGTTCATCATGGAACAAGGCTGCTTCATCCAGTGGGCAAATGTCCATCAAGTTGAGCAAGTACAAACCTGTGGGACTTGTGGCTAAAGGGATGGGTTCCTTCTGCAGCTTGGGCATCCAACACATGTCATGAAGTGAACCGTGAAGCAGCTTAAAGGCACGTTTCGAAAATAGAAACGGGATCAAACCCGGCACTACCTCGACTGAAATCCACGACCGTCGGTTTTCATGTTGCTTGAGTGGAATTCGAACTGCCTCTCGACCCGTGAGCGCTGCATTGTTCCCGAATCGAAATCTTACTTGACTCTCTTTCTTTCTGAACTTGTTGGTGCGAGTGCATGGCAAAGCCTGCTTCAGGCATTCCAACGTTTTTGCACCGATGATGCACCGCCCCGGCGGCGCCAGTGTCCAGGATGGCATGGGTGCAAAAAGATTCTAGGCTGCTTTATGCACATTCGGATGTGTTCAGCTTGGCACACGGCTCATGGGAAAATCGGGACCGATCATGGTGGCCTTTCGACCCTCAAGGCATCTCAAGGCATTTCCTGGGCGACGACACACGGCTCTCTGTTTATCCCCTTTACCATTTCCCAGCCTAGATCTATTGAAACTCCCCATCCTCTTACTAAGGCATATCTCTCCTTTGGCTTAATTACTCTCATGTGACAACATGAAACAAACGGCTTCGTCTGGACTGATTTGTGGACTGGATTCGCGAGACGACATTTCATATTCATCTTCGGCGTCGCAAATCACTTCATCAGCGACATGACGAATGATACACTTCCTGGAGGCGATCATCAAAAACGAGATGGGCAGTGGCAGAGGCAGCAGGACCTCGGTTCTTCTCGGAATTCTGCGGACACTCGGCCTTCCAGTGTCCCAGGGCGTTGCATTTGCGGCAATGACTTTGAGCTATGCGTGGAAACACAACGGATAACGATCCCTTGGCCGTTTGTCAAAACCGTCAAAACCCTTCCAGGACCTTTGCCATGCTTGTATGCTTGTGCTTCTTCTTGGTGGGCCAAAAGCCACGGTTCTTGCGCTTCTCCACAAGCTTGGATCGTGCTTCCATGTAACTTGCCAAGGCCGCGCAAATCTCTGGAGCTTCTTGAAGAAAGTCTTGCAACTCACTTTCAAAATTGACCACCACAAGCGCGTCAGTATCGTCCCGGGCGACGGGAGCCTCAATGAACTCCTGCATGGTCAATCGCAGGTTCCACCTCGTGAGAATGGGAGACATATGCTCTCATGTGCATGACTTGACTCAGAATGAGATTCGATCTTTGTTGGATCAATCAGCAATTTCTGAAACATTGACATCATAGACTTTGGTCTTCTGACTGCTGCGCCCGGTCATTGAAACAAGATGAAGCCCACGAACCCGAATGCTCACACGTATGTTAATGGCACAGATGTCACAACACATGGTTATGCAGTCACGCACAATAACTTTCTGCAATAGTTTATTTGAACAGTCTTGT
>Ga0126342_10017859_pt1 | contig 12220 bp, 13 predicted proteins | sample Cyp1metagenome_FD_92528 | JGI IMG/M metagenome (GOLD analysis project Ga0126342, IMG submission 92528) | Coral microbial communities from Lord Howe Island, Old Settlement Bay, Australia - Cyphastrea 1 metagenome | ecosystem: Host-associated > Invertebrates > Cnidaria > Coral ... | reverse complement strand
ATTATGTTTTGACTGCTATGATTTTGAAAAATGAATGAGGTAAGTATGCTTTGACTGCTATGATTTTGAAAAATTGAATGAGGTAATTATGTTTTGATATTGTTGAGAAAAATGAAGTAATCAGCAATATTTAAACTGACTTTTTGGACTGTTATGTTTTTTTTTTAATGAATAAATTTTGATTTGCTATACTGCTATGATATTAGTTTAGAAAACTTCACTGAATCAACTTTTTTTTACATTTTTTGGGGGCGCTGCACGCTGCACAGAAAGGCCCAATGGAGGCGGCGAATGACGAGCTGAGTCACAGGCAGCTGGGATCTGCACTTGCGATCCAATGGACATCGGACGAGGGAACATCAGATGAGCTGTGTGGTTTGGGGATGGGATCCACTGATTGGACTGGTCATGCTTACTGTTAGACCGGACCATCCCACATTTTGCTGTACCATCTGTACCCAGTTTTGACCATTCTTTGATTTTTTTCCTGCCAACGTTGAGTTCCTCAAACACATCTCTTCTGAATTTGTACCATGCAATTGAATTCAATTAGTCACCGGACACACCCCATTTCTTGAAACACACCTGCGTTTTGCTTGCAGACTCCTAAAAAATTGTTGGGAAGTGGGGTGCAGGAACTCGCCAGAGAAGCAACGCTAGTTTCCCCCTAGGCATCCTCGTTGCCAGGGCAGACTTTGTTCGGACCGACTGGTGTGCAAAGCATTGGTCTGCGGCCTCTCGCAGACCCAGAATGGATGGTTCCAACCTTAGACATTGGCAATCGACCCAGGGTAATCGTGGCAAATATGAATGATTTCATGTGATTTCTTTTTCTGCCATTGTAGTAGCTCGGAATGGTCACTTGTCTTCAATGATGTTTGCCTCAGACCCTTTTCACAGCCCCTGCATTCATCATTTGGACGACACACGCACATCCCAGAAAAGCAGCGGTTCTATCAAACCATTGAATCTCCGAATTTGCACCAGAAAATTCTATTTTTGAGTTTGCCCATGGTTTTCCATCCTTTTCATTTCTTTTCTATGTCTAGATCATCCACTCTTTCCTTCAGCTTAGCGCTGACGCATCCCAGGTTCTTTTGGAAGGCCAAATGTGCTCGAGGCATTAGCTAAGCAGCTGCAAGAGATCTGAGGGCCACATGGACGTCCAACGTTGACATACGTTAACTACGGGCCGAAAGAGCTTGGAACAGGGTGAGGACTGATATGTTGATGCCGCAGATGCTGCAGATGCCGCAGATGCTGGAAATCTCTACACTGGAAATAAATACGAGGCAAAGATTCGAGATGATCCAAACTTGAGTCGCCTATAGTCGCCTGCCTGCTGAAACTCTTGCTTCCATTCAGCAGTTTATGGCCGGTTGGCGCCCTTTTTTCACAAGCGGCTGTTGCAAGTGTTGACTCTGCAGAGTCTCAAAAGATCGAAGTGCGCTTCATGTGTCTACCAGCTGAAGCGCCATTCTGGTTTTCGATTTCCAGATCGGGTATGGCATGGTAGGGATCAATTTTTTACCACCCCAAAATTCATTGGAATTGGATAGAATTGGATGGTTTAAGTTCAAGGTCTCTAAAGATGACCAGCTGGTGGGTCCAAACAGTTACTCGCTACTCGAAGCTGCAGGCCCAAGGTTCTGCAGTCTTTTCGGCAGTCTGCTTGAAGCAGTTGCCGCTTAGGGATGGGTCAAAGTTGTGGAACCATAAACTGAACCAAACTTCACTGGGTCACTTTGAGTAGTTTTTGTTTCGATCCATTCCATTCTTGGGGGGGGAGTTTAAAAACATTTTTGACCCATACTGCCCATACCGGCCCATACCCAGTATATTCAGCCATGGTACACATGGTACTTTTGATGAGGTTTCTCGTGCTTGTGGCCAGTTCGGTGAAGTCTAGCGCAGACAAAGCTTTGGTGCTGGGCGACAGCTGGGCGGAATATTCCTTAGAGACATTGCAGGACAGGGTTTCGAAACGATTCCAGTCACATCGGTATCGATGCACATGCGAATCTCAAAGTCATGAAAGAGTGTGTATAACCTTACATATCTTACATCTGCGATTGACAAACACTGCATCGATTGATCCGCGATTGGTTTGCAGTCCGGAAAATAATCCCTCAACGTCCCTGAGCAAAATCTTGCAGCAGACATGTAATATGGTGTACTCTTGGATGCTTGGCTTGAATAGAATCAGAACAATAAAAACCAAGAAACACATCAGAACAACGGCACGCCAAGCCTGACAAGGAAGCTGCAAAGGTGTTATATAATATAGTTTAATTGATGCAGACATATGCAGAACCTTTTGGAAACCATCGACAAAATCTGCGATTAATGTGCGATTGATCTGCGATTGTGAGGCGATTAAAAGACCCTCCTCGCTAGCCTTGCCCATGCCTCTGCCCAGGGTGATCGCTATACATACATATATAATATATAATATATATATATAAATATATATTATATATAATGTATATGTTCAGATGATTTTCTCTACAAGGTAAACTCGGAGGTTGGAATGTGATTAATCTGCGATTGTAGCTGCCCCAGATTGTGCCAGGAATCTTTATTTTGATCAAGACAGACATACAAAGCTACCACTTAACCATTTGACTAGATCAACAAGAAAACTATATTGGTTGCATATGATCTTTCTGTAAATCGGTCAAACGCCTTTTCCCGCCCATGTTTTTTTGGGATTTCAACATCTTCCAACATCTTCCAACCAGTCCCAGGAGAAGTGCGACACCATCACCTCCATGGTGAATCGCGGCATTGCTGGAACCACTGCAGCAGAGTGGGCTGCCAAGGACAACTGCGCCACGAAGCCCCCGGATTCCTTGTGCTGTTCCTTGGCACTTTTCGACCAGAGGGAACCATATTTTTACACATCCCATTAAACAATCTAGAATTTATTAATATATATATATATATATTGATATATCCTTATTTATCTTATTTATGATATGTGATATTATACTGCAAAGAAATTGCTAGTGTAATTATTAGTTTTTTGAGGAAACCCGACTAATATATATATATATACGTATATATATATATATCATTCACTACAGAGACCCAAAGAGTTTTCAAAACAGTTAGCTACCAGCGATGCTGCGTGGATGAAACTGGTTTTCAAAGTGCTCCTCATTCATGAAAGCAACGTGTTTTGCAAGAAATGCAATATGGTCGCAGATGGAATTGTAATGAGTCTTCTCGGCACTTGAACGAGACACCCATGCATACATGTTTGTCACTTCGTTTTGTGGGAGCGTTTGTTTTGGGCAACATCGCGCAATTGCGCAATTGCATTTCCAGGAAGAAATGCACTACAAGTGTAGCACAAAACCATTCAAAACCATTTTTCCCCCGTCGCCAATACAGACAAGGACAATCCGTCCACAAATATATATATATATATTGATATAGTATAGTAGTATAGCACGTATATATATAATATATATATACATACTGTAAATATGTTCTCCCTTTTCTCAAGTTTTGGGTTTTCTCCTGGTTTGTGTAGGGCCTTTGGAGCAGAATCTGACCTCAGGCCGAAGCACTGGAAGCTGTAGCCTTGATGATGTGTCTTTCAATGACACTTTCAGGACGAAACATGAAACCTCTGCGGTGTGGCTGGTGATTCGAGAAGAATATATTTGACACATGACAAATATGACAATACACAACAGCTTTTGATGAACGCTCTCAACATGTTTCAACTGTAGCGTGGGACCCCCAATGAAACCCTGTCCATTGATCAAGGGAAGCATCATCATAGCCACAGCCATCATTGCAGCCGTGAGGACAGCTTGGGTGAGCATTGGTGGTAACGACTTTTTCTTGACGGGCTGTAGCGCCGCCCCAGCAACACTCAGCGCGATCCAAGCGAACATTCAGAAGGCAGGTTGGAATATTGTGGAATCCCCTGGTTGATCAGATTGAAGCAGCCTGGCCAAACAAACTGAGCAATGTTCCTGCAACTTATCAATTTCAACCAAGCAGAGGCAGCAGAGGTTTATGATTTGATGTTATTTAATATCATTTTAGACTATTGGCTTTCTGTCATTCTTTTTTTAACTCCCATAATTTCACCATAGACACAGGTGGTGGCTGACCTGCAAGCCTTGTCACCTCAGACGACCATCGTTTTGACGGGCTACTCCGTGCCCAGTAGCCCGCTGACCTGGCACCCCAGCCCGAGCTGTTCGGAGTTCTCAGCCTTGCTGCCGCTGAATGCTGCAGTGATGCTACCCCGAACTTTTTGGGTTCAATTTTCATTGTACCCTCTGGTAATTTAACATAGCTATTGAACATGGCCATAGAAATAGTGGATAATACTCCATTAAAAATGGCGGATCTTTCCAGTTCGCTATGTTAGTCATTACCAGAGGGTACAACATATTTACTCATTGGATCATTTGGATCTCATTGGTTTACATTGTACAATACTTGTACAACGCGAATGGAGATAGTTTCCCCAGTGGTTTTCCCTATGGGTTTTCCCTTAGGGTTTTCCCTGGCCTTAGCGGTGGCCAGCCTACGCTTTTGGCCCAGGAAAGCCGCCGCAGAGGCTCAGAGCGTGGACTACGTGGACGTGTCTCAGGTCATGGGAGGCAACGCCACGCAGTATAGCGATGCCCAGTTCTATGCAGATTCTCAGACCCGGAATGACCCGGATAATCCTGGAATATCCACTGGAGATAGTTTGGACATCTGGCTATGAGTCAAAACCCTGGTACCCCTGGTGAACATCAATTCATAGCTGGTAAATGGATGTTCATCCCATTAAAAATGTATCTATAGGTATTGACCCATACCCATCTAAAGGATCATCCTGGAGTTTCAATATCAATCTGAAGAATCTAGTAAATATTTTAAGTAATCTGATGAGTAATCTAAACTGAATAAGAAGGACAATCATCGGAATCTAGAGAATCTAAAGTGAATAGTAGGGAATCTAAACTGAATATTGAAAAATATTGAAAATAAGATGAAATAAGAAGGAAAATCATCTACCAAAGTGAGGGATTGTCCATTGCAGGGTTTGTTTACAGGAGGATACTTGTCATCTTGAAACGGCCTTGATGAAGTCTAGATGGAAGCCATCCTTCGGCGTGGTGAGAAGCCTGTGATTCAGTTTGATGCGAAGGGTTTTCATCAATATCTAAGGCTCAAGGATCCAGAGGCTTTCCGGGCTTCCTGTTTCAAGAGCCACCCAAATAGAGAATAATACACTCCCAAACAGGAAAACAATGATCGCCACATGTTTGGTGATAGATTTTAGAAAATCCCCAAAGTTTCATCCAAATCTTAGATTTTCCATAATTTTTCCAATTTTTCCATCCTTTTTCCCAGTGCTTCCCTTCCCATTCCCAGCTTCAGGATTCCATCCACCTCAATGAGGCGGGCTATCGACAGCTCTGGGATCATCCGCCACTTCAGGCGGCCATGCAATGCCTCCTGGGCCAATCCGTCAGTGGAGCGCCTCGGAAACTGAAAGGTGCGTCCCTGGCGTCGCTGGCCGTGATCCTGCCCTGGATGCGCTAAGCACAGAATTAGATCGGCTTTTAAATGGTCCACAATTTCAACTTTCAACAAACATTTTCATAACATTTTAATACATTTCTTGATGTTACTCTGATCTCTTCTTGATCTCTTGAGTATCTGGTTTTTGGCTGTGTGGTGGACCAAAAGCAAGACACTTCCAAATAGAATCAACTAGAGCCATCCGAAATGTTTCTCAGACGCCGGTAGTGCTTCAGTCGCTCCCTCCGAAACTGGACCTCGGAGCATTTGCCGCAATGGATGGGTAGAAGCACTGCCTCTGTTGCAGGGCTTTGACTTGTCCTTAATCACTCAAAATTCAGGGTTACTGGAGCGCAGTCACTCAATGTTGCTCTCATGCTTGGCAGTTTTCACGTTCTCGCCAGCGGGATTCAGATTCACATTTCCTGGGCCTGCCGCGATGCCAAGGTGCAGTGTAGTATGGTGCTTTTTGAATGAACCAAGATGGCTAAATCTTGGTTGGATTAGTTCATACATCTTGAAGTACAAATAAAACAGGGGGAAATACATGGGAATACTATGATGGCCAGCTAAGAATCAAGGTTTTTGGTTAGTCTAAAATTGGGCAATGAATGCATATTTTTCTGGAACTGAACACACACATGCACCATGAAAGATCCGCTCAAAGTGCTATAAGCCTTTCCACTAGTTTAGAGCCATTTGACCTTCAAACTTCAATATGTTCAATGAATATGTTCAATGATTTCAATGATTTCAATGTTTTTGACCTTAATCCAACACTTTGAACACCAATAAGACACCCTTCAGCCACTCACTGTCCATGTTGTGGCTGGCTTTGCTTGCACTGTCCTTGTCCGGACCTCAGATTGGGTTGGACTCATGTTGAAACTCAAGTGTTCCTCCATTGAAGGCAATTGGTTCACCCAGGCTAAGATTTCGGAATCACAATCACTTTTGATATCTATTAATGTAAAACTCTTGTGGTTGTATGTGGCAGTCTTACAGTAGATCGCAGTAGCCTCTTAGACATCAAGCCATTCCCAGCTGTGGACATTGCAATTCAATTCTTGTGCGCACTTTCAGTAGTACCTGTCAGACCTGTGTGGTCGAAACTCAAAGGTACGATCCACAGTTTAATTGACTGAGATCTCTGTGGGAACCGATTTAGATAGATGAACAGATGTAGATACCACAGACAGATATATTTAGTTATATACTTAGTTTGTGGTATTTGGATGTATTTGCTGTGTTCCAGAATGTGGGACTCGGGACCCCCAAATCTTTACAAGGACCTGCCTGCAACCTGTGAGCCAGTAGTGGCCTTTTCCTTGGCACTTAAAATCTAGTAGAGTTTTGACTCAGTGACCAACGAACAACGGCAACCGTGCTTTCAATCAAGGTATGCATTGATTGCTTATGTACCAAATAGGTATGGGCCAAAAAAAACGGTATGGGCCCCCCAATCATTGGGAGTCAACCAACATCAACATCATCAACGACCAAGTAGATATTGATGTTAACAGAATCTATACAGAATCTTAGTGGACAACATTGGATAACTAAAAATACCTTAGACACAGCCCCTTGGAATCCTGAGGTGGCCAACCGTCGCCGAGACCAAAGCCTCGGTGCTGTCCAAGATTGGGGATTTTCTAGCGAAATGGGAGGGAATTTTGATGCTTTTAATATATATTTTTTACTATCTCATACTATCTCTTCATATCTTTTGGTATGAGTATTTGATAGTATTTTAAATATGTGATGCTGTGATGCTTGTGCAGTTTTGCAATTGTTCCGATGTGTGTTTGCCGTTGGTGGATTTTCCCGGTTGCCATGGTTGCCATCATCCCATGGCAGAGGTGACGACCTTGAAGTGCCCGACTCAGCAGATCCTGTAGAAGAGACATGAAAGGTTACAGGCAGAGTATCAACAGGAAGGGTTGGGAACAGTTTGGAACAGTTTCCTTGAGTTTTGAATAGTTTTGATACACTTTTCCAAATTTCCAGTCGGTTCTTCCTGGTTTCCTTTTGTTTCCTTTTCATGCCTTAATGCCTTCCGGTTTTTCTTGTTGAATCTAGTTTGAGGGCTGCATTTTTGGAGGTTCCCATCTTACCAAGTGAACTTCACGAGCCTGGCAGTGGCAGTGAGGCTCCCAAAGCAAACAATTTGCACAGGACGTTGCACGCCGAAGGGAACGACATTGGGATCAGCGCAAGCCAATCCTATGGTTGAAGGGAAAACTTACAGGATCTTACAGTCATTTTCCAGCATTTTCCCGTGGGGCAATTGCCCCGATATCAATCCCTTGAAGCAGAAGGATCAGAAGGAAACTGCAAGTTGTATTCCAGGCCAATAGGCCAGGTCCAAGCTCTCCAGGAGGCGGAAAAGATCAGGAATGCCTCACGGTGAAGGATTTCACCCAAGAGGTTGGCGTGGGAGCATTGCATCATGCATAGATATTCATAGGATCTCAAAACGTACCAAACCAATACAAAAACAGACGTGTAGAATTCAGCAGGAGATTTTGTTGGGTGGCCAGTGTGAAGCCTGGGGTCTACTTTCAAGTCACCTCAGAGTGGTTCCTAGCCGTGGCCAGCAACAGGAACTCCTGTCGATCTTGGAACCGTCACGTTCTGAGTGCAGGAACTCTAATCCCAGGCAGCTCATTTGAGATCTCAGATTGCCAATCATTTTCACCTGAGCACTGGCCGGGAGGGCGATTGGCGAAAAACGAGCTGGTTCAGCAACTCAATGATGACATGTTCCGCCAAGAATCGACTTCCAATACCCCTCCGGTGGAGTTCCAAATGTGAAACCCTGTAGGAAGCTTTTACTATCTTGTAAGGATTTTTAAGGTGTTTACTCGTTGAACCATGTTGAACCATGTTGAACCATGTTGAACCTTCAAACAGTCCAAGGGTGTGTCAAACACTGTACCCATCTGTAGCCATCTGCAGCCAAGGCTATTGACTCGGGTTCCGGAATCCGGAAGGCTTGGGCTGTCCGCGGCTTCGTGGAATCGACGGTCTCAGGGGTGTGTCTGAAAATAGTGTACCCCTAAACCCAATGGTTAATGATCATTATCCCTATTAAATGGCTATAATTGGGAATATAGCCTATTTTCAGACAAACCCATGACTCTATCATACTCTATCTAACTGGAATCTAACTCTAGCATGTATAACATTGTATAACAATAGAAGAGACATGAAGAGACCAAACATGGATTTCCAACAGCATGCTTGTACATTGCATGCATGTTTTTTTCAAGGAAAACAGGACCTGGGTGGACGTTGAGAGGGGAAGGTCTGCAAGATATGTACGGATGTTGTAGGCTGAAAGAGGGCTCGAAAACAAACAGCAAGTCAGCTGATGACTGTTAGTGCTTAGAAAAGAGCAGGAATTTCAGAAGTGTATAGATCCGAAAATCAAATGAGAAAACATGCGGATTGATATTTTTTCGCATGCATGCAAGAATGAAGCATACCACTTGCTTGTGGATATTCTCTGGCAATGTCGCCCGCCAATGGGTAATCCCATTTGTAGGTACTGTTCCCATTCAACTATCTTCAAAGGGTGATTTTCCATTGCGAATGTTCGAACACCGCGGGAAATTACATCGTAAAGTAGACCCATTATTTTTGTTGGTAACATAATATTGTTATGGTCAAATGGACGCTTTTGTTGGTTGGAATAGCGATGACTTTCTTTTTAAAAGCAACATTTGAGTTTGTTAAATGCCAATTTCTGTTGGTTAAATAGAGCATGTTTCTTGGTTAAATTGATTTAACTTGTCCTTTTCTGTTGGTAAAATACGCATTTTTTTTTCAAACCCCAATTGATCTTAGCAAAAAACATCCCTCTTTCGCAGGCCCTCTTGGAGGAGCTTGTTGTGCAGCCTGATGGTGACCATGAGCACGTCAGAAGCTAAGTTGGGATCACCAGGCAACGAAAGCGGTAAACGCACCTGCTACTCCGATTCGTTGTTTTTGTTGTTGTAGTTGTAATAAATGATTTCTAAGGACTGTTTCTAGCCACCAGCTAAATCAACAAATTCGAGGGCAATTTTGTCTTCATGAAGAATCATCAGTTTCATGCAAAGTATCCCAATGTTGATAGTTATATAAATTCTATCTGTTGATGGTTATATCATGTTGTATCCTAGAGTTTGGACCATCCTTATCTAACAGCGACTAACCAAAAATCTTGGTTGGTTTTTCACCCTTTCAGGTGGGCCTTGCTGTTCAGTTGTCTGCGGGCATGTTGTCGGCAGTGCGGTCCTCTGCCGGAACCCATAAGCCGCCGAGATTGTGGAGTGTTGATCTATTGTCTTGCAGGACAAACTACCAGACTTTGAAGGTCACCTCCAGCAAAATAAGGTAAGTGAGTCACTCACTTTGGGCCGATTGGGTTTGCCAATTTCTTGCGGAGGTAGGTGACACGACAGAAAATCACTCGATTCAGATTGAGCACTTGTCAACGGTTCTGAGAATCTTGGAGTATATTTGCCATTATTTGCCTATATTATCCTCAAGATCCTCAAGAGTGCACGGAAGAAGAAATCCGTCGACTTGATTAACTCCCTATATATTTCTTGTGGCTCCATTGGTCCATAGCGCAGCACATCCAAGGAAGGGCAGCAAAAAGTGCGGCCCTGAGGGGTCGAGCAGGTCTCAGAGGTGATGTCTTGTACACCGATGTTGGGATGGGTACCTGAAACCACTGAGTCGTGCTGAGTCCTGGAGATCTGACTTTGGGACATTTTGGATCATTTTTGGGTACCCTCTGGTAATTTAACATAGCTATTGAAAATCACAATTTAAAATTGGTGATTTTCAATAGCTATGTTAAATTACCAGAGGGTATGTTCCCCAAGACGACTTCTTCAAATATGCACCCTGGCCACTCAGGGCCCGACAAAGCTGTGGCGTTCTCCGTCGCTGGGCCGGTGACTTGTGTGACGTGTGGATGCCCAGACCAGTGATAGTCCCAGACATGCCAAGTTCCTACAAACACAATTCAACACACCCGTGCCGCAGTGCCCATGACCCGTGGTTTTGCGTGAAGATCGTTCTTGATTGGCATAGTTCAATATGCTCTGATTGAAGAGCCTGGTAGCGTGCTTCTTAAATCATAATGTATCAGAATAGGCAACCTGGAGGAACTTTCTCTTCCAGGGAATGGCCAGTTCCACATTTCCACCTGTGAGAAGCTTTAAGGTCTTTTTTACCTTTCCGGTGATGGGTCCGGCTGTCAGACTTGATGGTGAAGTATGCGGCATAGATTCTGGAGAGGTTGTAACTCGCAGTCTTCTCACTGGGTCTTGTTTCACTCAGCCATGATGAAAGATTAGACCTTCCACATGTGTGACATTTAAGTGTTATCAACACTTCAGTGCGGTGAACACAGCAGGCTATCCGGCTATCCCCAAGTTTTGCCAGGTGCCAGAATGATCTTGGGGAAGTCATCGCTTGGAATCTCAGGGAATCTCAGTTCGATCATGAGTTGATATGAGTTGATCATATCGCCATGAAATGCCATGAACCTGAACTTCTATGGCAATTAGACATTACTCATATTTACTCATCATTACATTCATTACTCAAACCAGTGGGGTGGACATTCACTGAGGCAAAGCCGTCACAATTTTGAGTGTCGCATGTTTTCCAATTGGTCCATAATTGGTACCCTAAGAAATTGAGCTTCACAAAAACCGCTGGCATCATGTCAGGCTGGGATAAGTTCAAACCGTATCCAGACATAACAACCACGGCAATTTTGTGAAGGCTGCGCCCATTGCTGCCGCCTCCATGGCACTTCAAGACATGCAGACAGAGCCACTGCCTGAAGGGCAGGGAATGGTATCAAAAGTATTTACCGATCGGACAGAAACCGTCAGAAACCATAAAAAGGCAACGTTTACATATTAAAAAATCAGGATCTATAACATGGCTCATCATGGCTCCACACTTGGAAGGTATAGATAGCATAGATAGATTAGATAGTATAGATGTAAAATGAACCGGTAAACATGAGACTCTTTGTTTGGTACTTCTTGGTACCATTTGGCATCCATTTTTCTTGGCTGTTCTCATCTGTTCTCCTTTGTCCTTTGACCATCCTGAAGAGGAACCGAGGGATGATGCCTTGGAGGAAGGAACAAAGGAATCTGAAGCCATGAGCTGACAATAGCTGACAATATTTCATAGACAGCTTCATAGATAGCTCCATAATTGTAAATGATTTATGTTTATAGATGTTTATAATTTATAAATGTTCATACTTTCATACCATTGTGATCATCCCATGTAGAGCACTAGTCGATCCTTTTTCGAAAGGATCATTCTACTTAGCCAGTTTTTCTTGGTCACCGAGTCAGGTCTTTTTTATTCATTTTTTCCTGCAATGGCATTGTTGTTTATTGTTTATTGACTCCGATTTTTTCATGGTGACGTGGCCCATTTTTTGCCGCGGTATGGTACTCCCAACTGCCCAAGTCGTGGCGAAATCCCAAAAATCTTGAAATTAGCTTGGGGGAAGGCTTTTGTGGAAGTCGTGGCGAAGCGGCGTTTAGGTTGTGTTTGGGGTAGGGCGTTGTTTTACTATTAGCATAGTGCTTTAATCTTGCTAGTTGCGTTCTCATTGTGTTTGGGATGGTTGCTGTTGGGTTCTGCAGCT
>Ga0126342_10017858_pt1 | contig 12220 bp, 12 predicted proteins | sample Cyp1metagenome_FD_92528 | JGI IMG/M metagenome (GOLD analysis project Ga0126342, IMG submission 92528) | Coral microbial communities from Lord Howe Island, Old Settlement Bay, Australia - Cyphastrea 1 metagenome | ecosystem: Host-associated > Invertebrates > Cnidaria > Coral ... | reverse complement strand
TATATATATATATTCTACCTGATTCTACAGTGTCCTCAGTGGAAGGGAGGGTGGACCCTGTCAACGATGAAAGACCCTCTCTACCATGACTTGTATAATATCCAGGTGCGAACCAGGTGGAGCTTCCAAAATTCTGCCACAATTCCTAAAATTCCTAACATCCTAAGAATTCCTAAGAATTCCTAAGTGCCCTCCAGTTGCGGACTCATGCCGTCTAGCCTCAGGAGGGCACTTACTATCCCTTTCTGCATAAGCACAGCATGCCGGGCTTCATGACAGAGTTCGGCGCAGTGAGGGGCAACAAAAATGAGGTGAAACACATCAGCAGCAACTTGGCTTGGAATTCTTCAGGTATTTGTTACCCAGACCCCACAGATGCCCCACAGATGCCCAAAAAAAGATCCATTTGCCACTTGCAGATTTGCTGCATGCCGCCGACAAGCACATGCAGAGCTGGACTTATTGGCAGCTCAAGAGATTCCACGACTTCACTACCGTGTCTTGCTGCAATGGTAGACATTTTGATCGACACAAGTGATGCAGCAGAACCAGAAACACCCACCAGTTCAACAGCAGACAAGTTTGATTTGTTGTGTCCCGTGCCAAGTCCAACGATGGAGAAGCCATCTTTACCCAAGATGGAAAGGTTGAAGTCAACAAGCTCAGTGCCCTCTCACGCAGCTTGGTCTTGTTCATCTTGTTCTGTCTTATGCCCCAAGTTACGAGAATTCGAGTTCCGGTTTGCCCCTCAATGATTATCGACCAATAATTTGATTTACCTATCCTATCCACATGTTGAGAGATCTAGCACCTGGCACGCGACCGGCGACCGAAGTGGGAAAAGCATCATGAATTTCTTGCACATTAGCTAGGTTGGCTACAATTTTCAGAGGGAAGTTCCACCTTTTGTATCCTTTCCCAAGTCCGAAGTCCTTTCCTATCCTTTCCTTGCAACCCAATCGAAGGAAAAGCCACTAGGCGCCACCAGCCGCCACTAGCCTTTGTCTTTCTGTCTTTCTTTTTCTTTCCTGACCAGTGCTGAGCCAGACAGAAATCACAGCATTTTGACAGGACGGAGCATTTCTGTACAGTTCACGTTTTTCAGCGCACGTTTTCTTGACTTGTGCAGATTCGAAGTATGAGAATTAGCATATTGAAGCAAGCCATTCCGAACACCTACAAAACCCAGAACTGCCACGAGAATAACATGTGCCTTATGGATCCTTATGGCAGACAAAGCATTCACTGCACAGCATGATTCGAGGATCGGTCTGTGGACAGTCTGAGGCACCTATGCCCAAGCTATCGCTGGCAAGCCTTTGCACATGGAGTATGACAGCTTTAAGCGAAGCTTTTCCTTGGACTTTGTAGCGACTGTGAAGGCTTCTGATTCATGCTGATTCACATCGCATTCATAGTGGATGTTTAAAGAATCTGTGACAAACAAGAGGTCATGTCAGATCCTTGGCTCTACTTCTTGGAAGTGTGTCGACTTGTAGTCATCATTTGCCAGGATGCGCCCACAGAGATTTACCTCAACGAGGCAGGGACAAGATCCCAGAAAACCAGCAGGCCAAGTTTGGCACAAAGTCATCCCGGACAAGATGCCTCAGTCCTATTGAAATGTGCAACATGTTGCTGAATATCTCTGATTTCCCACATCTTCCCAAAGTTTGTTCATTTTTCAAACTGGTTCATGTGGCGTTTCGGCGTTCCCCGTGGAGGAGTTGCACTACCCCACGGGCTATGGCTTTAGTGCATCTCCACCGGGATGCCTTACAGCCCGAAGCATATCCGCTGTGCAAAGCTTCATCCATTGCTCACCATGTAGGGATCATGAGCAGCAAATAGCAGATATAGCAGCAAGGATCAGCATGACAAGGACCGGTACGCACTGCCGAGGTTACGGAAAAGCGGCGGAATTACCTCCATCTCTCACTTGCTAGTGAAAGATGCATGGGTGCCATTATTCAAATCAGGCACCAGCAGCAAGTCCCTGGGTGTGTTGTGTAAACTCTTTTGACCTAAGATTCATTGAAAGGCCATGCATGTCAGTTGATTTCAGCAACTCAAATTCTGCCAGCTAGTTGAATCGTTCTGTCTGTGCAAACGTGCAGCCTACCGCATGAATGAAGAGCTACTTTTGAAACTCTCCTGGCCTCACTGTCAGGATAATTCCGTCCGATATGAATATGGTGTGATCCGCGCCGGTGCCAAATGATGCCAATGCTCCAGAAAAAGAGGGCTCTGTGTCTTGCAACTTGTGACGGACAATTTTGATCCCGATCGTAGAGCAAAAAGATGAAACAGATTCGAAACATGTTAGAATTTCCGATCTCGCTGGCCTTGAGAAGCAACTTCATGTCAGTGAGACGTGTATCAGCGCTGAGATTTATTGTGTTTAGTGACGGATATTTTTAGATACTATACATTTGCATCATTTTGCATCCTATTTTCGAAGAATCCACACACACACACACCATCACAGACCTGGATATGGAGGTTTGCTACGACGACGGCGAGTCTGGTGAGGATCCCAAATGCATGGCTTATGACATGAGCCAGGACAGGAGATGATTGATTTGTGTTTGATGACTGTGGTTTCGAGGTATCGTAGGTATCTTTGAAAGTCTTCCAGGGTTGTAGACTATATAATTGACATTCTTACAAATTGGCATCCACTTGCATGTTGCTTGTGCAGCGCCTGACAGGAACCGATCACCTACTTTGAGCAAGAAATCGAAAGATACATTGCTGCACACAAGAGACTTTTGGAGCACCTCGGCTTTAGGAAAGGTTGATTTGGTTTCCTGCTTACATTTTTGGAACTAGATGCAACACCAGTTCTGTCCATTCGAAAAGCACAGAAACATCTCAGTAGTAGGTGGATTTGTTGATGAATCTCGCACTGAAGAGTTGAACACTTTCAGCCCAGGATGTCTGTAGCCCCTGGCGAGCCATATCGCCTCTATGGTGAGGCGCGGAACAAGACCGTGTTGGGTTCGTTTCCGCTTCGAGGGGCGCATCATGCAAGATTACTACTTGTTGTGGTGTGCAAACCGAGCACCTTTCAACCAAACACATTTGACATTATATACATACGTAATCATACGTAATCATACTTATGACTTATGACATTACATATCATATGCACGCAAATGTTTGTACTTTTTTTTGCCTTGTCAAGAGCTGTAGTTTGTCCTTAGATTGTTTTGCACTTTAAACAGTCGATGTTCCAAGTGTTCCAAGTGTTCCAAGTGGCCCGAGATGCTGTGAGGCAGTGGCTGCCATGCTTGATCGGACCAAATCGATTGGAGAGAAGTTGGTGCACTGGCTGGGTGGCATCGAGGCACACGTCATGACAGTCATGAGATATCATGTGATGACTGAAGAACTAGGGCCTAGGGTTACCACACTGTCCAGCAAATCGAAAGAGATCCAAACTGTTCGAACATGAAGCCAAGCTATTTGTAAATCCTCATAGGTTCACAGCATCGCAGGTGGGGCACTTCTCCAAATTGCGCAACATTCATTGACTAATTGCGCACATATTTCCCCTAATCCTTTGCAAATAGGGAAAGTCAAACGTCCACCATGATTCACGCCTCAATTCAACATGGCTAGGACATGTTCGGACATTCAATGAACATTCGAATAGCTTCAAGTGAGTTGTCATTTTGGCAGTAGTTTTTGAAGAATCGGAATGCAATATGCCATATAAAATGTAATATTATATGATATTATATGCTGCAATATGGTCAGCAGTGAGTCAGCAGTTCAGCTGCGCTTTGCGCAGTGAATTGCCAGGATCACTTCCTCCATCGAGGAGAAATGAGTTTTTCAGCCAGGCACAGGGTCGCAAGGTTTTGAGACGTTGAATACCACTGAATACCATTGAGTATCATGGAATGCTGTTGAATATTAGATATTTCAGTCTTATAGTCAATTATAGTATATATTTGATTGCCAAATGAAAGCTGAATACTCATTGTTTTACATTTATATATTGAATTCCCAAATGGTCAACAAATTGCCAAATAGCATTTGCTTCAACTTCTTGGAGCAGGAATCACTGCACTCATCCTGCCTTGTTGAGGCCCATTGATCCACTGCAGCAACAGCGGGCCTTGGCACTTTTGCTTCGGATATTGCGGTCCAAACCTTATCGGGCAAGTCGATGGATCCAATGGCTGGATCACAGGCAAAACGACGCACGTTGAAGGCCCAGACACCATTCGAAAATACTCAGGCCATCTGAGAATGGGCTGACACCACCTGAAGAAAATCTCCCATTCTTGGTGGAAGGTCAGAATGCTCGGATACAGTTGCCTGGAAGTTGATTTGCCTATGAACACTAGACGTTGTAAATGAATGTAAATGACGCATTCAGGGGAGATGAGGCCTCTGCTGAGAACATTTCCAACTGAGTCATTCTAGAGCGCTTTCATGAGCAGTGTTTCTTTTTTGGCAGGTGAAGAAGCAGATGTCACCAGCGTCGACATCTCGAATTTAGTTCATCAAATGACAGGCCGATGTCGAGGGAGTCCGGGCTCATCACGTCAGCTGTCGGAGATCACCTGCAGGGGACCTGCTGAGAAAACTACTTCGACCCAAGAGGATGCTGCAGATCTACAGGCCCAACAGAGGGGACCAACAGATTTTTCAGTTCTGCAAACATCCCGGATGACAAGAGCCCAACAACTCACTGTGCACATTTTTCATGATGTCTGGATATGTTTGGATATGTTTTTAACATCGTATGAGGCATGGGCAATAAGATGGATCTTAGCCGTGCGAAGTGTTCTGGTTGGCATTTCGCTCAAACCTGCCATCTGCATTTGATATTGATTGCGTATGATTGCGTAAGGATTCACCATGTCATTTCACCCAGTGAGTTTGACATTGCCTCTTGTAGGCAGCAGCTCCTGTCGACGGGCCCAAAGGCTGTGCAGATATCTGAAATCCAAGATGCCAACAGATCTTTGAGAATGTGCTTTTGTTACCGTACTTTCCTGGAAATAGTCCACACATGTCCACACGTCCTTGAAGAAAAGAGCAGATGGGTTTGCCACTGATTTGTGTGTGTGGACTTTGCAGGTCTTTAGTTTGGACGATCTCCTGAACGAGTTGCTTGTCACATTGCTAGAACCAGGCTGGGAAATCCTCCCACATTTGCATGGCACGTGCACCCACAAGTCGAATGGAATCGATGCACAGCTGCCTGGTAGGTTTGACAAGGGCTGCATCTAGAAAAAGCCTGCTGCCACAGGCGAGTTTGGAAAAGATGTGCATGACAGAACTTCCAGATGTTGAACTAATGTCATATATCACTTTGGACAGGGAGACTATAGAGATGATAAAGATGCTTGCAGCTTTCCCGAATCTGTAAATGTGTTTCCCGAAATATTTTGCAGGCCTGCAACACATTTCTGCTTTGAAAGGAAATGGATTTGCAGCTGCTGCTGGTGAGCGCGATGAAGGAGTCAGAGTTGGTTTTCTTGTGGGCCGTGGCACCTGTAGTACAGGAGGCTAACCACCTGAGCTCGAAGCAGTTGCTACACTGCGCCAATCAAGTCTGGATGTGATGTGCGCAAAGGCCGCAATGCATTGTGACAACATATGGTGGCAATACTTCATTTCCATTATTTTAAATTCATTTCGCAGGACCTCTACATGGAGACTAGCACTCGCTCCGAGACGGACTGCCACAAACAGAAGCACTGCCGGCCGGATCTTTGATCTTTGGATTCAGAAAGATGAACCGATTCACGTGCGATTGCTGCAGGACGTGCAAGTTGACAAGGACCTTTTCTGGAAATGTTGCTTCTAACATCTTCTAACCTCCAGTCTTCCATTCATTTTTGCGACGTGATATCCCTGCTTCCTGAGAACTTGTTTAGTCTATAAGTGGGTATATTATCGGAGCTAAAACCAAATGTAGGGACACCGTCACTCATCAACATTCGATTGCATCAGACCAGTGACCCTTGGCGACGCCATGAGATGAGGATAGTTGAGGGGATTTGAGGGGTTGAGGTTGGTCCATTGATTGTGTCGCAGGATGCGGAGTCTCGGCATGCGCAGAAAAAGAGCGCAAAGCTGCAGATGGACTTCCTTGAGGATCGGTCAACTCGTCATAGCTGATGTGATCACTGTTTAAAAACGGTGTCACAGGCATTCGTTTGGATCTCTGCAAAACGGGTCAGGTGGAACTTTTTGCACAAACACAACTTATTTGGTGCAGAGGAACTGCCTCAGCTGCATGAGCCAATAGGTGCCAAATTATTGTCGCTGACTTAGCTTCAAGTTGAAAGTGGAGGAAAGCTCTATAGATGATTCACATTGATTCACTATCAAGCCTGTCGCGGCATTCGTGGCCAAAACGTACTCTCAGGTAGATTACGATTAGTTGTGAACTACCCTTTGCAGCATTTGCATAAATATGACTTATGGCTCGCTACGACTTTTTCCTCCGATCTTGTTACGTACTGCGAGAACAAACTTGGAAGCCGCTCTATCCGTGTCATCTCCGTGTGCTTCAGGTATTTTCTTCAGCGGGCGCGGCAGAAGACCAAGTCTGTGCTGGAGAGGGGAGTTTCTTGAAAAGTACAGCATAAAATGGCACAAGTGGCACTGTGACGAAAGGAAAAAGGATGGAAAATCAATGAACATCATGGAATTTAGGACATGTCGAGGCCTTTGCGGCCGTGTTTGAGACCAAATTTCTCATCCATGGTTGCTAGATAACTGTAGATACCCAGTGGTTGAAGCCTAAACAGACATGTCTGAGTTTGCCTTCAGGAGACAGTTCCTACAGACGAGGCTCGCTGGGTGTTTGAACGTGGCCCGCAATATCTTAATTTCCGTTTTCCAAAGCCAGATAAATATTTTGGCAAGGCTTCCAGGTTGAACATCATTTGCGTGTCAGACTCCAAACTCCAGATTCCAACCTCCAAACTCCCACATTTATGTAATTACTATCCTATCCACATCACTGCGGTTGTGGATCACTTACAGTATGTAACTCTACTTGCTGGTAGTGTTCACCAGCGAAACCCGACATAGCGCTGGGATCCGCTGGGAAAGCTGCTGAGATCCACAGGCCCAGGAATGGCACCCATGTGCCATGCTGGGAGAAACCTGCCGTTGCAATGGCGTGGCTCGCCTGGCTGTGGGTTTGAATCTTAGATGCATCCGGCTCCAAACGTCTTGAACTGGTGATCACTGGTTCTTCACATCTCTTTACTCAGTTTCAGAATGTTTCAGATGTTTGAGGAATCTTGGTGCGAAATATTTCTGGCGAAGGATTTCTGGTGATCATTCGACTCCAAAAATTGTCCAAGGGGCCGACAATGGTACTCTTGCAGGAGCCTTAGGATATGCTGCATGACAGCTGCATGATGGTGTTTGATGATTATTTTTGATGGTAATCAATGGTAATCCCGAAATGTGCAGCAGTTGAGGCAGTTGAGGACTGATCTCCCGAGGCAGTAAGCAGCGTCAGAGCCGTAGCCACAGCAACGAATTGCCTCGAAGGGATCTTCAAGGCTGCTGGGATCAACTTGGGATGGGGCACTTCACCCTGTCTTGCAATATCTTGTAATGTCTTGCAACAAACTCGCTTAACTGTCAGTTATATGCCAGTTATGTAGAACAGGCAACAAACTTTGGGCATCTTTGGGCTGTCATGCTGATTCAATGTTATAGAGTTACAGTATTACCATGGCTGAGCTGCTGAAATTCCATATGTTTGCACGATGCGACTGTGCAGCCGAAACTGTTGCCTGCAGCATTTGCAGTCGTATCAGTCGTTGAGCCTCGTGCAGTGAACCGGGTTTCACATCCGGGCCACGGTGAAGCCGTGAGCCGCGATGGAAGCTTTGGACAAATTCCTGCGAGCTTATGCCTTCACCTGGAAGGTTGGTATCTGTTACAATGCCAAATGTTGGGAGTCTCATGCTGAAGCGACCAAGGAAATTCAGGAACTCTTCGTTCCAGTTGCCACGGGTCCAACCCTGGTTTTGAATGTCGTTTCATATGTGATCCTTGTGATGTTCTTGAATTGGGCAGCAGGTTTCTCTGCAGACTACAATCGCTTCATTGCTTTGTATTCGCTGATGCCAACGCTTGTCATGGGGCTTTGCTACTACTACTACATCTTCCGTCAGAATATGTGGCAAATCTCATTGTCTTCACTACTGGGATGGTTGAACAACTGGGCCATGGCCATGGCAATCTCTCTCGTGTCCTTCAGCCAAGTGGCCCTTCGTTACTTCGCCCTGCTTCTTCTCGAAGGTCTCCTTCCATCTGCGTGGAAGGGATATGTAATGTTTCCGATGAGCACCATTGAGATCTCGGTGCAGATCCCTTGCTGCCTGAGTCAGTTTTATATCTTTTTAACGCGGCATGGAATCGGAAGTCTGCACGCGGGAAAACATATTACTTAATTGAATTGTGATATTAATTCCCCAATAGCGATAGCTTGGGGTAGTTAACCCTAAAGGCGGTCGGGCGCCGTCGAGTTCACGGCTGCCGGCCTGGGCGGTGTCTCGGTGTCTCGGCGGTGTCTCGGTGGTGTCTCCGTGGTATCTTGGTGGTGTCTCGGTGGTGGTGTCTCGTTCGTCGGTGGTGTCTCGGTCAATGCAAAAGTGGGCGTCAAAGGAAATGCGAAACTTTGCTATTGGGGTTGTATGCTGGGTTAATTGTGACTATAATTGTGATTAGTAATTGAAAGTAACTCACATGTTGAAAACTTTGCACGATCTCTTGAGTCATTGAGCGTACAAAAAGTATCAAAAAGTGTCAGGGGCTGTTGTTTCGCTCCGTGACCTCGAGAGATTTGGCTTCGCTGTGCTTCGGTTGTGGGGTCTGCTGCTGGATGCCAGTGGTGTGGGTGCCATGAGTAGCCACGACATTACGACATGCTACGAGTACAGGACTTCAATTATTTCAAGTTCAAACGGATTGGAGATTGAAAGAACTGAAAGCACTTTCAAGGTCTTTCAAGGAAGTTCGAGCTTGTAGTGACTGTAGTGACGTGTTGCAGTGTTGCAGTGTTGTTCACTGTGCTGTGTGATACAATTTGTTCGTTTTTTTTTGTTGTCTTCAGCTCTTAGGAACTCCATCCTGATGCTCTACCTCATGGGTTTGGCGCTCCTGGTCACCTGTCCCCTGTGGTGTGAAGGATTCCGCGTGGTTCAGGAATGCTTGGGACGAGACAACAAGTTGAGCAAATCAGAAGCGTTGATGGAGATCTTGTACACGACGTCCCAATTGGCCGTTGTTCTGCAAGTACAGACAGCACTTGCCATGATCCAAATGCGCACGGGTTGGAGTCCCAGAACAACCTTTATTCAGACAACACTTCCCATTCCATTGTATTTACTTTGAGGTTTCTTAGCACCTGAAGATCTAGATCAACTATCTTGATCACCAAACATCGAAGAATTCACAGTGTTTTGATCACCCTCCAGCCCTCTCACCAAGGTTTCCCATTCCACTTTATCCACTTTGTGGTGGTGATTCTGGAATACATCTTTTTGCATCAAATGGTGCAATTCAAATTTGCTTGGCTGCACAAACTCTGTCATGAAATCCAACCGCTATACCGCCTGGTCCATTTGGAGCATCACATTTGCAAAGGAACTTATCCAACTTCCCCAGCAGCAGGTCTGTGGGAAGTGTGGATAGAAGGTGGCACTCTTTTCTTTTGCAACACGTTGGCCTGCGTTCCTTACTTCTATTTCAACGCCAACTCCGTGGGCCCCAACCTCGTCGTTCACAATATGTGGCCTCACAAGTCTTGCATTCAGTGGCATACTCTTCATCATGTGGCGCACAGCGATATCTATGCAGTGAATGTCCCAAGTGAAAACGATGAGAAATTCTCGCGCGATGTGAAGCACTACCGAGAGCGACTGCAGTGCTCATTTTTCATCCGGCACCCTGCCATGTCAGATATGGCAGGTTTTGTCATGACCTTCATCCTTGGGCTTGCCGTGCACTATGTCGGTGGCATCGGTCTTTTCCATGTTTGGAGTGAGGGCAATCTTCACTTCACGGGATAAGGCTGGAGCACTGCAGAAGCTTTGTAGGAAAGCCGGATCTGGTGTAGATGCAGACGTATGCAGATCAGACCGGATCAGACCAAGCCGCAAGTTGAGAGCAAAAAGGGCTCTTCTCATTCTTGTGCCCGACTTGTGCCTTTGCATGCGCAGGTTTGATTTGTAGGATTGTTTGCACGTGTCTTGGTAGTTGAAACTCTGGCTTCTAACTTGACATCTGTATCTGTACTTGCTGCAATCAGCCGAGGTGGAAGCTCTGGAATCAGGTCTGGGCTTGTTGTGTTCATGGTTCGCTCAAGGCAACTTCTTCCTTTTTTTTTTGAATCTGTAGATATGTGGGAAATGATGCAAATGAAATGCAAATGAGGGATGCTAATTCGACATGTTTCGACATGTTTCGACATGTTTCGACATGTTTCGACATGTTTCGACAGGTGATCCGCCCAGGACAAAGAGGTGCCAGATGGATCCAGATGGGACATAGCCTGACATAGCTCCATGAAGCCTGAGCAAATTTGGGGTGGAGGTGTATCGGTTGATATAAATACCATTAAATACTGGGAATTTCAAAACTGTTCAGCATACAAATAGTTTTTTGACATACAGAGTCTCCTTTATGCATTTGATAGTTTTCCAATCGTTTTTCATCTGCTCCTGCAAAGAGATACACTATTTTTGTGAAAGACCCTGCGACATGTTCATTCACTTTCCGAACGTTCTTCCTCAATGTTGATAGCTACGGCACAAGCGTTGTGCGGGTGGACGCGTTGGGTTCCAGATGTTGTGGCTTGGTGTCTCGCTCATTGATCTGATGAGGGTAGTACATGTCATGTTGTCAAGGGTCGTGTTGCGTGTGCGGCAGGGTCTAGGTCGTGGTGAAAGTGTGACAGAGGTCTGTCCGTTTTTTTGTTTGCTTGTTTGATTTACTCTTTGAGTCTTGTGGCAGTGTCCTTGCCATACAGCGATTGATGTTGGGGTTAATTTGATCCATGTCCTACGAAGTCCAGAGCCACAATTCACTGTCTTCAGGAGCTTCTTGCCAGGTCAGATCATGTTTGTTTCAGCTTGTTTGCAATGTCAGCTTTGGATTCATCAATGATTTGGATCTGATCTCCATGGTCTGCTCGTTGTGCAGCGTTCCTGTTCGATGGCATTCAAACTACAGGTACTCTAAATCCTTGGAGCTCTTAGCTGCAAAAAAAATGATTCCTTTCAGCATCATCAAAACGCCAAACTTTTGGATCGAAAAACCAGAAAAATGATGGTGAGGCAAAATGCAAAAAGACCCCAGTTGGCGGAGTCTTTCCCTGGCCATGACAAGCTTGTTTATGACTGGTTTGAACGAACAAATGAGTTGGTACCTTTCAAATCATGTTGTTTTTTCCCCAGTTGGCGACACTTTTTATGTCAGATGATTGGGGACACGTCACACAGGTGCCAGTGACAAGCCTTTGGTCCGAAAGCCAACGTGCAGGTGGTGTGAGTGCCTCGCAGCCGGGTCGATAGTGGATGGACAGTTGCGCAGGGAGCCGAGAAGATCATGGCTTGGGCTTGGAGTCAACGTGGGACCCTGTTTGCAGAAGACCCCTTCCAAGGCCGGACACCACATAATAAGTATATTTTGAAAGTATATATATATATACGTATACGCATATATATATATATATGTATATACACATGTAGGTATAGATAGATACACATATATTATAGACATATTATAAAAAGAACATACATACGTATTACTGATACCGTTGAGGGGATTTCGGCAAAATAGGAAGTTGGGGGCAGCATGGAAAAAACTTAAAAAACAAAACGCATGGAATTTAGCATTTTAAAAACTCAAACTCAAAGTAACAGTTTTTTTTGGGTATAAAAACCATTTACACCAAATCATGTTCAGAAAGATCAAAGCACCAAATGGTGTTGCTGACAGCGATTTTTTGTCACCTTCTCTAGCCAGTGGATGGCACAATTTGAATAAATTTGGGCCAATGTGCAGACAATTTGTGGCAATGATGGAGTATGAGTCGGCGTGTTTTCTTTTTTCAAGTTTTGATTTTGGTATTCTCAAAATGCATATTTATTGTGACCTCAGTGCATTTTTCATCATTTCTCCCTTCAAATCTCAAAGATATACAAAACTTATGGAAGTATCC
>Ga0126342_10017857_pt1 | contig 12220 bp, 6 predicted proteins | sample Cyp1metagenome_FD_92528 | JGI IMG/M metagenome (GOLD analysis project Ga0126342, IMG submission 92528) | Coral microbial communities from Lord Howe Island, Old Settlement Bay, Australia - Cyphastrea 1 metagenome | ecosystem: Host-associated > Invertebrates > Cnidaria > Coral ... | reverse complement strand
TTCTTACTCTTTCTCTTCTATTCTTCTTTCTTCTAATCTTTCTCTTCTCTCTGCCTCTTCCCTGCTCTGCTTTTCATCTGTCCATATTGTCGGAAGTTTGACTTCAAAACTTCCTTCGATTATATATATATTGGTTGGTGGTTTTAACCATCTTGAATAATATTAGTCAGATTGGATCATCATCCCAACTATTGGGGAAAATAAAATTCATGTTCCAAACCACCAACAAAATATGTATGGTAAGTCCATCGAATCTCACCCAATCCCCCAACGGAAAAATAGGAAAACATAGGAACATCTGGGAAAATATAGGGGAAATCCATGGAAATCATCTATAAATATCTATAATCCCTGGATTTTCCATGGTAAATCCATGGTGAAATCTGGCCCCAATCCACCGAAAGAAACGCCGGTTGTGTGTGGCAATTTAGACTGATCAAATCAGATAAGTTGTTATACAAACCATATAATTCCCTGTATAATTGGGAATATTTTGTATATATATATATAATTATATCAAAATATATAGGAATAAATATAATCGTATTACATATATATATAATTAAATAATTATCTAAAATATAGTCATATTAAATATATATGTATATATATAATATGATTCTATGATTGTAATTAATCATATATATATATATATGTATATTATTGTAAATTAAATATAATATATATTATTGCCAATCTTACATACTTTGCAAAAAATGAAATCTTTGCTGGCGAACGTAGATAATCCCACTGATACCAAAAGACTAAAGAATTAGTGTCTACCCATCCAGTTTGGCTGAACATGTTGGAACAAATTCCTTAATTATCTGCTGGTTCATTGTATAGTTTTCCATCTTACAACGACCATTTTTTTTGGGTATATCACCCAGTATATCTCATTCTCATTTTAGTGGCTGGTTAACTGGATTTCCCATGATTAATGGATTATGATAACCTCCAATATATTGAATAGCCAAAGACCTCAACTAATCATCAGCCAACAGTGGCTGGTTGGTGGTATACCTACCCCTCTGACGAATATGAATTCGTCAGTTGGGATTATTATTCCCATATAGAAAGTCATAAAACTCATGTTCCAAACCACCAACCAGGTGGTGTTCAACACTGCTCATATGCTGTTCAACAAACATTCCGAAAAGGGAAGACCACGGACCTCCATCAGTCAAGGAGCCAAAAGCAACCCCCCGGAGAGCTTGTGAACACTAAACCTCGCTGCGGGGAACTGTGCACGTCGAAAATCATCCGTGGGGTATGTTCCATATGGATACCTTTAGTAACCCAACCAAAATAATTGTTAAACGGATGTTCATACCTCCAAAATATAGCAATATAGGTTTTGATACATCCCGATTTTTTGGTGCTACAGTATGTTTGATTCCCTGATTCCCTGAAGCCATTTGTAGCAACTTAGATTCTGGGGTCGGGCCCACCTTGTCTAAACCTGGGCGAAGTTGGCCTTGCCAAGCTCTTTTTTTATCTTATGCGTAAGTCAACAACACGTGGAATCCAGCATGAGTTTTACCAGAGGCTTAAAGCGTGCAACCATGTGCAACCCTCTATTCACAGTTCTGAAACAACCTCAATTTGCGTAGAACAAATCACCAGAACCAGGCCAGCGGTCTCCATCCACTCTGACAGATGCACCGGTTATCACCGGTTGCAACCTGACAAAACCGGACAAAACCGCCGGATCGCCAACCCAGAGGGCTTCAATTTCCACACGGAAACGTTCCAAAAAAAGGCCCTGCGGTGAAGAAACTGCGGTGATCTTCACCCAGGTGTCTTTTTGGCCATAACTGGGGCAGCTTCTGTTCGATCAACGATTGAAACAACCCTGGTGATATTACGACCAGTGCATTACCCTACCAGGATCAACTAACAATGTGGACATGGTTTCCCATGGTTTCCCTAGGGAAATGATCTACAAATGGATAGAAATGGTGGGTTTTCCACATCTTTCTGTATGCTTACCACTTGGAACTGCACACAAAGCCCACTTAGAACCAACCCGTTGGGATTCGTGGTGAGATCCAACGTCTGTACCAACTCTGAAACTCCTGACATTCACTTGGAGCACAGTAAAGCATCAGCCAACTGACATTCATACAAGGTGGTGCCCCCCCAGTTATAAGTTGATTTATAAACCATAGTAACTAACTATAGATATATCACTACGTGAAATTGGAGTTATTTGCACCAACGATTCCGAACTGGGGCACCACATTCATATAGATGTTAAAGGGATCAATTTCACCCCTTGTGGCATTGATTTACCTACAACAATAGCTTGGAGTGTGCAAGGGAAATCTGCCTGTTCACTGATCGATATGGTGGAAAAGAATCTCCAGTTGATATATTGATAAAGAATCTACAGGATGGTGCCCCCCAATTATGTTTGTTGGATTAAAAACCCCATAGTTACTAGTTCGTTGTATCTACCATAAATCATAAACCATAGAAATCAGCCACAGCCATATCTCAATTGAGCAATTTGTGGGCCCCATCCTGTAGGAATACTACCCAATGGTAATTTGACATATCGAAACATGGCGCATTTAATTCGATGTTCCCAAACTGTTGGTTGATACCAGAAGGTACTGCACATCATAAAAATCCCATTGTATCCACTTAGATTCCCAGTACATCCCAGTACTCTTTGGTAATTTTGCGTAGCCATGGAAAATCATATTTTCTTAATCATCACAAATCATCTGCTATACATGGGCCATCTTCCACAGCAACATTAGAAAACCTATAATGTGGGTAAAACAATAACAAACAATCCCCCCAGTCATCACCACTTTTATGGGTGGTATAAACCATTGCCAGTCATGGGCGGTAAACATGGCATTGTTTTACCCACATCGCTCATCCCTGTTCACATCCTCAGAGTGACCCTACATGGGTCACAAGGACCCTACACGGACCCGCCCAAATTGCGGACGGTCCCATAATTATATACATTATCTTACTGGTGCGTTTTACGTAGGGAATGGATGGGACTGGGGGAATGGGATGATTATTACTAGTGATGACTGGGATCATTCCCTCATTCCCTGCGTTTAGCACCAGTAAGTTATATAGGACAACCAAAATATTCCTGTGGGTATAACATCCACAAAATTGTTATGGGACATGGTTTACCTTGCTTTACCCTTTTCTGCGTGGCGTACAGTTTTGTTGTGGGATGTTGTGATTACCATATTGGTATAATATGTGTACAGAACACTATCATCTTCAAAGGTTAAGTTAAAACCCGATCCGACTTTTGTGGTGCAAAGAATATTAAAACTCTATGTTGGATGGTGTCCCAAAAAGAACTGCAGCATGTCCATGCTCATTCCCCTTTCGTAAATCCTTGTTGACCCTGAAAATAGCCTAGCTCTAATGGAAGCTAATCTTCCAACCCCTAGAAATAGCCAGGGTCTATGTTAATTTACCAGAGGGTAAGAAATCCCAATTGATATGAATGTTATCCCTGGGCTTGTGTCTATATCATCCCATCCCCCTAAAATCAACCGTCCTCATAGTAGTCCCAATTGTTTTCTTTAGTTCCAGCAGAAGTCCCATGGTTTTTGTTGGGGTGTGCAAAAAACATCAGGCGCGGGAAGTTACCCCCTGGTAAGTTAACTTGTTGACCCTGAAAATCACCAATTCTTAATGGAAACTAGTCTTCCAACCCCTAGAAATAGCCAGGTTCGAAGTGTTAACTTACTGGAGGGTCAACCTACTTTTTTTTATCATTTAGCCTCCGGAAATTGAACATAGATATCTGGTTGGTGGTTTGAACCAACCCCTCTGAAAAATCATGGACTTCGTCAGTTGGGATGATGAAATTCCCAACCGAGTGGAAATTCATAAAATTCCATGGTTCCAAACCACCAATCAGCAGTTTTTGTTTGTTTAAAAAATGGCTGTTACCAGAGGGTAGCCGCTGGGGCCCCTGCCAGAAGGTGTGAGATTGGAGGGTGAAAACCTCAAGCGAAAGTTGGTTTATAGGTAGGTTAACGATTGGATTTATGGTGGGTATATGTCATGATAGGATTGTATACCTATCACAACCTTAATTAATGTAACTAGTTATACCTATAGGTAGGGTATTATAGAACTATCCTGGTAGGGTTACAAAATATATACTTGAAGGTATAACGACCTAGAAATGGTTTTACATATGGTGATTATAGTTATAACCCATTTTAACGTATACCAAGGTATGACTATAATCTACAGGGTGGTGCCTCCTTTAAAAACCAAGAAACATAACTAGGAGATACTAGGAGGCACCACCCTGTAGATTGTCTTGACTTGGGAGCGGAACATCCTGCCGCATTGGCAATTCAGGGTGTGCAAACCCAAACTTTAACGACATTGCAGAAATTCCACCCAGGAATAAATGGACCCTACTTACCTACTTAGACTCAACGGGGGCTATGTATATATACATATACACATGACAATCCACTTGCTAAGTGGGGTGAGCCACCAAGTGGAGACTAATTGGATTCAGCAGGGTTCTGCCCATCTCAGTTGCTAGGTTAGAGAAAAGGATTGCCCAAAGATCGGTTAAACAAGTCGGTCAAATACCATAGCAATCCCCAAGAAAGGTAGAAACATACTTCATCACTCTTTGAAGGTGTTCGCTAAATATCAGGCGACGCAACAGGATACATATTGTATATATTCATACTCTATATCATGTATATCATATATTTAAATACATCTATATATATATATATATTATATATGTATCTAGTTATATCAGTATCTTCCATATATACATATACAAATACATATACATATATATATATATATAGTTGTACACATATATATATATATATTTAAAACTAGTTATATCAGATACGTCACTTCCCATAACTGTAAGATGTGGGCCACTTCCCATAACTGTAAGATGTGGGCCAAGGCCGCAAGAGGAAGCCTGTCTGGTCCAGGCTTCCATGCCATACCGATGGTCACATGTCGCCCATGCAGCCGTGGGGGCACCAGAAATTACCCTCTGGTAAACGTACAAAAAACTATGGAAAATCACCATTTTGTAGCTGGGTAAATCCACTACTTATAAATGGCAATTTTCAATAGCAAACTGTTAGTTTACCAGAAATTATGTTCATCCTTTTCCCTATGGAACCAAGATGAACCAAGTACCTTCTTAGGAGGTGTTTAGGGTATGATTTGGAGGGTTAAGTACCTTCTCAGACAGTGTTTGGAATAGGCTTTGTTTACCAACAGTGTTTTGAACTGGTGTTGTGCAAAAAGTTCGATGTATGTGACGCCATAGATCCACGAACAATTCTATGCAATTCCGGGCGCTCCGATGGACGGATCAGTGCTCAGCATCCGCAGCTGAGAACCAACTGAAGCTCATCAGGCGAAGCATCGAACTGGTTAGGCACTACTGAAAGTTGAGATTTTGGTTCAAAACGCTCTACCTCTAGTTGGCACATCCAAAAACAATCTCACGGGATGCTCATCAAACATGGCTGGCAATTGGAAATCTTTGAACTCAATGGGATTTCTAATAACATCTAATAACTGGGAAAATCAGCGACCTAAATAGATGAATTCCGAGCAAACCATGTTTGCTGACACCAGAGGCTATCTTGACCCATACTTGGGGGTGCAGTTGCGCTAATAAGTGGTTTTATAGCCATAGCTATTGGGGCTTATATCCCAGCTTATGTAATGTTGTATCCTGATTAGTGTCTAAGTTCGCTATTGTGCCAAAAAAATGCACATTATTCTGAATTCCATGCATTGCTTGGTAGGTTTGCTATTGTGCCAAGAAATCTTGGGAAATATGCTTTTCGTCTTTCGTCAAAAAAAAATGTTTGTGTAAACGAGTTGTTGTTTGCCGTGTGGTCGCATGCTCCCAGAAACTGCGAAACGATCTGAGAGATCACTGGTGGCACATGCAGTCCAAAGATTGATTTCGCATAAGCTATCTGCAGCACTCAAAACTCAGCCAACTGCTGTGGCTTCATTGTCTCGAAATAGACCACGCAATGTAGCCCAATTAATCTGAAGCTCCATCTCCCATGGCATCTGCATAGGCTGCGTCAGGGTCATGCAGTGCTGAATGCACCAACCCAGTGATGTTGAGATGATTCCAGGCACAGGATGTCGAGTAATGTTGTATCCTGATTATTGTCTAAGTTCGCTGATGTGCCAAAAAAATACAAATTATTCTGAACCCATGCGTTGTTTGGAAGGTTCGCTATTGTGGCAAGAAATCTTGGGGGTGGGAATTTGTTTTGTCCAAAAACATGTTTGTGTAAAAAAATATGAACCTGTTGTCTGAAAAAATCTTATCCCATGGCGCCCGCTGCAGGTCCAGCGGAAAAGCCGAGAGTCCAACCTGGGATAAAGATACAAAAAGATATGCTTAGATGGGCCATGGAGTTGGTCAACTAGTTAGTAAACGGATTACTTCATTGGGATATAGTTTATACCAGTTATTTATATATTATATCCTAGTTATATATACAATTACAATTACTAGTTGATTGTATCCTCAGTTATTTACCAGTTAGCTAATCCCATGGCCTATCTAAGTGGAAAGTGTTGGAAAACAAATTGGCTTCCGAGGAAATGATCTAGAAGTGGTGGGTCTTCCATATCACTGTCAATTGAGTGTAGGGGAGATCCCAAACCAAGTTTTAGGGCCATCAATTGATGATCCCTTGATACAGACATTGGCTGGCCATGCTTATCAATCTTTCGCTTCTGTCACGTGGTTAGGCTATGGGTAAAAACTTGGTACCATGTTTTACAGACCTGGTACCATGTTTTTTTTTAACCAGCCTATAGCTTGTAATGTTTAAATCGTCCAACATCAAATATGGTGATATGGTCAGACCATGTGTGCAGTATATATATATATATATGGGTAAATTACAATATTTCACCAACCTGAATTAAGACCATTTGGGGATAATTTCCCTTATAAGCCATGATTCCAGTGAGGTCGCAGTGAGGTCGTTATAACTTACCCATATATATATATACATACATATTGAATATTATACATAGACTAGGTTTTGATCCATCCCAGATTATGCATTCTATTGACCTTCTTGCGATCGTCCACTGATATCCGGGCAGTGTCGTCTTGGGGCTGCATCCCGGAAATCGTAACTGGGTCGTAAGATGCTGCGATACCCTGTGGCATTTTGTTACATAGCTATTGAAAATTGCCATTCATAGTGAAGTTTTCCCATAGAAAAACAGTGATTTTCCATAGTTATGTCAGTTTACCAAATTGCCAAAGGGTAATCTTAAATAACCCAGTTATATGTTGGTTTTATCCCAATGAACTAAATATGGGTATTTAAACATATAGGTTTCCAACCAGTTACACCTGCCTTCCTCCATGATCAAAAATTTCCCCCCCAGAAAGATAGAATAACAGTATATCACCACAGGTTTAGTTGGGAATTATCTTCTATTTTTTTAGGGTTGCAATATTAGTGCAATTCCTATTCTACGTGGATATATAACCATAGTTATGGAGTTATCACCCTAACTTGACTTATTAGGGTTTCTAATCATGAATATAACCATTTGTAACCTCAACTGCGCTCTGAAATCTACCCACGAATTGAGCCCCCCTTGTGGCAAGGGGCTAAGTAGATGCCTTCGGCCAAAGCTGCAAGCCAGAAGGTGACACCTAACCTTGAGTTTAGCGCGAGATGCTGCAGATGGTTGACACCAAAGTGGGTGTGGCGTTGGTTACTTAATGGGATAGGGATATATCTTCGTGAAATAGTTATCACTATTTCATGGTGATGTGATGATGATTGAAGCACAAAAGGAAATTATGTCCTGGTACACAGTGGGTATGTATTGTACATATATAAATATAAATATATATACAAACAAACAATCAAACAAACAACCAACCAACCAAACCACCAACCATCCAACCAACCAACCAACCAAACAACCAACCAACCAACCAACCAACCAACCAACCAACCAACCAACCAACCAACCATACATTACATACATTACATACATACATACATACATACATACGTACGTACGTACGTACATACATACATACATACATAGATTACACACGTACACACATACACACATACATTCATAGACACATTACACACATACACACATACATACATATAAATATACACATATACACATATACACATATACAGATATACATACACACATTACATTACATTACATTACATTACGTTACATTACATTACACTTCATTCCATTTTTCAAACATAAATACAAATATACATAAGATATATTTACATATGTGAAAATATACATAAAATGTAAATAAACTAAGTAAATATATATATATACACATACATACATACGCATATACATATATGCAAATATACATATATACATTTACATATACATACACATATACATATGTGAAAATACATATGTGAGTATAAAGAAGTTGAAAAATATATATATATATATAGATAATATAAATATAAATTAAGTAAACACATACATATATTAAATTAGTGTGTATTTTTGAAAAAACATAAACCGACCTTAATGTATATATATATTATATTTAAATATTGACATATATGTAAAAAATAAAACCAGATTAACCAATCGGCATTTGGTGACCTCAATGGGCAGACTTTTCAAGGCAATCCTACAGGAAACATGTGTTTGACCTTCCACAAATGGTGGTTTCATAAAATCGGGAATCCCCAAAACCATGTGTCAATACTAAATGGTCTAATTTTGGAAGATGTGGGGGTACCCCTATGTTTGGAACCCCCATATGAAAGCTTCCTGTAGATGTTTTCTTCAACCATTTCTGTGATTTTACCCTCCTGTAATCAAACATGGCATGCTGGAACATTGCCAACTTAGAGTTGATGCTCCCATATAATAACATCCATTTTGTCAGGTGTTTTTCAGTTGCCAGATGAATCACTTGACCGTTTTTCACTACTTGGTTTTGCATCCCACGTATCAGAAGGGGTCATAACCCATTAATCCAACTAGGGTATACCCTATACAAGAGTATATGTGAAAACCCCTATAATAATTATACCCGCATTAACTCTAATCGAAACTAAATCAGTTGTAAACTACACGAAAACACGCGTGGCGTTTACGAAAGCACGCCACAAAACTGACATATACAAACCGATGTGAAGTTTGTCACGGGCAATAGGTAACTTTGGTAATTAGACCCATAAGTTGGGATATGGGACCCCTATATAGCTATTAGAATAATACATTCGCATTTTACTAGGAACTTTTAATGCTATCAATAAAAACATAATTATTTTAATTAACCAATAATATCTAATACTCAAACATTCTATTAATTATGATATGGTTGTCTATATCCAACACATCCATTGCTTCCCTGTGAAAACCCTGTTCGACCCAGCAGGCCCACCCGCGCGAAACTCGAAGCAGGGTCGAGTCTTCAGGCGGCAACCTGGTAACTAACGACCATAGTCCAAGATTTGACCAACAACAGGAGTTTAACATGGTTTAACCGAAAAATACGGGAAAATACATGGATATATACTGGGAATATTATAGAGTTGTAGGCGGGTGCCCCAAGTGGTTAGCAAAATTGGCTTAGAACTAGGTTGATTGCTGGGCGTATGGCATTTATAAACCAACTTGTAGCCCGGAGGCACCAACTTGAATGAATAAATGATGGAAAATCAACATAATTCACCAAACGTGGCTGGCATATTTCATGGCGAACCAACTACACCAATTACCCTCCAACAATCTAACCTGGTAACAGCAAATGCCTCATTTGCCTGATTGTGTTTTCCCCTTATCCCCTTTCCCAGCCAAACATCTTAGATGACCTTAGATTGTATGGGTCCCTACTTACCGTGTGGGTATGGGTCAATTCATTGAGCGATTGATAGACCCACAAGAGATTCATCAAATTTAAGTGGCAAATTTTGCCCGCACTTGACTGTTGATAAATTTACCCTCGTGTCGAAACGTGATTAGTGAGGTGGATTGGAACAACCATGGCAAATGGTTCAATTTGGATCATTGTTTTCGCTTGGCCCCAAACATGATTTCCTTTCATGCCAATGTGATTTGGTAGGTGGTTTCAAACCATCCCAACAAAAGGGCGTCTTCATGGCAACGAGGGCTGCAAGTCGATCCAACTAGACAGACGCCAGCTGAACGAAGAAACATATTCATGTGCCAACTTCCTCCTCATAGCAATCAAATCCTATACAAATCCGGATAAAACTTGTCATGATGGTTTGGGACAAACAAGGTATTTTGTCCAACTAAGGGTTTTGAAGGGGTTTGGCCCTAGCGCGGCGTTGACGGAATGGAAGGGCCATTCCTGACCCTTCATGGTTCCCCCAGTGCACCGTAACCGCTTTCACCTCTGCGCAGCCGTCATGTTGGCCAGCTGCTTTCAACTGAATAAACCACCCGTCTGGCATAGAACCTTGCAAGAACCAAATGTGTCAAATTAGCAACCACGCCGCTTGACTTGAATTTTTCCTGAAGGATATGCAGGCTTGTGGCCCTCGAAAAAAAGTTACGTGCCCCGAAGCGTTTCACTACCACGATGGGAGTCACAAACTGGGCACCGCTGGCCTTTGAATTAGCTTTACATAGCCTTACACCTGAGGACTCAGGGCTCCTCATGCCCGTTTCCCCTTTTTCACGGCGAAACGTGCACTTAACCGTCACTTTTGACTGCCACCGCGGATGAACTTAGGTTGAGGTAGCCACGAATACGATATATGGGTTGCATGATGCGTGGTTGCATGATGCGTGGTTGCATAATGCGTGGTTCAACATCATTTGCTTGTATACCTTAATGTTTCCTAAATGCGGGGACCACCAACGCATCCAGAGCTTAGTATGAAGCCACTGGTTTCGGTTTAAGGAACCTGCATTGAAGGTTGGGGTTCACTTCACTATCGATCCACAGCAATCTGCACACGCCTGACCGTAAGGCCATAAATCAACATCAAACAGGTCAGGCCTTAAGTGGGAAAGCTGCAGCTATGGCCTTCAACAGGTTTCTAACAGGCAAAACAAAACTGATTTATGCAATATGTAACCTTAGCTTCAGGAGTTTGGATCCCATTTATACGTGTTAAGGGCCGTAACTGTGGGGTCATAATCTCACTTCTGTCTGGCAATGTTCAACGTGTTCCTGAAAACGCGTCTTCACACATCAAAGGGAAAGAACAGCGAAACATGCTTCTGGAATCCCGTTCTCAGTGTTCCATCAGCCACTTATAAGCTTCAATTTCCTCAAACGTTCCGCAACTGATATCCCAAAATGGCTGGTGAAACCAAGAACATATATATCTTTGCCTCTCAAATCAAGTTGTCCGTATTTCACCACATCACTTTCTCATTTTGGGGGATGTTGCCAGCTGAAGGGGTACCCAGGTCAATAGGATCCAGTAGAATTCGCGGTTGCGAAAGTGTTTTAGTTGGGGTTAGGAGGTCCGGGCGCTGATTTCCTGAGAGGGGTTGCATTTTGGAGCATCAGATCTTCAGGTTTGCTGAGATGATTTGCGTGACAGGTGCAGCACTTCCTATGACCTGGCCTCACTTTTTCGTGGCAAGCGCAATACTTTAGACAGGTGGAGTGGAAAAATCGCAGGTACGAGGCCATCAGCTCTGCACTCAACTTTCCATTTTTGAAGGAAGTCTCGCAGAATAGCATCGTTCTTGAAGTTGTCAACTTCGAAAAATGAGGAAGCCTCGCAGAATTATAATTGTTTCGTTTATGACGTTGCCAAGTTCAAAACTTAAGGAAGTCTCGCACAATTGTTGCGTTTTTGATGTTGTCAAGTTCAAAAACTGAGGAGGTCTCGCGGAATAGCATTGTTTTCAAGCTTAGACAGATAGATAGATAGATAGATAGATAGATAGACAACTACGACTGCAACTACAACTACCAGTAGTACCCGCACGAGGCGGGGCGGAAGTTGCCTTAAAGATAAATATGAGACCTTTCTCATCTATAGAACTTGCATGCGCCGTGCGCCAGCCAAGCCCGTGCGTGCACACACAAGCACACCCACAGCACCTTGAAGCCACCGTGACACTGCGGCAAAAAAAAACGATAAACCGACCGCAGCCGCAACCGTCGCACACACGAGGTACCTTTCATCGTCGCCTGCAGCCACTTTACACGGAAAAACACAAGGTT
>Ga0126342_10017856_pt1 | contig 12221 bp, 10 predicted proteins | sample Cyp1metagenome_FD_92528 | JGI IMG/M metagenome (GOLD analysis project Ga0126342, IMG submission 92528) | Coral microbial communities from Lord Howe Island, Old Settlement Bay, Australia - Cyphastrea 1 metagenome | ecosystem: Host-associated > Invertebrates > Cnidaria > Coral ... | reverse complement strand
GCATCTGTATCTTCTGTCTTCTTACTCTTTCTCTTCTAATCTTTCTCTTCTCTATGCCTCTTCCCTGCTCTGCTTTTCATCTCTCCATATTGTCGGAAGTTTGACTTCTAAACTTCCTTCGATAATTCTATATCAATTTGCAAACCCATGGGTAGATTATGGTATTAGTATCATTACTATCATTGATATGTTAGGTATATTAATCCAATCACCTATGGGTCATCCTCCGGACCCATCCCACCGTCGAGACCGTCGAGACCTTTCCAGCGCTGCGCCTCTTCCGTGCCCTGCATGCTGCGGCGAAGACGCGCAAGCGGCCGCAGCAGGCCTGACCCCAGGGTGAGTTCGTTTGGGTCCAGGGGGAGTCAGGGGTTGTTAGCGTAGCCCTAAACCGAATGGTTGGTGATCATTATCCCTATGAAATACGCTATAATTGGGGGTATGCCCTATTTTCAGATATACCCATATATATATATATATGATATTATGAACTAATTAGTTAGTGGGGTCCTTAACCAGCTTACTACCGGACACCCAAAAATTCGGAATGACGTTGTTGTTTCATAACTTACCTGGTATAGCTGAACGTGCATCTAGATTCGTTCCTTTTCTAGTAACGTTATACCATTGTTTTCTGGCTATATAAATTATAGTGACCTCTGACCTCACTGGAATCATGGTTTATACACGGGGAAGCATCCCCATAGCTGGCCTTATATAATTCAGGTCTCTCCTTGGGCATTGCCAGGGGGGAGGCACCTTTCTTGAAGTGAATAGTGGCCTTGTTTCAGTGAAATATTACATTACCAATAATATGATCCATGAATAAGCCATGAATACCCACTAAATTAGTAACCATATGGCAACCACTATATACCCAAATAGAAATTAATAAGCATCCATAACCAATTAATTAATAAATTAATTAATTAGTTAATTAATTAATTAATTAGTTAATTAATTAATTAGTTAATTAATTAATTAATTAACTAATTATATATACATATTATCCAATTAATAGCAACCACATATTAATTGGTAACAGATTAATTAACATATACATATATTAGTAACCATTGATTAGATACATATAGTAATTATAGTAATTAACCATTATATTATAGTAAGCATTAAACCATGAAAGTAACCATTATTATATTATACATATAGATATTAGTAACCATGGATTATTAGTAATTATTCATCCATTATTAGTAACCATAATACTCATATATTAATTGATAGTAGCCATATATTAGTAGCCATTATATAATCACCATTAAATAATATATTAGTAACTGTAACCATAATATAATCATATTACATTGGTTAAATATACATATAGATATTAGTAACCATTATATAATCACCATTAAATAATATATTAGTAACTGTAACCATAATGACATATGGTTAGATATACATATAGATATTAGTAACCATTACATAATCTCCATTAAATAATATATTAGTAGCTGTAACCATAATATAATCATATTACATATGGTTAAATATACATATAGATATTAGTAACCATTACATAATCACCATTAATATGTATGTACCCAGCCCTTCCAGGTCTTCGAAATCCGCCTGCCCATGGGTGATGCGCGGCGAGCGCTCCTTGCGTCGGTGCAGGCGGCGCTGTGGACGCCAGGTGGGGGAAAAACATGGTGAGTTCGCCGTGGAAAATGTTGAAACCATGGTGGTTAAACAGCTGTTTAACCATGGAACATCTAGGTGAACATCATATGTTTTTTTTTTTTTGCGCCGTTTTTGCCAGAAACCACAAAGATGTGAGTGAAATAGTCATAGATTGGCATTTAAACCATGGTTAAAGCATGATTTTTCGCCATTTCCCACAGTTCAACCAGCATTTTTCCAAGGGATCGGGAAGATCCCAGGGCCGCGCTCCGCGGGCTCCGGGTTGGCTGCCGGAGCGCTGGCGCAGCAGCTCAGTGCGCTGGTGGGTTCGGACTTGGCAGCGCGGGGCTATGCCGTGGCAGATGGGGCGCCGCGGCGATGTCAAAAGTGGCGGTTTCACCTACCCTCTGGTTATTTAACATAGCTATTGAAAATGGCCATGTATAGTGGATTTACCCATTAAAAATGGTGATTTTCCATAGTTATGTTAGTTTACCAGAGGGTAAAACATACTAAAACCAATGGTATTTCTTGGGTAAAGTAAGTGTACTTCGGTTTCATGATTGAAAAAAAACATGTGTAGAATCCCCGATTTTTTTTTGGAATGTGGAAAACCACGTAGGAGGTAAACCATGTACTTCAATGGTGATTTGAAGAGACCTCCAGGACGATCTGGGTCCACTGGGTCCTGGGTCGGAAATGTCAAGGTACCAAGGTGCCAGTCGCAGCTGAGAGATGCTGAGACTATGATAGAATGGAATACAACTGGGGTATTGGCACTATAGGTATGAATATAATGAAATATAGGTATGAATATAATGGAATATAAGTACGAATATAGGCATGAATATAGCTGGGGTTGTTCGTGCTGATACCCTTTGGCGAACTAACGCTATGGCATCGATGGCCCATTTACTTTGATGATTTACCTATGAAAAAAGGTGACAGTCATTATAGTTTACTGGGGGTGTATATAACTATCGTCAAAACCACCATAAGTTGGAATATAAACCCTATAACTATGGTATGCTATGCTTATATATCCACTTGTAACTGGATGCACCCCCAAGTATGATACTTGAGGGTGCAGTTCCAGTACGAGGAACTAAATGCACTAGATAACTAAGATTCTATGGCAGATATTGATATATCTATATAGCTTTAATGGTGCTTATTACTTATTCGTACACCTAAAAATTTTAGACCCTTTGGAACTAAATAGTGGCGATGATCATGGGGTTTCCAATAGGGATTAAATATTGGCGGTATCCAACAATAATGACAATGATGATACTAGAAGCCACTAAACAAGTGGATGTCACGAAGGATCAAATGTGACGTTAAGGACTGGGGCGCTTTTAAGACGTTTGATATACCCTCTGGTTATTTAACATAGCCATGGAAAATTCCCATTTATAGATGATTTTCCCAGCTAGAAACCTCCATTTATAAGTGATTTTCCATGGCTATGTTAGTCATAACCAGAGGGTAAGTATTATTGCAACTTATCATTGGATTAGTTCAAGGGAACAGCCATGCAGAACCCCCAAAAACAATTGCAGAGGGAAAAGCCCTGGGTTTCTGGAGTTCAGATTTTCCTTGAAAAACCAATCCAGTGCTTGGGGAGCGGAAGAACATGTGGATTTCATCTGATTTACCCTCTGGTTATGACTAACATAGCCATGGAAAATCACCATTTTTATTCATGTTTACTGTAATAGGTAAACCATCTATAAATGGGCCGTTTTCCATGGCTATGTTAAATAACCAGAGGGTACCCTTTAGTGAACATAGATGTGGACAACTTCCAGGGGTTTTCGCTATGTTAGTTGAGCCCAGGGATCCCCTTTGGGCAACAGGAATCCAGGGTAACATGATGACCAAGAACCATGAATGACAACTGCAAGTTACCCTCTGGTAAAGTTTTACATAGCGAACTGGAAAATCACCATCTTTCATAGGTAAATCAGCGAACTAAATGGGCATAAGTGGGCCATTTTCAATAGCTATGTTAGTCATTACCAGAGGGTAACCAACCGTTTGAATCTTGAGTCGTCCAAGGTACTGTCTGAGGATGCGCGGTCAACATTGTTGGAGAATCTGCAGCAAAGCACCATGTGCCCCGGGCGCAACAAAGGATCTATCCGTGGATATGTAAAGATCCGAGGCTTTATGGCTGTGAAGGTAGAAAGTACATGAAAGTAGCCTGAAGGCCTGAAGACTCATGCCATCTCATGCCCAAATCTGTGCTCCGTTCCATTTTTCAGACACACTGGCGCATCCTTTGGTGCCAGGATGCTCTCCATTTGGTGAAGGGTATCATTGAATTCTTCTGTCTTTTCATTTCGAACCCCCAAGCAGATGCTTGGAACTCTAGCCGGGTTGGATGATGTGTTGCAATTGATCGCTGCAGCTCGACTCCGAGTGATCCCAAGTGCCCATCATCTTGGCTCAGTTGGCTCAAACGCGAAACGCCCGGGGTAGCCGCAGCCGATGGCGCAAGAGGATTCGGCCACAGGCGATCTTCCCATGTCCGAGGAAACCATGGAGGGAAGCCGCGCGGTTCCGGTGGTTCCGGTGGTTCCGGTGGTTCCAGATCCTCTGAAACCCAAGTCATCCAAGTCCAGTGGGGTGGTACCTGTGGTACCTGAAACTCTGGAGACAGATGAGCAGGTGGGAAAAGGATGGAGATGGCTTTGTTTGAAACATGAGGTACTACCCGAAATCCGAAGATTTGCCATCACTGCCATCACTGCCATCTTTTTTTCTCTCAAGCTCAAATAGAAATTCTTGAGCTTTGAATTTGAGGATCTTTGAGGAATCTACCCCTAGAACCCGAAGGTTTAACAGCGTTTTCCCCATGAAACAGCCTGAAAAGAGGTATCCCTACTTGCGGCCAAGTTGTGATACTGGTGGAAGATCAGGTCTGATGACATCCCACTGGATACTTTAGTGTCTATTCCATTGGCATCTACCCTCAAAGCTGACGACTCATCTTGAAGTTAGGATCCATTGCCCGAATACTTCTTATTTGGTCAAACAAATCCATGAACCGATGTTTCATGCAATCCAATTAAGTGGTGATTTTAGGGAATGGTTTTTCAGTATGAGTTTACCACATTACATCCAGATTACCCTTAATTATTGGCCCAAATTCTCAAGTTCTCAACTAGAGGTGCCCAAGGCTTTTTTTTGAAGCACCGTTGGCATTTAAGTGGCTTTGGAACCCACATCACCAAGCTCATCATAGAAGAAACCCCCAAAATGGCCGGATAGTGATCAACGATGTTCCAAATTTTTGAGACAACCAACTCTTTCGTTTCTCTAACATCCCCAACCCCCCAAAATGCATCAGATCCCTGCATCCCTACATAATGGCAAACACGACCTGCAACAAAAAACAGGTTTTAGTGAACATGATGATCAATAAACATGTAAATTGCCGGACATTTGTAAATTCCAAGACTCCGCTTCGGATTGATGGGACATCTCTCTAGGTTATCCTCCGGTAGACCGACACAACTATTGAAAATGGCCCATTTAGAGTTGATTTACCTCTGAAAATTGGTGATCTTCCATAGTTATGTTAGTTTACCAGAGGGTAAGTGTCTTTTAATTAAGTTAACTTGTGACTGGGGGCACCCCAGGTGATGTTGAACTACCAGATGGCCGTCTTTTTCTTCGCGTGGCTGGACGTGCTGTCCACCCTGCTGAGTGTCTTGACCTTCTACGCCTGGCCTTCGACGAAGGGCCTCCAGCTCTGGCAGTCGCTGTTTCTGCTTCTGCTACTGGCCTGCGGATACCTGGGGGCCTCCAAACTCAAGAGGCCCAGGGCGGCCATGATGCCCATAGAAAAATATGGAAAAATGGGTTGCACTTGGATCAGCCTACTTACATAGTTAGGAACTGGTGGCGAAGTGGGATTAGAACCCAATTTTACTAGGGGGGTACCAATTCCAATCATATTCTAATCACTAATCTATAGTAATTTCATGGATATATAAATTCCACTCCAGCGTGGGCGGATTTCCTCCCAAATCAAAAAATGGGAGAATCCAACAGTTGGGCCAAACATCAGGGTTTTACACCGCTGGGAAGATGCTGAAAAAAGGGATCAAACATCAGCTAGTTCAGATCCAATAGTTCAAGCTCAGTCCCCACATGGCTGTTCGAGGGGAAGAGCACACATCATCCCAACTTTGACTCATACCCACATGACCATTAAACAAGATCTCGACAAACATCAATGGGCATGTCAGGACACTAGCATTTAAAGGTACATATAACCCATGTAAAGATATATTAATACAGCATTATACAGCCATATATATTATATATATATAAATTGGGTATCCCCTTGAAAACCCATGCGCCAAAGAAAAAGTTATCTCCAGGTCCCTGGTTGGCGTCTTCGTGGCGTCGTGCTTGCTGAAAGCCATGCTGCAGATCACTTACGCTACTCGCAACGAGACGAGTCGAGTCGTTTTTCGCTGCGGCTTTTAAGTGCAACCCCCCTGTTGGTTGATAGAATTGCTGGGGCTGGTTCACCATGAAGGTCTGGAATCTCAGCGAAGTTCATTGATCAATGTTCGAATCGTTTGATGTTTTGTGTGATTTAACCAAGTTTAATCATAATAACAATCCACATTTCTAGGTCAACCTTAGATGGGTACTTTGGTCCTTTAGTTTTTTGGTATCAATATGGGATTGTCTACGTTCACCAGCCAAGAATTTAATTTTTGGAGGGTATCTAAGATAATCAGATTGGCACTGTTATTTGGTGTGCAAAAAGAAACATAAACTCATGGTTCATGCAATCCAATTAAGTGGTGATTTTAAGGGAAGGTTTAACCATAATAATAACTATCATTAACAAATTAACCATCCAACACATTTCTGGAGTTATATAATCTATTAGCTATCAGAATTGGATAGCTATTATTATTATTAATTATTATCATTGGATAGTTAAACCACATTTCATTAACCATCCAATCATAATTAACCATCATAATTTATGCTTTATCATTATACGTTTACCGCATTACATCTACATTACCCTGGCCCAAGTTCTCAAATTCTCAGAGATTTCTGGATGCTCAGAATCCGATATGGCAAAATCCCTACTGACCACTTTGCCCGCCTGTCATGGAGTTCTATGTTGGGCTCCGTGATTGCTCCATTTCGACCGATTTTCAAACATATGTTTAAACTATGATAGATTGATTGATAGATAGATAGATAGATAAATAGATAGATCGATAGATAGCTAGCTAGCTAGGTAGATAGATAGATAGATAGCTAGCTAGGTAGGTGGGTAGATAGATAATATTGACATATATAGATACGTATATTTTTTAAACAGATGTTTCAACCAGGTTTTGATATATTGAAATAGATAGATAGCTGTTATTATTATTATTAAACAAATATCAAACAGATATGATTATTAATAAATTATAGCTATTTCAAATACATAGATAGATATTAAACATAGATCAAAAATTGCTCAGGTGGTTTCGAAAATTCCCAAATCGCACCATCTGTTGCTCCAGACCGAGGCCGTCTATTCGCTCTATTTCTGGACGATGTTGTTCGCTTTCTTGCAGTGTTGGATCACCAAGACTCGCAGCGGTGAAAGGAGCGGTGGAGGCCATGCATATATAAATCATATATATATATAATATATATATAATAGTATATATATAATAGTATATATAATAGTATATATAATATAATGTGTATATATATAGTGAATATGCCTAAATACATGTACCCTCTTGCTTCTTTAAAACATAGTTATGGAAAATTGCCCAGTTACAAGGGGAACCCGGCACGGATTTCCTCATCGGGAGTCGATCCGGGGCCACGCCAAGATTTACGGGCCATTCCAATTGGTCCAGCTGGGTGCGAACCTTTCTTTGTTGACCAATAACTATGGAAAATCACCATTTAGTTCGTGGATTTTCCCATGAACAATGGTGATTTTCCATAGTTATGTTAGTTTACCAATATGTTTTGTTGGAGTATCATGATGCAATTTATTTGATGCGCCCATATTTCTTTTCGCGAAACACAACAAATGGACGGTATGTTTCCGTTTGGAGATGCTCATCCATCATCCATCGTGTTGTTTTGTCCATTTTTGGAATGCTGGGTTTTTACGGTTGATTAACCATAGATTAACCATAGATTAACCATAGATTAACCATAGAACATCGCCAAAGACGAATTTTTTGAGCCAAGGATTGCTGGGACCTTCTGGTATTTCTTGGGAAAGGTCCCGAAGGAACGACGACGTGAAGTGCGCCTTGCATGCGGCTCCACGGAGACCATGCAGGTGTGAAGGCAACAAAAGGCTCAACCGTTCAAGCCATGTCTTGTCCCTGGAGGTTCTTCTTCCTCCCCTTGGGAAATGCTGGGTCAGTGGATGGACGCCCAAAGAGATAGGCGACTAAGATGACTGAGATGGGGATGTTTTGGGCATTTTGGATGCATATTATGCCAGCCACTTTTCTGGTGTCCGTCATTTTTGACTCATACCCAAGTCTTGTACAGTGAAGGGACAAAAAGCACGTTCAATACCGTTCTGATGCGTGCTACAAATCGGCGCCAAAATCGCTACAAACGACAATTTTATAGCGGGGCATGTAATATGTAAAGTTTACGCGCTGCAGGATGGTTTTCCCATGTTTTACCAGTCGTGAAAAGATGGTTCGTACCCGGGGTTCTGGATGGTTCTGGACCCCTGCGTACACATACATATAATATATCATTAAATAATTAAGTACAATTAAATGAGTAAATGAATAAATACATATGTAATTTATATATAAATATATGAAACTAATATATAGATATATGCAGTAGAAATTGCATATGTACATATATATAAATATTATATACAGTACTTATAATATGTATATATACATATATACATCGTAATTCATCGCATACATTATAAGAAAATAATACATCATAATACATCATAATACATCATAGTTCATCATAATACATCATAATACATCGTACTGCATCATAATACATAATACTACATGAGAATACATCATAACACATCATAATACATCATAATACACCTAAATACATCATAATACATCATAATACATCGTACTGCATCATAATACATAATACTACATGAGAATACATCATAACACATCATAATACATCATAATACACAAAAATACATCATATACATCATAATGCATCACAATTCATCAAAATTAATACATCATAATATATCATAATACATTATGATACACCATACCATTGTTATCTATATTACTAGATGCACACAGAAGCTGGAATGTAATGCTTCACATGCACACAGACCATGGAGACCATCCGACCACTGCCATCTTTGGCAAAATTTTGTCCATGCCCGCGCAAAGTGGCTTCTTTCGCCTATTTTGCATACTTTGGGGTGCAGTTCCAGCTATCAGTGCTATCAGTGGATATAGAACCATAGATATTCTGGTTACCCTCTGGTAAACTAAGATAGCTATTGAACATGGTCCATTGAAATAGTTCATTTACCCATTAAACATGGTGATTTTCCATCGTTTTTTGTACGTTTACCAGAGGCTACCATGTTAGATCCCGACTCATGGGGCCAACTGCACCTGCAGCGCAGCTGCACAGAAGCGTTCCAGCTCGCAGCTGCCAATCAACAGTTCATAGATGTCGTGGGGCCGGCAAAGACAACCCTGACCCTAGGGCCCTAGGGGTCCGAGTGTGATGACTGCCATTTACACAATCAGAAGTCGACAACACGCAAAAAAATGGGGATGGAATCATTTGTGATTTCATTGGACGCTTTAGGATGCTATTCTGCTGTTTTTTGTCATCCGCAGCGTCTTTGTTCTACTCCGGTGCTTGTGTTGAAGCACTTTCCTCTGGCTCATCCTGGTGGACAAATGAGGCTCACTGAGCCATGAAAAAACTTCGGAGCCAGATGTCAGCGGCACCCTGTGGTGAACATAGCAATGGAACATGGCGCTTTTGGTTCGATCTACTGGAAATGATGATTTTCCACTGGTTAAATTGTCAGTAAACCTGGTGATCCGATAGATTCTGACAGCCATAGCCATAGAAGGAGACTTGTGGCCGTGGGTGACGCTTCTCAGATGTACTAATCTATATGAGACCATTTACATTACTATTATCAATATATAGATATATATACGTTCGGTGCGTTTTCCGGGCCCCAAGGGTATTATGATTAGGGTTGCTTATCATCATTGTTTATTTAAATGGAAAACGCGCTGAGCCCATGTGTATGTCAGTATGTGGTGCAATATTGTTTTTTTTTTTTTTCTTTGTTTTTTTGTTTTTTTTTTGGTTTGCGTTTTATAGAGATTTGCCAGGTAACAGGAGGTATTCGCTAGATGACAGGAGGCATTTGTAGATGAGGCTCCATGCCAAAAGTGCCAATGCACTACTGTTTGACATAGGATGGACATTATTTTAGAACAATGTATTTTTTTTGTAGAAACTTCTTCATTACTCCTTGAAGTGTTGCAGCATTATTTTTTGATCTTTTGAAAAATACATGCCTTTTTCAAGATGCTTACTTCAATTGGGACATGCATTATTGTCTGAAATAAGATACAATTCCTTTTTGGGAAATGTATATAACTTTGTTTGAAAGCATTTCTTCATTACAATCCAGATTGTTCCTTGAAGTGTTGCAGCAATCCTTTTGAAACATGTATGCCTTTTTCAAGAGGATTGATTCAATTGGGAAATGTAGTATCTTGCAAAAAATATACTTTGACTTAGGGGTGCCAGTTTCAGTTTCAATACCAAAGTACAGCATGTTTTTGTTTGGGTTTTCTTTATATCAAAATGCAAGATTACTTCAAGTATTTGTTACATGCACCCCTTGGGGGGTATGTAATTTATATAAACGAGAAATGAAATGAATGAAGGTGAAAAAACGAAAGATCTCTTTGAATTTTTGGATAAAATACAAGCTTATTTGTAATTTCTGCTTAAACCTCATTTTCCAGCAAAATTCTCAGGAAAAATAAGGCACAACATACAAGATTCCCTGGCAATTTTAACTGATTTTTCTGTGTAAAAGACTTTATACCTAAGAGTCACACCACTTGATGTCATTTTTTTCTCAGAGTTTGTGGGCATATTCTACCTCAATTCTACTTCAATCCAAGAGTTCCATGAAATATTTGTAGTAGATAAGCTTATTTTTCTTATTTCATTTCAATTCTTTGAAAGGTTAATGCCAATTCTATTTTTCTTTATATGTTGTATTAAGACATTGTTCATTCAAATTATTTGTGGCAATCTAATTACATATATTCAAGAAAACCTTGGGAGGTTTCAAGATCTACTTACTGTATCTTTTTATATGCATGGCACCTTAAGATCTATTCAAAATCTGTGTCATTGGCGCTCCCTTTTTGGAATACCAATAGATCTCATCCACAATACCAATCAAAAAATCAAAGCAAATATCAGTAAAAGAGCCAAGTTTGTACTAGCTTATGTATATATATATATGTATATTAGCTCTCTTCACATCAAGCAGTGAATGCACATTCTCATCATTTCAATGACATGTTCTCTGCAAAGGCCAAAACATTGCAAAATCACAACTTTCAAAAACCCACCCCCCTAACTACCCGCTCTCTCTCTCTATATATATACATATATATATATACACCATTGATCATATTATATCTTTGTCTTACTATGGTTCATTGCGGATATGTCAAGAATCACCATGCCTATAGCGGTGCAACAGGTACCACCAGCTGGATCCCAGTGGTGCCTTCCTCTTGGCCAACCTGGCCTTCATGGAGGACCATCAGCTGCTACGAGACCTGGTGCGGCAGCTGGAACAGGTGGGGCGTGCGTCTACAGGCTGTCACGGTTGGTGGTGCCCAAGTTCGGAATCGCGAAAAGTTGGGGTTTTAATGATAGAAAAGTTGGTTTTTAATGGGATTTCATGGCATTTTGACGGGATTTAATGGGATTTTTATGGGATTTACCTTCCGGTAAACTAACAGTTTGCTATTGAACATGGCCATTTATATTTGATTTTCCAATAAAAAACGGTGGGTCTTTCCATAGTTAAGTTATGTTAGTTTACCAGAGGGTAACTCCAATTTCACTTGGGTTTATGGTAGATATAATATACCTATACTTCATGGAGGTTATAAACCAACAAACATCACTGGGGGGGCACCACCTTCTATTAATCCCTCATGAAAATCTCCTTCAATGTGATAAACCATGATAAACCCAATGCCGCCTTCTTAGATGATCTTTACCACCTTGGACATGTATCGAAATGTTTGGGTTTATGGCTTTGGGTTTACCATATATATATAATATACAAATATATATATAAAGATATATATATATATATACATATAAAATATACATATATATATACATAATATACATATATATAATATATATAATATACATATATATATATATATATAATATATATATATATATATATATTATACATATGTATAATATACATATATATATAATATACATATATATATAATATACATATATAGTAT
>Ga0126342_10017855_pt1 | contig 12221 bp, 8 predicted proteins | sample Cyp1metagenome_FD_92528 | JGI IMG/M metagenome (GOLD analysis project Ga0126342, IMG submission 92528) | Coral microbial communities from Lord Howe Island, Old Settlement Bay, Australia - Cyphastrea 1 metagenome | ecosystem: Host-associated > Invertebrates > Cnidaria > Coral ... | reverse complement strand
TATATCTATATCTATATCTATCTATATCTATATCTATATCTATCTATATCTATATCTATATCTATCTCTATATCTATATCTATATCTATATCTAGCTATATCTATATTTATATCTATATGTCTATATATCTATATATCTATATCTATATCTATATCTATATATCTATATATCTATCTATATCTATATCTATATCAATATCTATATCTGTATCTATATCGATCTATCTATATCTATATCTATATCTATATCTATATATCTATATCTATCTATCTATGTATCTATCTATCTATCTATCAATCAATCAATCAATCAATCTATCAAGTATATATATATAGATATGTTACAATAATCCACATTTTTTCATAGTTGACATGACCAGTGAACTCCTCGATTCGATTCTGGACACTTAAATTGAGGTCCGAATGATGGCCACTCGCACCGGCGAGGTGCGTCCAGGATCTATCAGGGTGGTGCCCCAGTTCGTTAGCTAAGTTGGTTTTTATTATAGGTGATGTACTGTATCAAATGGGATTATAACAGGTTAATGGGATATAATAGGGATCTAATTACCTATATCATCCTATATCTAGGTGTTTATATTTATTATAGGTTAATGGGATTATAATTTGATATATAACTGGGGGGGCACCACCTGCAGATATGCTGTATATATACATCTATATATATATAGAGACAGTACATCATATCCCCAAGATGAAGCAAATGGGATATTAGCCATTTATCATTGGAAATATAGGGATATAACTTATGATATAACCATTCATAACATTAATGGGATATAATGGAATAGTACTCTCCAGTAATTTAACAGTTTGCTATTGAAAATGGTCCATTTGTCATTGATTTACCTATTCAAGCGGTGATTTTCCATAGTTATGTTAGTTTACCAGAGGGGAATAACTATATATAATATAGTATATATATAACTGTATCTATATTCATCTACATCAATTTGGATATAGCTATGTGATACTGTGTATATATATATATGTAGTCAGCCTGAAGTAGATAGAATACAATATGTGATTTTCAAAGCACATTCCCATCGTTTAGTGAAAATATGTTAGCAATGTTCACATTTTACTTACTCCAGGATGATAGTAACCCCAAATTATAAAGACGGCTTGATTTAGCACAATTTTTTTTGGTGGATTCTATTCTATTCTTAAAGGGGTTGGTTGCTATGTGTGTATATATAAATATTCACACATATACACACCAAATGCAATTATTATATATAAACGGTCCCTCCCAAAAAGTCACCAAATGTCGCGAATGCGCATATATGTATATATGAATATATATATATATATGTCTACGTATTTAGATGTAGTAAATGTAGTAACCCAAAAATGGGATAGAACAGTAACAGAACAGGTTCAATTTACCACTCATGTAGTAGGAAGCTACCACCAAATGGTGCGTCTCGGGGTTGCCACCCTCTGGCAGTCTGGTACTCAAACGTGGCTGGAAAAGTTCCCAGCTAGCCACGTTTGATCCGTTGATCGGAAGGTTTTTGTCTATGGAGGTTTCCATAAATTCGGATACCCCAAATGGATGGTTTATAGAAAAAAATCCTATGAAACTGGATGATTTGGGGGTACTCCCATTTCAGGAAAGCCTCATATGTATATATTAAACCAGGTTCTGGTGTCCATCTGGCAGCGATACCACCATGAATGGCCCACACTATGTTTTGAGCATGCCATATTCTATCTCAGGATGAAAAAAGCAGGGGAAATTTTCCGTATTGAAAATAGTGGCATATGGTGAACAAATCCAGCTTTCCGTATGGTTAACCCTCATGCCACTTTTTTCAATACCCCATATGTATGATATAATCAACATTAATTAACCCTATCATGGCATATATTATATACATATTTTGGTATGTCGTTAACCCCATGATGTCGTTGGGTATTTCGGATGAGCCACGAAAAGGTGTCCCGAAAGCGAGGTGGAGATCGATGTGGGATTCACCTGCCATAAAGTGACCCATGCTATGGGGATTCACCTTATACAAAGCCATGGTAGAAATGGTGATTTTAATGGTGAAAATGGCATTTCGTGACAAAAATCATGTTAACCCTGAGTCACAAGGGTTAGTAACCCTGCTAAGTCCCCAGACTGTGTCATGTGGTTAAACCAATGTCATAAACCACCCCATTTGGGACTGGTTGGAATCCCACCTATTTCTGGCGAAATTGGGATGGTTTATTATTGGTTTACCAACATTACTCCCATTTCTAAGCGGGTGTCACTAACCCCACTACTTCCCACTACTTCCATCGGTTGTCTCTTCCATTCTTAGGGATGATCCATACAAGGTGGTGCCCCAGTTGGGAATCGCTAAGTTGGTGCAAATGCTGTAAGTCCAAAATCTGTTGGGTTGATGGATGGGGGTGGGGATTATAAACCAACAAACATAACTAGGGGGGCACCACCTTTTAGATTTTGCTTGGTGAATCCAAGTCATGTTAACCTCGGATTTTCGTAACCCCTAGGCTGTTGATCATTGGGTACCATTTTAGTAGCAGATGACATCACTGGGGTCAACATGGGTCAACCATCTGATTTTGAATCAACCAGGCTTTAGCAAGATCCAGGGGCAGAAAAAATATCCAATCATCAGATTCGTAATTTGTATACATATACATAATATTACATAATATAGTATATATATATATTATATATATATATATCCAACAACAAATCTTCCCATATAAATCTTACCATAAAATGGTTGGTAAATTCTTGGTTTCCTGAAACAAAACTCGCATATCAGATTCTTAAATCTTACAACATACATATAGTAAATAAGTGAATACATATATATATATACATATAAACGTATATATATATACATATCCCAGAAGATCTTCCCATAAAATGGTTGTTTTGGGTTCCTGATGAAAACATCGCCCATCAAGTTTATAAATATATATATATATATATGTATGTATATATATATATATATTTATATACACATACATACATACACATGAATAAATACATAGATACATAGATACATCAATAAATAAATAAATATATATATATACATAGATATATATATATAGATAGATATATAGATATCCCTCAAGGTGCGCTTCGAGGACCCCGAGGCTGCTGGCCTGGCCTTGGCCTTGGATGGTCAGGAGTACCTGGGGCACCAACTCAAGGTGAAGGCTGGAAAAAAAGGGCAGTGAATGATTAATCTATGGTTAATCTATGGTTAATCTATGGTTCATAATTGGAATAACAATATATCTGGTTGGTGGTGACTGGAACATGGCTGGATTATGACTTTCCCATCATATTGGGAATGTCACCATCCCAACTGACGAACTCCATCATTTTTCAGAGGGGTGGCTCAACCACCAACCAGATGATCTTGGGGGATTTTCATGGATTTTCTGTAAAAAATCTAGGGATTGCTGGAAAGGGGGGAAATTGAAGAAGCCATGCTTGAAATGTGGGTTTCGACCTGGCAAATCCGCCGACAAGCAACTGGGAGATTCACGAAACAATGGCAGGATGAAAGTTACCAAGCATCTAGAATTACGTGATGGCACAGTTTGCAGCAAGTGATCATCTGTGCTAATCTGATGTGTGTGTATATATATATACACATATGTGTATATATATATACACATGTGGACTGCCATGCAGATACATTCACACACACTTACAAAGAACCATATATTGTATACGTATCGGGAACCATCATATTTCCATATATCCCTGGCCCACTCTGCCACAGGTGGACCTCACTTCCCAAGACGGCACCAAGATCCTGGTCATGGGATTGTGGCGGTCGCCCAGTTTCCAATGTGGAATCTTTTAGGAACATCATAATCCAACGCCTTTTTTTTAAAATGTGGGGGTTCAGGTTGGCTTACGGTTAAACAGGTGCAGCTTGGATGAGGGGTGAAAGCCGGGACATTTTGAAAGGGAAGCACAGCCGGCTTCGATTCATCCACGGTTGGAACATGATTCTTGGAAAAGTGGTAGAACTGGTGATCAAGGCCGTCGCAGTGTGGCTGGCAAGATTTGAAAGATTTGATGCGGGAGCGGCACTCAGAGCTGGACTACTGAGTAATGGTTTCAGCCATGATTTCGATGAAATGATACCCTCTGGTAATTTAACATAGCTATTGAAAATGACCATTTATAGTGGATTTTCCCATTAAAAATGGTGATTTTCCATAGTTATGTTAGTTTACCAGAGGGTATGAGCAAAAAAACATGTGACCTTTTTTCCGAGCCCCGAAGTCACTTCGAGACGCAGCCCCCAATTTTCTTCCAGAGACATGGATTTTTTTGGGTTTTTTGGGAATCCAAGTCCAAAAACATCCAAAAACAGCGCAGAGATGTCATTCAATCTGGCACTCCAAGAGAAACTTCCCCATTAAAACCAGGTTGAAATTGACCCAGGCCCCTCCAACTTGGCAACTGCCTCGGACGAGTTTCCCCTGAGAAAAACCCGAGGAATTTGGAGATGTGGCCTTTGTTCAGGTGGCTTGGTCAACAAGCCCGATGGATGCGTGATGACCGAAAGAGGATGAGGTTGAAGAGTCTATTTAAATCTATTTAATATATGATTATGATTGATTATGTGCAACATTTAAGGTGATGGTTTGTAAACGGATGCGATCACTTGAAATGGGTGTGGCTCAAGATCTTACAGAGGGCTTCTTAGAAATCTTAGATATCTTTCAGTCGTTTCAGCTATGGGTTGATATCCATTTGTTTCATCCATCTTTTTGATAGTATGTTATATATGCAGAAAAAAAAAATGACCCTATGACCATATCATTTTAGGTCATATATCTTCTGGTAGTCTAGCATAGCTATAGAAAATTACAATTTTCAATAGGTAAATCATGAAACTTTCAATGGGAAGGGCGCTGTGAGGTGCCTGGTACTGCAAATACGCATCAATGTTGGAAGCGCCCTTTTTCTCATTTCCGAAAACTGCTTTCATCCGAAGAACATCACGTTCAACGGTAGATTGTGAAACAATGTACTGATGGCGACTTGCTTCTGCGAATCGTGCCGCGTAGATCAATAGCGTAGCATCACTTCTGGTGGCAAGTGTAGAAGCAAGATCAATAGCATAGCATCGCTTCTGCTGGCAAATGTAGAAGCAAAGATCAATCGCATAGCATCACCTATGATGGCAAATGTCGAAGCAAAGATCCATAGCGTAGCGTCACTTCTGATGTCAAATGTAGAAGCAAAGATCCATACCGTAGCACGTAGCATCCTCTGATGTCAAATGTAGAAGCAAAGATCAATAGCCCTACACCACTTCTGGTGGCAAGTTGAAAAGCACAGATCAATAGCGTAGCATCACTTCTGATGGCAAATGTAGAAGCAAAGACCATTGGTGTAGCAGACGTCGAACGTTATTAGCCTCCACCAACACACCCAAGCGACCATATGACAGGAGAAACACGCAGTGAAGGTCAGATCTCAAAGCGAGGACATCATCAAACATCCACATCCAAACAACGCAACAACAAGTCCTACACAATTTCCAGGTGTTACAGAAAACAAATGCATGTGGCTACATACATCCAAACCTTAGAAAACACAGAAAAACAAGGAAGACACCCAGGCAGCAGCGAAATCGGCAACTCAAAGGGCCATTTTCATCCATTTTCCATTGGAAGTCTTGTGAAAAAAGTTTCAGATTTCCCATAGTTTGGTGAAAAACTACCGGGTTGGATGGGTAACATCCATTCCTATCACTGGTTTTCCCCAAGAGAAACCCTTAGGGGATTTCCCAGCCCAGGTGAAAGATCGCTTCACGCCTGGCGCCATGGTCGCGTCCGCTGACCTGAAGCCCGTGGGCCAGGTGGAGCTGCAGAGATATACGGCAGTGGGAATGGAAGGTTCATGGCCAAGGTTTCAGAAAGGTTCATCAAATGGATGGATGGGAATATGCTTGGGATAACTATGCTTGGGAATATAACTCAGATAACTCTTAAAATTTGAGATTCATCGGTATAACCATAGACCATGGTGCTATAACCCCCATAAGTTGGGATATAACCTCCATCAGCTCCATAATGATGGTGGCGACACGTACTTATACCAACCTATTAAGTTGAGTCCCACTGGATACGGAGCTGTGGGCTCCAGAAATTGGTCCCTACTTGCACAGTCTTAGACGCTTTTTTTATTGTGGGGCTCAAAATAATGAAGTTCAAGTCAATTGCAGATGCGAGATGATGATAGATGATGCCCCACGTAGACCATGAACCATTTAAGAACCATTTAAGATGCACTTTTTTTCATGTTTTTTTTTTCTGGATCTGTCGAATGTTAGTTCTCAAGGCAACAGAAGCCGCCGACGGGATGGGATTTGAGACCAGAATTTCTTGGGTGCATCACCAGTCCTTGGTCAAAGTGTCGCTTCATCCCCCCATTTTGGGAGGACCCTCCCGTAAACTAACGTAGATGCGGAAAACCCAGCATGAAAGTAGATCATGTTGAACGGAAACCATTGGTCTTCCACATATATTATATTATATATATACACATACAAATATGTATGTGTTGCCCAAGGCAAATCCCATTAAATCACCATTTTGGTCGCTTGACTCCCATTCAAATCCCATCACAACAGCCGTATTACATGAATTTCAGCAACTTGGCCATCGGGGCACCGTGGTGTAGCACCATTGGACCATGCCTTCCGAGCATGGTGTGACATGGCAAAAAAGAGTGGAAGGTGACATGTAAAAAATGCCGCATCTGGATGGAAGTTTCGGAAAATCTTCTCGAAATCTTTGGGTTCATTTTAAATGAATAGGATTTTGAGATTTAAATCCTAGGTTTGGGGGATGGGTTTGGTGGTTTGGTACCTTAATTTTTGTGCGTTTTTGTAGCTTTTCTAGCAATGGTGGATTTAGGGGAGAATATACTTGGATATTTCCATGGGAATATACCTGCAATGAAGATCATCTGGGGATATTGCCACCAATGTATTGCCATTTTTCTCTCGGGAAACGCCATTTTTCACCAGGAACTTCAAGTAGGGACCCTATTTTCAGACAGACCAGCTGTTTACAGATCCAAGGTTAGCCATGAAGATTCAGTATCTCCACTCTTGTTCTGACTGAAGATGAATGTGTTTACACGTGTTTACAGGATCTCAGCTGTCAAAACCGCTTATAGAAAAGGATAAAACAGAAAAAACAAGCAACATCATCTTCTGATATACTTTTATAGAGTATATAACCTATATATTCAGAAGATGGGAATACATATAAATGGGAATATATATATATATAAATGGGAATCTGTCAGATTTGTAATGTTTCAGGAGATGTGATTTAAAAACACACCAGTGCCATGCTTCCATGCCTTTACCAAGAGCCTGTTTCCAGGGGATGAGATCGTCATGTTCACATGACTTCACATGACCAACATATATAACACACATATGTGAACAATAGATTGGATATGATTCACATACAATGTGTATGTATATATATATACATACTGGTTGGTGGTTTGGAACATTTGGATTATTTTCCATTTCATATATGGGATGTCACCCTTCCCAATCTGACGAACTCATTTTTTTCAAGATGGTTAAAACCACCAGCCAGGTATATACCTTACATATTCCATATATATATATATATATTCCCATTTATAGATTATATAACTTATAACCTATATATTCCATATATATATATACATATGTATTCTATTATACACATATTCATAAACATCTAAACCCATCTAACTATCTACTATATATTCTTTTGGTCATATCCACCAGTTCCCGTATATATGTTGGCTAACATCCCCATCAAAATGGAACTTTCCACCTTGGCCAAGGATGGGGGGCATCACCCTTGTATGGGTTATACATAGTTCGCTGCGTAACATCAACATCACAAATCAGCTATAACTCCAATTGAATCATGTTGAATCCCCATTTTTCTTGCGTAAATCCAAGCATTTTTCTTGGTTGAATCTCATGACTCATTACCATATTTTGCTTGGTGAAATCTTATTACTGTAGATCCCATCACATCACCATATTTTCCCAGGGATTTCACCATGAAAATCATCACCCTTTCAGGTGAAGGTGCAGGAGGCCTTCGCCGTGACGCCCACGTGTCGCCTCATGTGCTCCAGAGGCAGCGTCGTCGACTTCGCCGGCGTGCCGTGGTCGGCATTGTGTCCAGCCACCAGCTGGATGGAAACTTGGGATACCCTCTGGTAAACATACAAAAAACTATGGAAAATCACCATGTTTAATGGGTAAATCAACTATAAATGGCAATTTTCAATAGCTATGTTAGTTTACCAGAGGGTAGTTTTCTTAACTTACTTATCATTATCCATGAGTTGGGATTTTCATCGGAAAATCCCAACTAAAAATGGATGAGAACTGGGGGTCGCCCGATTTTCTAGGTCGTTTCCATATAGATCCAAAAGATGGGAAGATCATAGAGATTCCATGGGAATCTCATTGAGATATAGAATCGATGTCGTAAAAAAATCGGGATTTACACCCAAATGCCTGCGGAAATATCGGGAACATGACTACCCTCTGGTAAACATACAAAAAACTATGGAAAATCACCATTTTCAATGGGAAAATCCACTATAAATGATCATGTTCAATAGCTATTTTGACATAACCAGAGGGTATATGAACCATGGGATTTAGGGGTACCCTATTTTAGCCATCTTTCGCCACGTAAACGGAGTTTTTTTATTGGGAGAACTGGGATCATTGGTAGCGGGTAACTTCAATCATTGCGATTTCACAATGATTCGGGACTTATGCGCGAAAAATGACGGTATAATTGGGATGTACTGGTTATATATGTATAATATATATATATTGTATATAATGTACATATAATAGTAATGATTGTATGTATATATATATATATACATACATATGCTCATATATTCTATATATATTTATATATATAATTATATGATCATATATTATATATGCATATTATTCTATATGGAATGTGGGGTCCGCGGGGCCACAAAAGCACCATCCTAGCAGCGCCATTGTGGATGGTTTTCGAATGTTTTGGAATGTGTTGGATCTAATTTCCTAATGAATCAGAACTGGTTGGTGGTTTGGAACATGTTTTATTTTTCCATTCAGTTGGGAATGGCATCATCCCAACTGACGCAGTCATATTTTTCAGAGGGGTAGGTCAACCACCAACCAGATTATTATTAACCATCATTAACCATATAATAACCATTAGTATTAACCATATATTAACAGTATATTACCAACCAATGGTAGGTCAACCACCAACAAACCAGATAATGATTTCCCCCTATGGTTTCCATATGGTTTTTCAGGTCGCGGAGAATGGACCATTTTCCATGACGGATAGCTCCTTAAAATGAATAGATCCCATGGAGATTCCTAAAAGAAACGTGAAACAGTGGGGGGAGAGATACTGGTGTTATTGGGGTCTGGTTAGTGGTAGTGTACCCAGATGATACCCTCTGGTAATGACTAACAGTTTGCGAACTGGAAAATGGCCCAGTCGAAATAGTGGATTTACATGGATTTACCAATTAAACATGGTGGATCTTTCCATAGTTACGTTACGTAATGGTTTACCAGAGGGTAAACCATTCCCCCTTTGAACCGTGATGGCGAAGTTGGAATCATCCCTTTTTTTCCAGATTGAATCACGGGGGTTTCCTTAAAAACGCTTCATGCAATTTCATAATGCAACAAACCCTCTGGTAAACATACAAAAAACAATGGAAAGATCCACCATGTTTAATGGGAACATCCGCTACTTCTATGGCCATTTTCAATAGCTATGTAAACGTTTACCAGAGGGTACTATGACTGTGATAATAGTGCATTATGACTCAGGACTATGATCATAGTGCAAACAAACATCAAACTGTATTGGTTTATTATGACTCATGACTATGATAAAACCGGGAATTTTCAGTATGACTATGATGAATTCCCAAAAAATCGATGGGACAGTCACATGCCTAGCTGGAAAATCCCCCAGCAATAGTTCGATGGCCACGGGGATTTTCCGAGCCACGTTTGATGATGACACATTTGAGAGTATGGAATCCATGAATATCCCAATACTATCCCTCCAAATCTACCATGAAATCCCATAAAAGATCCATTGAATCCATATTTTTAATGCTTAAATGCTCATTATTGCCACATATAAAGCCCTTATTCACACGTTGTTCAACCACATTTTACATGACGATGTCCCAGTGACGGGATCCCCCCTGATCCAATGGACACGTCGCCCAGGATGCAATCGTCAACGCTGCGAATCGGGGCGGCTTGGGTGGCGGAGGGGTCGATGGGGCCATCAATGCCAGAGGCTGGAAGGGACTTGCTGGTGGGTTGATGGATCAATCGAACGGCGCAGCTATCCTTTCTTGATGTTCTTGGCATGTAGCCTCCGGTGTCATCAAACATGGGAACATCCGCCAGTTTGATGTTTTTCCCATTCAAACCTCCACAGAGTTCGGGGATTTCCCCAGAGCTGCAAGGAGGTCCAGAGCTGCAGGAGGCCCGCAAGCAGCTGCCGGTGCTCAACGAGTACGGGGATCGCATCCCTACCGGGGAGGCCCTCCGGGGGGGAAGAACAAATGCTCCACGGGGGGTACAGTTGGTGCTGGGTTTTATGGGTTCATCATGGTGAATAATGGTTAATAGTGTTTAATATTGGTTAAGAATGGTGAATATTGGTGAATAGTGGTTATGAATGTTCAGAACTATATTTGGGTGAATGATGGTTGATGAAGGATAGAAACATGAGTAATAAGGATTAGTAATGCGTATAACCATGGGATGCTAATCTTCATAAGTTGGGATTCCACTACCTGGAAGGTGGGGGGCCTGAGGTTGAGGAGGGTTGAGGAGGTTGGGGAGGTTGGGATCTGAAAAAGAAATCAGAAAGACCAACCAGATTCTTGAGCACTTAGAGGCTGGATGATGATTGAATCTGATCGGGGGGTAGCTGGCATGTTTTTTTTTTGTGTGTGGGATTAGTTGTAGATTATGTTTTATTTGGGAGGTCAAGGGAGAATCATATTTACATAATTTTACATGAATTCACATATTTGAAATGTGCTTCACCAAGTTCACTTTGTGAGCACCTGAGGCTCAGGCCACGATTGGCGGAGCATTGCCTGCAAAGTGGGTGATCCATGCTGTGGGTCCCATTTATTGGGAATCCGAAGGCGGCTGTCTTTGTAGTGACCATCTGGAGCAAAACCTTGACGGGAAAACTGAGCACATCTCAGAAGTGTAAAAGTTTTCTGGTAAAAGGGTAAGACTCAGAACTGCACATGTTCCTTCAGATCAACCCAGTGATGAGTGGGACAGTACAAGATATCATGCTGGGACTGCCATGTTGGAGTTGCGCTTCTGCGCGTAGCTGTTGCCAGCACAAGAGAAGTTCTTGGAGGGGTGCATCTATTAGCTTCATGGGAAGGAGACGTGGTCGGGTTTTGACCCCCATAGGCACCATGCCCATAGACACATGCGTAAAATTGGTGCGAACTTCAAACCAACATCCAAGTGCTAACCCCTTCCCCGTAGTAGTCCTAGTGAAGGAATATTACTTTAAATGCATGTGTGTTCTATACATGTAAATCAACTGATGATGTGATGTAACACATTGCCCATGATGCCCTAGCAGCCGTGTCTCCTTCCTGTGAAGATAGGCGCGCCCATCCAAGAACTTCTCTTGTGCTGGCAACAACTACGAACCAAAACGCAACTCCAACACACCAGTTCCAGCATGATATCTTGTACTGGTGACGGTGAAAACCTAGCTATGAGGGGGCAGCAGTTGGTCAAGACCCAACTTTGGCCGATTTTTTTTTTCCTGGAGCACATTCGTCACGGAAAGCGTCAACTTGTGGACTCCGCTTATAGATATCCTGGATTGCCAGGGTTCCACAATTACCTGGGTCGTTGTATCCTTCAAGATCGGTTTCTGCGGGAACTCCAATTTGGACATTCCACCTTTTGATCATGTCTCGTTCCCACATTGAGTGGTGACATTTTTTGTGAAACTGCATGTGAAACAGCAGTGACATAGCATTCCACCTTTGCAGCATTCAGTCTTGCAGACATTCCATGCGCATCCCAGAGCGCTCTTTTGCCCAAAGAAAAAGGTGCCTCACTTCC
>Ga0126342_10017854_pt1 | contig 12221 bp, 8 predicted proteins | sample Cyp1metagenome_FD_92528 | JGI IMG/M metagenome (GOLD analysis project Ga0126342, IMG submission 92528) | Coral microbial communities from Lord Howe Island, Old Settlement Bay, Australia - Cyphastrea 1 metagenome | ecosystem: Host-associated > Invertebrates > Cnidaria > Coral ... | reverse complement strand
TATATATATATAAACATATGTTAGTAAGTTGTGAAACCTGAGACTCCTGACAGTGTGACTTGTGATAAATTACGTGTCATTTTTTTCCTGAAACTGTTCAGTTCAGGGTTGGTTTCTGTCTTTTGTGCTGCTTTGGCCAGAGGACGACATGCGTTCCTTATCCAGTCAGATTTGCTGTGCCGATCTCAGTGAGAGTTCGGTCTGTGACTCTTGAATGCTTCACATTTCGCGTTCAGGCAAGGACACTCCTCTCCTACACCAACGTTCAGGTTTCAATCTTAAATTGTCGGTTGTGTTATCTAGTTGACTTGTCTTCAGAACCCATGGTGGAATTGTTGGACAAGAGGAGACTCAGCAACTGGTTGTTGTTGGGACACAAGGAAAGTTGACAGTTTCCAGACCGCTTCTGTCAATGAGGAACACAATCTTGGCCGCAAATGAAGAGTTTGTGGTGCGCGATATTGAAGTGCAGCTTGGTTGCACTGTTTGGCAGAGCAGCGGAAGGTAAATATACTTGCTCGGAGTGTCTACCGATGTTTTGGAAAATGGTCTAGCAGAGGACAGGCAGACAAGAAGGGCATGTTCAGAGCAATCGTAGGTTTCCCGCAACAGTTGATGCAGCTGATGCACTTCATGGACCCTGAGGTGGTCTTTAGAAGAAGTCCAGTGAAGCGCTGATCGCACAACTGGCGCCAGTGCTGGTGAAGCTCAACAGCTGGAGCCAACCGGGGCCAACCAACGAGCTGCTGATGGGATCAGATGGGAACAGATAGGATCAAAGGCCAGAGGCAGCCGGAGTGCAGCGCAACACGACGAGGTCAAGCGTCTTCTCAGACTGGCATGATGAATCGTGAGTCCCCGCGGTCGCAACGCGAGAAGGAGGAGCAAAAAAAATGAGAGGCGCCGGCCACGGAAATATCACAAGGTCAAGAAACATAGAAAACAACAAATACCGGATTGAGAAACTGGGGTGGCAGCCAAAGGCAGTATAAGGCAACAACAGTATTGATCCCGTCTCAAAGGGAAAATGCAAAACAGAGAAGGATCATGTAGAAAATGAAATGAGATTAAATAAGATTCACAACTGAGATTCACGTGTCGCATGGATCGGTGTCCTTCTCGTTCTTCCATGAACATGCGTGCTGCTTTCTCGTGCACTGCAAGCTTTGGAAGGTGCCACGATATTGAACTGCTCATGATTCACAAGAGGTGCCCTTGAACATGATTCTAAGTCATAAAGTATTTAGTAGCAGTATGAGTAAGGGCAACATCTTAGAAATACCTACAACATCCCATAACATCCCACAACATCCCACAACTGTGCTTGGAATCGAATTATCGTTGTAAAATGTTGTGAAGTTGTGAACGCCATGGTCAAGGCGGAGCTTGGAAAGCCACTTGTTCTGGGAGATCTTGATCCTGGTTCTTCGGACTCGGCAGCAATTCTTTGGCTTCATGGCTTTGGGGATTCGCCTGGAGGATGGGCTGCAGGTCTGCAGCCATTCCGAACCTCGGTGGATGCAAAGTGGAAGTGGATCCACCTTTGTGCACCCACCTTTGTACAGCCATGCTTCGGGAATCGAAAATTCAGGGCGTGGGGACAGTTTCTTACACAGGAACGGCTTCGACCAGGATCCACTGATTACATGGATAATGACAAAGAAGGTGCTTACGCCTCCTCAGTAGAAGCAGTGCTAGCTGAACTTGGTGAACTAGAGCGAAGTTTGCCGCCCAATCGGTTGGTGATTGGTGGTTTTTCGCAAGGGGCAGCTATTGCCTTGGAATGTGCACTTCGGTATCCAAAGGCTTTGGCCGGTTGCATTGTCTTAGCGGGCTGGGCCAGACCACCTGTGCATGAGTTGCTTGCAGCTGCCAAAGGGAAGCAGGAGATCTCCACACCATTTTTACTTTGCCACGGCGAATCTGACGATATGGTAGACGTTAGTTGTGCGGAAGCTGCCAAAGACATGTTGCTTGAGTCTGGTGCGAATGTTCAGTTTCACAAGTACCCTGGCATCCAGCACGAGTCGTGTCCAGAACTTCTCACTGCTGTCATGGAATTTATGTGCAATAATCTGCACTTGCAAATTCCTGAGAACGTCAAGCGGGAAAATGGGAGTGACAGTGATTCAGAAAACGCTCTGGTTTATGTGTCAAGGAGTAGGCTGGAGCCTCTTCAAAATGCACAAGGAGACCTTGGCAATGAATCTATTGTGGAACTACTTGACCCTGCCGGTTTAGCTGAAACTGAGATTCTTGTACCTGCGGTCTTGCAGCCAGAACAACTGTTGTCTATGCCTCCTGCAGAAGCGATCAAAGTTATCGCGGAAGCGGTTGGGGATTCCACTGGGCCAGAGATCACAGTCAAAGAGTGGCGTGACATGCATTGCCTGTGCAGTGAAGCTAGTGAAGAGGCTGAGGAGGAGAAGTTGAGCAACGACGACGATGACAGCGATGCGGAACCACAAGAGGATGGCCAGAGCGGTCAGGCTGCCGAGTCCGAGGCTTGCAGCGAGCCGCCTGAAAAAAGATCGCGTCGAGAAGGTGCAGACGGTGCAGACGATTGACCAGGGCAGGCATAGCATGGGAAGTGCACAGCGAGACTTGCCAAGTAATTACAAAAAAAAGTCCTTGCATGTTGCGGGGGAAGTGTGACTGAAGTCTGCTCAAAATGTGCACAGCACGGTACAGCATCTGGCTTTGTGCAGAGTTGTGCATGCTTGAACCAGCTCATTTTTGATTTAAGCAAAACTCAACAGTTTCAACAGAACGTGGCAGAATGAGTGCATAAAGGCATAAGAAGGGCAAAGCTCTGTGGCAGTGAAGTCCCTTTGCCAGAAGCCTAAGGAATGAACAATCGTCAGGGGAGAACAGCAATTTCAGATGAAACCGCAGGGCGGAACTCTCATGGTTGCCCATAACAGGAATCAACTTGTTTGCGCTCCTTCATGCTCCTGCTAATTTGGGAATGGTGTTCTTTGATGTTCTTTGCACTTTGCACAAACTAGAAATGATATTGCCAATTGGCCTACTCTTACAGATCCAAGCTTTGGCTATCCATCAGTTTCAAGTGCGAAAGTTTTGGGCTCTCAACAGCCCAACAAAGTAATGTGGGTTTTGGCTTTTAGATGCTTTTAGTATCTCCAGATCTCTCAAGTGCATTCAGACTCATTCAGAGAAGTGCGGTGCCTATTGTGCTACTAGTGTTATTTCGAGTAGGGTGATATAAGGTTTGGATAGTATCCATGAAGAATTTGAATCCTCATATGCCACTGTGCAGTGGCTATATGGTAGGCTTCGTTTGTACGCCCCGCAATCGTCATTTCGTACTTGCCTTGGTGGGAATCTTTCGAAGGCAGTCATCATTAGCATCACAGTCTGCTTTACATTCTCATAGAACGTGAGCCTTTCAAAACTCGTGGAGATTAGGATGTCTTAATTAAGGCTTCGAGGCTTAAGGCGGGACCCACAAGACAAGCCACGGTTTTACCTCGCCTTCAACTTGTTTACAGATCATTGTAGGATAGTGATGGATAGTGTAGATAGTTTTTTGCTGATACCGTGGGGGGAAAGAAACGGACACCCAAATAGCTTTTGTACATTTTGATGATTAGCGGACCAAGTACAAATCTCCCTAGTGTGCCATGTCGCATTCCTTAGCTTTCGATGTTTTCAGCCTTAAGTCTGCATGAGACGGCATACATTCCGACGGCGTTGCCGCCTGTGAGCATTGTGAGCAGTCGCAGGTCCAAAAGAGTATGGAACAGACTCCAGCGACTCCAGGCTGTGGCCATAGCCGCGCCCAGGGCATGTCGCAAAATCCGCAGAAGAGCTCAGTCCGAAACTCTTTGGGTCAATCTTCTGAAACATTCTGCAAACAAACTTAACGAACTTAGTGAAGATTGGAAGAAGTTGGAAGTAGATGCATGCAAAGTTGAGATTGACCAGCTTCAATCCGATGAAGAATCCTTTCGGGAGTTGCTGAAAAGATGTCCTTGGGGTGATCCAAGCACAACAGCTTTCGCGCCACAACGTGTTTCCCGCGATGTTGTCGTCTCTTCTCATGGCCTGGCAACCCGTGCCATAGTCGAATGCGAGTTGTCACGTGCCTTTTGGGAGCTTCGAAGGGTAACTGCCAGCGATGACTCAAACGCCGAAGAGCAGGGAAAGCAGGTGCGTATTTTGTCCAAAGCGGCAATCCATCACTTGCGGCTTCTGGAAATTGAAAAGGCACATGCCTGCTTGACCAGAGCTTACAGCTTGAGCTGTTCATGGTCTCCATTGGATGGCGGTAACTTTGATGTGGGTTTCCTGGAATATACAACCAAGCTGGTCGCGGCAAAATCTTTCAAATTCCCAGCCGCAGCCAAGTGCTCGGAATTGGAGTTGATCCGCCAGCGCCTTCGCGAAGTGAAGTACACAGAGGCCAAGGTGCTCTCCGCATGTGGTGCCTTGTCGCTATCACAACTTTCTCGGGGCTCAATGACGCAGCAATTTGAAAAGCACTTGAGCGCATGGCATGAAGAGAGCCCAGATGAAGAAAGCTCACAGAGATCCATACTAGTCGACCTTGTGCTTGTGTTTCTCTTGCACAAGGCAATTCCTGCAGACAGGCTGCACACGGCCCTGGGACAAGACGTTTTCCAAATACTGCTTGATCATCATGTCTTGTGCAAGACACAAGAAGCTGATGAAGCTGCAAATGTTGAGTCCATGAAGCATCAAAATGTCTTGGCAAGTGTTGCCTTGTGGCCAGTGGGGATGGATCTTGTTCTCGCCACAGACTTTGAATCTACATGTTTCTCAGATTCTACAGAGCCTGCAATGTACTTGTCCCAAGACTCCCTTGCTTTAATGACTGCCGCCCCTCGAAGACCAGTTCACAGGTTGCTTGATTTGTGCTGCGGCTGTGGAATCCAAGGGCTAATGGCTTTGCACAGTTATGCTGAAGCTGCTGTTTTTGTGGATGTTAATCCACGGTGCCTCAGTTTTGCGGCATTTAATTTGTCTCTAAACGGACTGCGAGACAAATGCGAATGCCTTTTGCAAAAGGACATTCGTCACGACAGTATGCCCCCCCTTGGGACTTTCGATGCAATTTTAGCAAATCCGCCCTTTATGCCAAATCCACAAAATATAGCTACTGGCGCGAGCCTGTTGTTTGGCAACGGTGGCGATGATGGCGAAGACGTGTTCTCTGTTGCTGTTTCCTTTGCAAGTAAACATATGCGATCGCGTGGGCACTTTGTTGCCGTGTCCAAGACTCCAAACATTGATGATTTTCCGCAGCGGCTGCGCTCATGGTGGACAGGAACTTGCAAAGGATCAGCACAAGTATTCCGTGGACCCCCCGTTGGCGCACAAGAATACATGCCAACAGCAATCAGCAGCGGAGTAGAGCCCATCCGATACCAGCAAGCCCTACGAGAACAGGGAATTTACAGTTTGTCTCAAATTCTCCTTTTTATCAGACTTGGAAAAGGGGGCAAGAATTCAGAAAACCAAGATGATTCAACTGTTTTGGACATCTCTGTGTCTCGAAATGTTCACAAAGCCTTTTGGCTAAACGTGGAGGCGCTGCGAGAAATTAGAACAGAGCTGGAAAAGTCAAGGTCCACCTCTCAAAGCGTGATGCATGATGATGCACGCAAATGTTGAGAAATTATGAATGCGGTTCTCGTGGAAACCACTCCTGCGTCAAGCTTCTAGACTTTGTACTAGGTGTGACTGTGCTCCTTTCCATCACTAGCTGTGCAAAGTTCTTTGGTTGTGGCTGTGGCCATGCAATCTTGAAAAAATGTCATTTTGGTCGTGGATGTCGTGGCTATGTTGGACGCTTGGAAACCTTCAGCTGCTCAAAGTGCCAGTCAAAGGGGAAAGATGAAAGAGGCAATTTCAATCAATTTCACATAATCTCACCATTTCCAAGGGAAATTGTGGAGACGGAAAGCAGCATGGACTCTGTGAGGCATTGTTTTGTCCTGGTCGAGAATAGCATGTTCTGGGTTGAGAAGGCAGAAGACAGAAAATCCGGAAAAGTTGAATCATGTTCAATCCTGAAAGTAAGTCATTCTCTTTTTCCGACATGTTCAGACTTGTTCAAACATAAATTCTATTTTCTACAGTGCACGACCTACACGTCTTTACTCCTACCCACTTTGTGTTTTCGCCAAAGTGAATTGCTGAGTGTTTAGAAGTTCGAGTGTGTGTGCCAAGTCGCGGAGACTGCGGTGCCTCGCATGATTCGGGAAGCTTATAGCGTTGGTGCCAAGCCATCTGAGAGGATTGCATTTTGGAATCTGAATAGAGGAGCATAGGATTATATAGGATTCTAAAGAAAGGGCAATGGGGATAAAGCGGAGTGCTTGCGGGATTTCATTGTCTACGTGTGGCTATGTTTGACTATGTTTGACTTGCGGAAAGTTCAGGTTGAGCCGAGGGTATGGATGAGAGCACGAGCAATCAGGCAGGTGTCAACAGATCACACCACATGCTTGGCGCTGGGAGTGCTGGGCATGTTTGACATGTTCCCTCTTGGTCTCTAAGACGCAAGGATGCTGAGAAGCAACAGGATCCTGGCGAAGTGCAAGGCTTGAGCCTTGCAGTTGTTACAGCACATGGTCCAATATGATCCACTTGTGCTGCTGTGGTTACTCAAGCATCGCAAGCATGTCAGTGAAGAAAACAAAAGCGATTCAGGAGAGGTCAGGAGAGGCACCAGCTTGATTTACTATTCCAGAAATCCTGGCGCTGCAGGCTCCAATGATGCTCCTCAGTCAAGCGAGCAGATGACTGAACCTCAGTCAAGCGAACCGATGACTGAACCTGCAACGAGGCCCAGATTTGTCATGACACGATTATATTCTGCATCATTCTGCTATATCCTGCAAGCTCTGAGCATGTTTGGCTAGGAAGCTTTGTACTGTTTGCGGTTTGGCTGTTCTTTTGCAGAGTCCTTTCTTGCATTTCTTGCTGTGTGTACGCTGACGATGCGCAAGTTCCTCGTCGGCACCGCGTAACGAGTATTTGGCCTTCCGAGAGATGCTGAAGCTGGGAGCACAGAAAGAAAGCTTGAAGTGGGGGATGTGTTCCATGTGTATGCTGATCTATGCTGTGTTGTTCGATATATGGCTGTTGAGCTGATTTGCATGTTTGAACAACTTTGAACAAATATGACCTCTACTGCCTCTACTTGCTCTGCGTCATACGTTGTGCGTCTGTTTTCAGTGACACAGTATATTCCTGCTACACATGCTCTCCCAACGCTAAAGATGCACCTGAGGCATGAGTCCGCGTTGCCTTTGGCAGCAAAATTGCAGGCTGAGACAGCTTCTATTGCTTCTGCAGTTTCAAAAAGATATCAGAGAGGAGAAACAAGTGACAAGCAGCTTCTATTTCTATGGGCTCAGAGATGATGAGACTTTTGGTCACAAACATATTGCAGGAATTTGTGCGAAATTTTCCTGAAGGTTCGATTCCTCAGCGAAATTATGAAGATGAATTGTTGTTTGCTTCAGATTTCCGAATTGCCATGTCATGGACCAACGACCATGGACCAACGACATAGACTAAGACTAAGATGACTAAGGAGGCATATCTCGTGATCAAGCAGCTGATCGGGTTCACAAGTTTCTCTCGTCGACTCAGGAGTTCGCTTTGTAAGAAGGATGGCATTGGATCTGCAGACAAGTTCTGTTTTCATGGAAGTCATACAGTAGACGGGCAATGTATGGCAATGCGTCATCTGAGGATAAGGCTTTAGTCTACATTGACGGTGAATGTCCTAGATGCAGAATGACGTAGACGTACGATGTGTTGCCAGGAATTGTTCAGCTAAGCTTCTCGCTGATTGCAGGAATGGATGCTGTCCAAGGTCGTGGTTTTTGCAGCAGAAGCTGACGAGGTGCATCCGAGGTGCAACTTCCTCCGTTCACATTTTGTAGCAGCCTGCCAGGCTGGACAACAGAGTGCAGCAGAGGGGCTTGAAAAGCTGCAGCCACAGAGCATAGCCACCGAGCAGATCCGTTGCAATGTTTGTTTCAAAGCAAAGTGGAAATAACTGTAAGACTGTGGCTGAACGAAGGTTCCTCGTCATGCGACTGCACGGAAAGATCTTTTGGTTGGAGAAGAGTGACCCAGAAGAGGACTTATATGGATTTATTTTCGCCGTTTGATTTAGCAATGCGTGGATTATCTAACTTGTGTCGTCCTTCCGAAGCCTTCCAAAGCCACCACTGATGTTTTTGTCGGACTCCTCTGCTGTGAGGATGAAATGGTCAAGCGGCGGATAGATAGCCTGAGCCGGGATCACAATTCACCAAAGTGCTGTTTCATGTGACAGCTGAAAAGCATGGAAAAGCTTCACCTGAGGTTGGGTTGGCTTTCAAAATCTAGGCGTTCCATCAGCTGGACTCTTACAGCTGTTTTCTCTTTAGTGTTGAAGTGTTTGGTCCACGTTTGGTCCACCTTTGGTCCATATCTGTCCATGTTGATCCTTTGTCGCCAACTTGCTCCAGGTGGATGTCACCTTGCTAGATTTGGCAGTGGACCAACTTCGAAGCATGGACAAGTTTAAGGTGCACTGCGGCACTGCTTCGTGTTGCTTAGACAGCTGTGTTCATGGCCTTGGTCGCCTTGGTCGCTTTGGTCGGCCTTTGTGGCCTTGGGTGTTGCCAGGCTCCACGCGACAAGATGATTTGCATTCTGAATGCATGCCGAGTCGCCAGTGACTCAAGAGCCCTGCTGTAGAACAAGCCAGTGAGATGTTCTTGAAATATCTTGAAATGACCTCCAAAATATGAGTTCTGTAAGCTCTGAGATCAATGATGTGCTGAAGAGAGCTATCGTTGAAAGCTTGGACCTTAAGTAGTTCTTGTGTTTTTCAGTGTATTCCCAACTCAACGCATTTTCACTCGTCAGGATTCACAGTGACCATAGGCCATAGTGGTTTGGCCCTTTGGCAATTGCAGAGCTTGGTCATGAGGCGGAGGAGGCCGCCCTTTAGCAGCTGACGACTTCTTGCCGCTGCTGATCTACTGCCTCATTTTAGAGCCTTCCCCAGACTAATTTGGATTTGCAAAGAATGTTCTCTTTGATGTTTGTAGACTTGGCATGACTTGGCTGTTTTGAAATGTTTTGAAGCCTTGCCACAGTTGAGGCCAATCCCCCGCGGCTGCATTCAAACATTGAGTTTGTCGCAGCTTTCAGGCACGTTTGTGTAGTTAAGCAGCCACTGGCATCGAGTTTATACGGACAGTATTTTTTTCTTGTGACAAATAAAAGATTCACGGGGATGGGAAGTTGATTGAAAGCAGCTGATACATGCTGATACTATGTCAATATATGTCATATATTGTCATATTATACATCTGTATTATGTATTACTATTTATTTTTATTTTCTATTCCATACGTACTCGCGGATTTTGTAATCCGGGAGGAGTCAAATTTCTTGGTACTGCATGCGCCGGGAACAAGTCTTGTCTGGGAACAAGTCTTTTCTGAACCTTCCCGACATCTCCTGGCAGGCATCCTTCACGGCTCATTGCAGAGGACTCTGTCAGAATCTCCGAACGATTGACGATCTCTAGAACCATGATGCAAGCGCTGCATGTTTGCCGAGATCGCAGACAATGCGATTCTGAGAGTTTTCTGAGTGAAAAACTGCCGACGGATCCGACAGGATGCTTATTTCTTGACAGCGTTGCAGCGCAGACCTCAGACTGGGAAAAGTTTGCGTGGCCATACATTTGACAAAGCCCTTTGGATTGTCCCTGGGTTGGTCCTTCCTCTTAATAGTCTCAAAACATCTCAAAACATTACTTTGATATTCCTTAATATAATGTACTCGTACTCCTGTGCCCAAGCAGATTTGATGTGTCAAGAGTGACTTTCTAAACTCTCTAAACTTATCGGTGATTTTTTTCCCAATCGCCGTTGCCAATGCGCGAGGGTTGCTTTTTACGGGCGGGGGCGACTCAACGCGGCCACCTAGTACTCTTGTACTGTAGGTAATAGTACTGTTCACGACATTGCATTACCGACTTGCCACGCAATCCAAATTTGTATATTTTGCATTATTTTGCCAGGTCAGCTGTTGCGTTCGTCAAGGATGCTGGTCCGAAGGCTGCTTGATACTAGGATTGATGTCAAGTACACACTAGACTAAGCATCACTAAGCATCACTAAGCATTACTAAGCATCACTAAGCATCACTAAGCATCACTAAGCATCAAGTCCAACTACAGCGTGAGCAACTCCTTTTTCAAGTGACATCCCACCTGCTGAGCCATATACTGAATACTGAAGCACCTGAACTGAAACACGGCTCTTGCTAGGGATGCTTTGCCTCAGATCCACGTGCAATCTTAAACCTCCAACCAGAAAGATCATACTCCCTGTACGGTTCCAAGATGTTCCAAGTGACTTGACCCGACTTGTGGTCCATCATGAATCATCATGACATTTTCTCGAGATGTGTTATTCGGACTGGTTTGTGCTGCTGCCTGTTGGTATATGATTGTATATGTTGGTATGTCGATTCATATGAAGACCTCGAAAAGATTCAAAAAGATCAATTAATTACTCATAATTATGGTGTTATATAATATCTCTTAATTATGTGCAAGCTCTTTATGTGGTTCTTGTCATGGTCTATGTTCCTGAGTTGTCTAGAGCTTGTGGGAGCTTCTACGGTTTCGATTAGCCAGCTGTTCTTGGGAGAACCTATATAAGTTCGTGCTGTCAGGTTTTGGATGTCTCGGAGGAAGAGTTCAAGCAGCTTTGTGCTGAGTATCAACCTCAGACCTCAGAGAACGGATAGCCGTTGCTCTGCAGTTTCTTTCGCATGCTTAGACCAGTAAAAGACATGAACGACATGAGAGCATTCGCACCTGTCCTGAGGCTACATGTTTATGATGTGTATGATGTTTATGCCATGTTTTTGCCATCGCATAGATTCTCATAGGTCAATTGCAGCAAAGGGATATGCAGCCAATGGCACCAAGCCCGCAGAAGCAGTCACCGCAGCAGAGAAGGCAGGAGTTGGATATGGTCCTGGAACGTCGAGAGGTTAGGAATAGACTGAAATAGATTGTAAATGACGGAAGTAGATTGTTTGATCTGTGGAAATTGTATGAGACCCTGCAACAGTGCAGGCAGTTTGAGCCTTCGAGTTTGTCGATTTTTGAGTCTGCACAGTCAGTCAGCTGTGCCTTGAGGGGCTCGAGCTCAGTGCAGATGTCAGAAAGGTCTTGGCTGAGCGAGACTTTGCTGCACTGGGTCAGTTTCGATTGCATCGTTTGTCTTGGCGCCACGGTTGACAGAGCGATGACTAGCAGTTGCAAAGGATATAAAGCATGCAAGAGACTCCCTCTAAAGCAATCCATCCCGAAACTTTCTGTCGAAATCACAGATGGCTCTTCAAGATAAGAAGATATTCTTATATGAGAGTGAAAGGAGTACCAACCCGTGTCGCTTGTGAGGCATTTCTACGCTGCGCTTGCAATTTGAGGCGACGCAAGCAAGACTCAGAACATTAAACCATACTGTAATTGTTTCATATTATTTGTATAATTTTGTATGTAGTGCTTGGAGTTCAATAACGACTACCTGTCACGTGTCACTTGTCAAACGCATCTCTTCTGCAAGGGCATCCAGTCTGTGCGACACCTCCGAGTGGGAGATTTGCCCCAGTTGCTTGAAGAATATCGAGCAGCTGCCCTAGAGAGGAATTAAGGTGTGAAATTGAAAGTTGAGGTTCTTTGTATAATCGTCCTTTGGGTGCATTGATACTCATCGATCTCTCAGGAAATGGCATCTATCCTCAAGAAAATTCAAATTGATACATTGACGGACGATGGATAAGAAAATAGTATCAATAATCAATATTTTGAATATATATAATATATTATAATATTATGTTAGCCAAACCACAACTTATTCTATTTTGTTCAAACCTTAAAAAACAAGGTGGGCCAGAGAACCCAAAAGCAAGACGGCACACAGCACGCCTTTTCTTGAAAATCTTGGGGTGTGGGCAGCTGTGCTCTGCACGAAATCGACGTAAGATCTTTACTTAAACATCGTGCGCACTGATGGATCAGGGGCCACGATTCACCACAGCATGCTGTGTCAGCTACGCCTACAGTCTTCTAGTCGCTATTTCTGTTAATGTAATTAACTCTATCCCATCTGTCTAGTCGCTATCTATTTCTGCGTTCT
>Ga0126342_10017853_pt1 | contig 12222 bp, 8 predicted proteins | sample Cyp1metagenome_FD_92528 | JGI IMG/M metagenome (GOLD analysis project Ga0126342, IMG submission 92528) | Coral microbial communities from Lord Howe Island, Old Settlement Bay, Australia - Cyphastrea 1 metagenome | ecosystem: Host-associated > Invertebrates > Cnidaria > Coral ... | reverse complement strand
TCAGACACGGTTCAGACACGGTTCAGACACGGTTCAGACACGCTTCAGACTGGTTCAGGCACGGTTCAGACACGGCTTAGACTGGTTCATTCACGGTTCAGACTGGTTCAGGCACGGTTCAGACACGGCTTAGACTGGTTCATTCACGGTTCAGACTGGTTCAGACACGGTTCAGGCTGGTTCAGACACCCTTTAGATTGGTTCAAAGACGGTTCACACAGTGCAAACACAGGTCCAGGCACGGTTCAGACTGGTTCAGACTGGTTCAGACACGGTTCAGACACGGTTCAGACACGGTTCAGACACGGTGCAGACTGGCTCACAGAGGCGGGTCACGGTTTAGACACGGTTCAAACTGGTTCAGGCGTGGTTCGAACTGTTTCAGACCGGTTCAGACACGGTTCAGACACGGCTCAGACATGGTTCAGCCACAGTTCAGACTGGTCCAAACTGGTTCAGACACGGCCTCAGATCCAGACACTGTTTAGTCTGGTTCAGACACGGTTCAGACATGCTTCAGACACGCTTCAGTTCGGACTTTGAACCGTGTCTGAGCCAGTCTGAACCGTGTCTGAACCAGTTTGAACTGTGTCTGAACCAGTCTGGAGCGTGTCTGAAGCGTGTCTGAACCAATCTAAACCTTGTCTGAACAAGCTTGAATCAGTCTGAACCGTGCCTGAACCAGCCTGAGCCGTGTCTGAACCAGTCTGAACCAGTCTGAAGCGTGTCTGTCCGAACCAGCTTGAACCATGTCTGAACGATTCGCGCCTGAACCAGTCTGAACCGCGTCTGTGTGAAAAAGGGCCTGTGTGTTTAAAAGGCTTCTGCGTAAAGGCTGCACTGTGTAAAAGCTTCCTTGTGCAAGGGCTTCCCTGTGTAAAAGCTTCCCTGTGTAAAAGCGTCTGTCTGTAAAAGGCTTCTGTGTGCAAAGGCTTTTCTGTGTAAATACTTCCGTGTGTAAAAGCTGCCTTGTGCAAGGGCTTCCCTGTGTAAAAGCTCCCCTGCGTAAAAGCTTCTGTGTGTAAAAGCTGCTCTGTGTGTAAAAGCGTCTGTGTGTAAAGGCTGCCTTGAACAAAGGCTTCCCTGCGTAAAAGCTTCTGTATGTAAAGGCGTCCCGCGTCTCTGTGTAAAGGCTTCTCTTGCATGTGTAAAAGCTTCTGTGTGTAAAGGGGCTTTTGTGAAAGGTGCTCTGTGCACGGGCTTCCGTGCCTAAAAGCTTCTGTGTATAAAAGCTGCTCTGTGTAGAGGCTTCTCTGTGTAAAAACTTCTGTCTGTCTGTTTGGCTGCCTTTCTATCTTTCTATCTGTCTATCTATCTATCTATCTATCTACCTATCTATCTATCTACCTATCTATCTACCTATCTATCTACCTACCTATCTATGTATCTATCTATCTGTCTATCTATCTATCTACCTATCTATCTATCTACCTATCTATCTATCTGTCTATCTATCTGTCTATCTATCTATCTATCTATCCTGTCTTATCTTATCTTATCGATTCTTATCCAATCTTATCTTATCTTATCTATCCTGCCTATCCTATCCTATCCTATCCTTTCCTATCCTTTCCTATCCTATCTATCTATCCTATCTGATCTTATCTTTTCTTATCTTCTCTATCCTTTCTATTCTATCCTACCTCTCTATCTATCGTACCTATCTCATCTATCTATCTCATCTATCTATCCATCTATCTAGCTAGCTATCCATCCAACCACCTAATCTATCTATCTATCTATCTGTCTATCGATCGATCGATCTATCTATCTACCTATCTATCTATCTATCTAATTATCTGACTATCTATCTACCTATCTATCTATCTACCTATCTACCCGGCTATCTATTTATCTATCTTATCTATCTTATCTATCTTATCTCTCTTATCTATCTCATCTATCTATCTATTGATCGATCTATCTGTCGATCTATCTAGCTATCTAGCTATCTATCTAATCTAATCTAATCTAGTCTAGTCTAACCTAACCTAACCTAATCTAATCCAATTTACCTATCTAATCTATCTATCTATCTATCTATCTTTCTTTCTTTCTTTCTTTCTTATCTTTTTTCTTATCTTTCTATCTTATCTTTCTATTTTCTCTTGCTATCTTATTTTTCTATCTTATCTTTCTATCTTATCTTTCTATCTTATCTTTCTATCTCATCTTTCTATCTTATCTTTCTATCTTATCTTTCTATCTTATCTTATCTTATCTTATCTTTCTTTCTTATCTTTCTCATCTTTCTCATCTTTCTTATCTTTCTCATCTTTCTTATCTTTCTTATCTTTCTTATCTATCTTATCTAACTTATCTATCTTATCTATCTTAACTTTCTATCTGTCCGTCTACCTATCTATCTTTCTATCTATCTGTCTGTCTATCTATCCACCTATCTATCTATCTATCTTTCTAATCTAATCTAATGTAATCAAATGTAATCTAATGTAATCTAATCTAATCATCTATCGATCGATCTATCTATCGATCTATCGATCGATCGATCTATCTATCGATCGATCGATCTATCTATCGATCTATCGATCGATCTATCGATCTGTATGTCTATCTATCTATCTATCTATCAATCTATCAATCAATCAATCAATCTATGTATCTATCAATCTATGTATCTATCAATCTATCTATCAATCTATCTATCAATCTATCTATCAATCTATCTATCAATCTATCTATCAATCTATCTATCTATCTATCTACCTATCTATCTATCTATCTATCTATCTATCTATCTTCCATCCATCGATCCATCCATCCATCCATCCATCCATCCACCTGCCTCTTTCCCATCCAATCATCATCTGCTCCCACCGTCCCAAGTCATCACCTTCGCCTCATAACAATCGGAAGGCTTAACATGTGGGGTTATCTGGTCCTTTAATTACACATGATTTTCGACACAAAAAAACATTTGACACAGAGAAATTTGTACACACAGACTGCACACAGAAGTTTTTACAGACCGATTTTTTTGCATGCAGAACTTTACCCAGAGCAGTTTTTACACAGCAGACACTTTCTCGCACAGAAGCCTTTACGCAGAAAAAACATATGCACAGCAGTTTTTACACACAGACGGTCTTTACACAAAAAATTATCCGCACAGAAGTCTTACGCACAGAAGGTTTTACGCACAACATTTTTTACATACACACAGTGCAGATGTTTTTACACAGACACAAATTGCACACAGAAACTTGTGCACACAGCACGCGTTTAACACAGCCAACTTTTGCACAGAGAGGCTTTGCTTTCCCTTCTTGATCACCTACCTTTCGTGTTCCCCCTCTCAAATTTCTTCAACGCTGCACAGTACTAGTTGCTTAAACCAAGCCACGTTATGTGAAGTTGCGTCAAAGTCTCAACCCCAGGTCGGAGTTACCTTGGAAGATTTGTGGTCCGCCTTGTGCCTTGGCTGTTTGAAGCAGAGAAAGCAGAGAAAACACACAAACACACCCAGACATGAAATGACATGAAATCATGAAACTCAGAAATGAATCTGAAGTTTGGAGGTTTCCCAGCGTTTAGATTCAAAAACGTGATACCAAGGCGATGCAGATGCAAGAACTTGAGGCAGGTGAGAAACGTGAAGGTGGTGCGAACTCTGAAGGCCTCCCAGCGAGCTGTCCCTTCACCATATCTCACAGCCTCACAGCTGTCTCCAATGCTTGACTTACATACTGGTGAGACTATGTGAGACTCAACACATCAACATGTGGTCACAGCACAAATTTTTCAGGCCGAAGCTTCGTAAACAAAGGGCGTGGGAGAGCAGCTCAGAGAGGCACTGCTGGAGACCAAAACCCATTGCCACAACTGATATCACAACATGAGTGACTGTGAGTCACACTGACATCACGTGAGTGAAAATTTGAAACATGACTGACATGACGTTCTGCGCAAAGCAACACAGGTCAGCCCAGACAAGCACGGCTCAAGTGGTGCACTCAGAAACCTTGACACTTGTAAGTTACTTGATGCTACATTTAAGCAGATACTTTGACACTGTAGATGCAAAAGGCATATCCATGTGCTATTCCTGGTGTAACACAAGTTCGGAACTCTTTGATAGTTGAGGCCGCCATCCAGTGACAGCCAAAAGGCATCCCCATCAAGCTGTGGCCAAGCATGGCACCTGGCATCCCAAACTTTCATTTTGGTAGACTTGGTAGCCTGCCAAAAAGGCTGTTCTGATGAATTCTGATGAATTCTGGATAGCATGTTTACAGGATTTTACAAGTCCAGACAAGTTTTCACTGACTTCTTGTTTACATCACCGACCAAAGAAACTGAGGAAGTGCAAAGGGCTACTGCACAGAGCCTTTGCCAGGCACACCAGCTCTGGAAGCTGTTCGATTTGCAAGATGAACTTAACAAGTCTTACTGAGTCTTTCTCTATTATACTTTTGAAAAAGGCATAGCGGCATAACCATTTTAAAGAACATGCATATGTTTTGTCCGTGTTAGAACAAAGTTTTGTTGCAGGCTTTTGGCAGCGCAGCTGCAGGTAGTCTTCCTGCCTTGCTTCCAGTCGCGTCTCCATAGCAGAGCCTCCACGTACTGAAGAAATCAACTTCCCTTCGCTGCAACATGAGAAAGATGCGAAGAACCAAATAGGATCAGTTTTTTTTTTGCCAGGCGAGCTTGACTCTGCCCAGCAGCTGCTGGCTGAGGCAGTAGGAGCATGACTGCGAATGTTTTCTATATATCAGATATCATATGTATTTCATTCACATATTGCAAATATTATATATATATATTATATACATATGATCCCATACGTAGATGCATAATGATGCATATATATATAGAAATATTTACATGTATGAGTATATATGTATATATAATATATAGTTTTTGATCGAGTCGAATTGGTTGCCACTACGCTGACTCTTCAATTCCATGGATCAGCAGAGGATGAGTTGTTGGGCCTGTAGAGTCAAGTAGAGCCCCCATAAAGCTGCTGCGCAATTCCCGTAGAGTGGCAGTGGGCTGTCCGAAGACCATGTATAGAATGGCCAGATACGGCCAGTATAAGTAGAGCTAGGCAGAGACCCGTAGATCCACTAGAGAGTTGCCGTATTGTTTGCACACTACGGAAAAAGAGTACGCCTGGCAGTAGTCCTGCAGAGTGCTGGCTGCACCTTACTGTACATGGCAGCATAGAATGCTAGTGGCAGACTCTTCATTGACTTTAAAAACTTTCCCTCCAACTCTGACCTCTGAAAAATGGCCGCGAGAAGTGCAGTCGCCAAGATACGCTGAGGCCTCATCCGGCATAGAGTCTACAGTCTAAACGTCTAAACTGAACAGCCCGAGAGCTCCGTAAAATTCCCCCCAGACTGGCAAGAAGTTAGCCGACTCTGCGTGGAGTGGCCGTATACTCTCCGCACAGTCTCCATAGAATGGCTTTAAAGTGTCCCAGTTAAGTCTCCATAGAGCCTCCGCAGAGCTGCTTAAAAGTGCAAGATTTCAAATTGCTGCGTTTGGTGCTGAGATAGGTGCTTCTGCCTGTCATCAGCAAATCGTATTAAAATGTTCAAAATTGATCAAAAAGCTTGCAGGTCTGCTTCTTGGGGTGAGGGACTGATCCTGACGTGCCATAAATAAATGCAAATCATGACTTGCCATCGATTTCAGACGTTGAGTATCTCGTTTTCGTTTTATAGATTGAGGGTAAAGTTTCGGAAATTATACAAGTTTTAGGCGTGGTTGTGGCACACAAGATGTCGATTGGAAAAGAGGATCTCATGCGGAATGGATGAAACGACTTCGATCCTTTCCGGCCTTTCATCTCAGAAAGCTTTGCAGAGGTGCCGCTGATCGACGCGCTCAAGATGGCCAAAGATGCTCAGGCAAGGCGATTTTGGTTCAAAGCGTAGCAGTGGAGCATTCTCTCGTTTTTGGCTTTTGGTTTGACTTACAGGCCTCTGGGGAGGATTTTGGAAAGTGGAAGTCTCAGCTCAGCAAATGTAACTCTTGCGTGACCAAATACACCCCAACGAATCCGTTCTTTGCCAGAGCAAGCAAGGTCTATTCTCAGACTTGGTCGAGAAAGTCACTCGGAGGCTGATGCATTAGGACCTACTTCTGTACTGAACTGTCATACCGAGCATGCTCTACTTGGAGGAGTGCATGTACAGATGATGATACATGAAATCATACAATGCGGGTCACTTTCAGTATGTTTAAGGCTGAGAAACCATGGCATTGCTTGAAATTGTTGATAGCAACTCGCAATCGGGAAATGACGAATCTTCCAAGTGCTTGCCGGCAACTCCTGTCTTTCCCGGAGGCCTACCAGAGTGTGCTCACCAAGCGCAAAGCAGAGCTTATGGTCAAGACAGCCTTGACTTGAAAAATCTGCGCGACCATGTGCACACACACACATACACTTTGTACACATTTGTGCCTGTTCGTCCTTCCTCAAAGGCCCCAAGTCTTCCTCAATTCCAGCACAGATCATTTTCACTACGCAAGGAAGACTACTTATATTATATTCACCGAAAAATGCCTGTGGCTCAAGCTGTCCCGTAAAACATGTGTACATGATAGCCTAAACTTGTAGACGTGTGTAGTCTCTCAGTTGATCACATCAAAGCCAACAAATTCTGACCTCGGAGGAACTTAGAGTCTTCACCTTGTGCAAGAAACAGTGATTCAACTAATACATGACAAAATGGGACAGTATCACACACACACACACGCATATTTATGTATATATATATAGATAGATATAGACAATATCACCAGATTTATAATGCCCTTAACAAGTTGCTGAACCAAAAAGCTTGACCAGGGCCCAAAGCTGTTGCGCCCTTGATTTGCAGCTTCGAAGTGAAATTTGAGAAGTTGAGACCTCAGAAACTCAGGAAATGCAAATAGAGAATTTGAGGCTGGGATGCTGGGATGCTGGGATGCCAATCGGGATGCTCTTGAAGAATGACCTGAATCTGAGTCGACAGATGGCAAGGCTGTAACAGTGATGCAACAAGTGGCAAGTGACTGAAGTAAGTTCACATGTTGAATGCAAGACTTGCAACTGAAGGTGAGGCCTTGATGCTGGATTGGAACTCAGATTACAAGGTGGACTTGAAGAGCTCTTACTTGAAGAGCTTTTGGACATTTTTGCACGGCATAGTAACTGGAGATCCAACAAAGATCACGTTGCAGACAAGGCACAAACAAGGCAAACACACACACGCAAGGCACAAACGTTTGCCTAGATAGTCCCAGATAGTCCCAGATAGTCCGGGAAGTGATGCCAGGAGCCCTTGGAGGTGCGAAAACACACCAAGCATATCATGGCATCTCCACAATTTCCAAGAGGTTCCATTGAAGGTTCTACTGGAAAGGGGTTCTGCTAAGGCATCGAATTGCAAGAATTGTGGTAACACCTTTGTCAGTGATTCGAACCTTGGCTGTATAAGCGCAAGTAATGTTTGCGCCGGAGTTATTTGCAGTTTATTCAGGCAATTGCGACATTCATGAGGCATGCCAATAGCTTTTGGGAAGATTCTTTAGGCCTTTGCTTTTCTTGGAAGCTGAACACAATCACAATTATCTCTCAAACGGTTTGCACCAGCTCTGGCATGAGGAATTTCTGCCGAAGATGTGGAGAAAAACGGGAGGCCAGACGCGAAGAACATCAAGTAGTCGGGATTCAATACAGAATGTGTTGATGAAGGGCAAGGTCCAGCCGAGTCCAGCCTTAACAAAAAGCTGCTACAGGATCCTTAGGAATGAGTCGTAGCTTTTTCCAAACAGCGGAAGCTTCAGTGATTCAGTATGCGGTCAATTCGGTCAATTCGGTCAATTCGGTCAATTCGGTCAGCATGGCTTGGAGAGTCGTCGATGCGTTGCCATTTTTGCTCCAAAAGCCAAAGATGTCAAAGAGATTGAGATCGCCTTGGGGTTAGCGAGGCATAGCGAGGCTAGGGTCCGAGTTGCTGGCACTGATGCTCTACCTCGGATCTCGTGTGATCTCAACAGTGTTGCATACCACAAGACTGTTTGGAAACGTAAACGCTCCAATTTCTCCAAAAGACATTGGCGCACTCCTGTCGCATCGCAGCCTATTGCGGCCAATTTCTTGTTGTCTTTTCATCCGGTTTGTTTGTCCCGAGGCGATGAGAGATCTCTTTTGTCTTCGAGTGACCTTAAGCAGTTTGACACTTTTGACCACTTTTGCCAAAGAGCAGGAGATCAGGGCGGAGCCCTTTCCATTTTCAGATATTTTCACTCTTTTGTGAAAAGGCAACTCAGTTGGTGTGAGCATGCGATGTGCCAGACTTGTGATTCAACTGATCCAGCCAGGAGATTGCATGCCCAGATGGCAAGGACAGCCCAATGTAGGGAGCGTGGTGTTTTCTTCGAAGCACACGGTTAGCTTCTCAAAGCATCCAACAACAAGTCTTGGAAAGTAATGCAAGCTGCATTTTGCAGGTAGAGTGTTCTTGTTTGAGTATTTCAATGTATTTCGTAACAGGGCCACTTGGCAACAAGCGGTACTTATTTTGCGAGACTTTCTGCTTCAAAAGAAGGCCTTCGTAGGACCAGCGTGCGCATTGTCCTGGAATATCCTGTGTCAATGCTTTTGTATACTTTATAGACTCTATATAATTATATAGACTATATACGTATACAGTATACAAATACGGATCAATCCACCTCAATACCTATTCTCTGGAACACTTTCGCGAGTACTGTATCCTTTTTTCCTTTTAGGTATATAGTGTATTTCTATATACGTGTATGTATACATCCGTATCATATCATTATGAGCTCCCATATATATATATATATTTAAGCTGCTAATTGTGTTAACACGGCAACGAGCTCTTAACTGGACTACACCTATATGTAATTTAATATATATATATACATGTACTTGCGCGCAGACAGAACCATGTTGACACAGAAGGTCTCGTAAGAATTCGTAAGATACATTCATGTAGCAACAAGATGAGTACAGAAGATGCCTGAGGAATTGTGTGAGACTCATGTCTCACCTCCAGCACTTTTAGTCCCCATTTGTGGATGAAACAACCGGACCGCCGGACTGAGACCTAGTAGGCAAAGAGAGTTGTAGAAACTTGTTCACCCCGGCTTCGAGTGGGCTTTAGTGACCTGAAGTCATACCTGGCTCTGACTAGAGACGCTGGCAATTTCCTTTGCTAAGATCACTTCGGATGGAATCACTCTGTTTCTAGTGCTGCTTCAGAGGATTGCACCAAGCGACGCTTGGAGGCCTGGAGTTGAAGCTGCTCGATTTTTTCACACGAATTTCCCAATAGCACCTGTCTGACACGCCTAGACAAAGGCTCCTCACTCTCGTTGCCTCAAGAACATGGATGGGTTCAGATTCAGATGGATATCATAATTTACACCAAATCTGTGCCTTCAAACATTTCACACTTAAAGGGTTGGATGTGACCCCTTGAGACCTTTTCCGAATCTTCTTTCGCGGGAACATAAATAACACAAAGCTCCTTTGCCTCTTCTTGACCTGGAATTTCCTGCATATGCAGAATGCCCGGGCAATTTTTTAGTCCATTTTCATTCTGCCAAAAGAGCTCCACTGCAATTTCGTGCTGTGACCTCCAGTTGGACTCATGGTTTCGAATCGGCTTCGACAACATGCAGTGCTACACCCCTGGAGGCCCAAAATTTGCTGTGAATTCGCTGTGATTGAACTAGGGCCGGTGCATTTAAACTGTGTGAAATAATACCATCACTTACCATCCATGTCCCCATTTGCAGATCTCGATATCCTGAAAGTGGAATCGCAAAGTGACTGCCGAGCAGAAGCCGAAAAGGCTAGAAGGGAGCGAGGGGAGCCCTGAAGACTTAAGACGCAATGTTCCAATGAGTGCTTTTTGAGTTGGGAGTCTACCGTGAACTTCTTCACGTACTCTTTTCAAAGCGTGGGCATTCCCACGTTCTGGTCTTGTGATGGTAACCCAGCAGAACAAAACGTAACACTACTGACCTCGAGGTGCGAGTCGTGATTTGTTCCAAATCAGCGATCTGGATGCTCTTTGTTCTTGTTTGAGTAGTTCTTTGCTATTCGTGCAGGTGGGCTGGGAATTTTACCAGTACAACGATCCGTGGCAGCATTGGTCACCAATCTCCAGCGTGGATTCAAAAAAGAGATTTGAAGCGATCAGCCAGCGCTCAAGATTTTTCAGTTGTTAATTCCACAATTTTGGGTCGCACGAGAGCCGATTGTCCTCACACACGGAAGGACCAAGGCAGTGCTACGAATGGCTCAACATGTGAGATGAACATCCATGACTCGATCTCTTCCAGAATGATTTCGTGAACAAGTTCCGCTTACAATTTTTGATTGCATTGCATCTGCCACCTTCAGGAAGAAAAGAAAGAATGCTGCCTCACAGACAACTGTGACAAGGATTTAATGGTGGAGGCGAACCTTTGCTGCAAGTTGTCAAGGGGGGCAATAAGCTCTTTTTTCACGAAGACGAGTGATACTGTACCAAGCCAGCAACACAGATATCCTCAAAGCTTGCTGCTTGTTAAACGCAACTTCCAAAGAGGACAATGCACGCGTTTGCAGATCAGATCGCCAGTCTAAGCCTGTTCAGATCTCGCGCAGCACTAAGGAGCGGCTGGGAAAGCTGGGGAAAGGACACTTGGAGCGCAAGACAGTGACAGAAACTGTGCTTTTGCTGGCCCGGAATTGACTTCTGTTGTGTGTTTTCCATAGATCATATAGTATCATCGAGTGCAAGTGACATTTTCGCTTGGCATCCAAGAATTGGTGTGTGAGATGTGACGAGTCTATTTGGGTCCCGAGCCTTGGCTTCTCAGCGCCCAGTGAACCGGCACCGACCAAGCCTTTTGTAAAGCTCAGGTCCCAATCTCTTGGGACAGGAGTAGACTCGGAGACTCCGTGGCTTTCGAAAGGAAAGAATTCCACATCACATTTGAACCTTTTGCCCGCAAGTTCTTAGCCTTTGGTACACCGTGCGCTCAAAGACCTCTAAAACCTCTGGATCTCTAAACCAGTGTATGAGGATTGAACATTGTTTTTTTCAATGATTCAACTCTTGAATCCTTTTTTCCTTGCCCAGGAAACGCAAGCTGAAGAGCTGTTGCGAGGCACATTCAGCAATTTTGTGTTTGCAATCTTTTCGAGCACCTGCTTTGCATCCCTGCGTAGAGCTATATATATATATATTAATTCATATGTATATAAGTATGTATATAAATATATGTATACACATAATATACACAACATATTGAATTTTGATGTCAGAAGCCAAAAGGTACTGTAATGCTTGCATGCTCTCCTGATGTTTGTGTTGTGGAAGAAATTATTATTCGAAGCACGCTCAAAGTAGGTTTTAAGTTGAAAACGAAAGAAACAGTCTGATAGAAGCATGATTAAATACCAGAATAGTGTGACAAGGAACTGCGCGTTAGAGCCCTGTTTTGCAAGTAAAGTGTGTGAACAAATAGGAAACACTGCGTACTAGGAAGCATGAAGGCACAGAAAGAAGGACAGGCGGAATGAAGGACTGCGCCCTAACAAAAAGGAATCCACGAAAGATGCGAAAAAAGAACCTGGACTGGATGCAGTTGGTGGTCTCAGAATGCCCAGGCACGATGCTGGCAACATTACTGGTGGACACCCTGGGGTGCTACAGTCGATTGCGGAGGAGGCTCAGAGTCGTGTGTTGTATCAGCTGAGAAAAGACGATGATTCAGAAATTTTGAGGGCAAAGCTCTATAGAGGAAAATGTTGTTGCAAATCAGAGACATGGTTCTTTGCAACTTCTTGATGTTTCTCCACTTTTGCCAGGCAACTTGACCATCTCAATAAGTCAGGCAGAAGCAGAAGCCAAAGCTGCCTAGGCTTGGTGTTAGCATTCTGCTCGTCAGATTGAAGCATCAGAACTCTTTCTGTGCTGCTGTGAAACTTTGTGGCCGAAACCATTGGCTACTATTTACCTCAAGTTAAGATGATTGCTGAAGGCAGTGTGGAAGCGCAAACCAGAAAGGACAATTGCCACAGCCAAAGCTACCATCATAAGGAGGACTCCTCGTCCTCATCCTCCTTTTCATCCTCCTTTTCATCCTCCTTTTCATCCTCCTTTTCATCCTCCTTTTCATCCTCCTTTTCATCCTCCTTTTCATCCTCCTTTTCATCCTCCTTTTCATCCTCCTCCT
>Ga0126342_10017852_pt1 | contig 12223 bp, 8 predicted proteins | sample Cyp1metagenome_FD_92528 | JGI IMG/M metagenome (GOLD analysis project Ga0126342, IMG submission 92528) | Coral microbial communities from Lord Howe Island, Old Settlement Bay, Australia - Cyphastrea 1 metagenome | ecosystem: Host-associated > Invertebrates > Cnidaria > Coral ... | reverse complement strand
CGATTTTGGACGGGCGCGTTCACGAACAGGTGTCTTCCGTACTGTTTTTTACAGTGTTTTTTGAAGGCGAGCGTCACGACCTATCAAAAACAGGAGGTTTTGGCCGAAAAATGCCCCCCCCCCGCCAGGTAAACCTGTAACCTTTTACGAGTGCCATCCGGACGATCACGCCCCAGCACCTTCGGTGCGGGCGGATTTTTCAGAGGGGTTGAAACCACCAACCAGTTGATGACATTTACCAGTCCAGGCAATACCGTGTTTTTTCCTTGCAGACAAGCGGCCAAAACCTGCAGCTGCCTTGAGGACCACCTTCCATTTGAAACGAATGGCCACCAAGAATGACCCAGCCAAATGTGAGATTCAAGTGGGATTCAGAAACTCCACTGTCTTCACTACGCCACTACGCTTCAGAAACTCCACTGGCCATGTGGTTTTCCATGGCTAGTCCCATGGCCATCCATCTCTCCATCCCCAGATGTCAGGTGAGCTATCGTCAGTTCATGGATGTCCTCGTGCCACTGCTAAGCAGTGCTGAGCTCCAACCGCAGGTTCTGGCCATGTTGAACAGCCTGGGCTCTTCAGGCGCGGGGAAAGCTTGGGTAACCACCAAAAAGATGTAGAAAAGGATAGGACAGGTATGGACATTTACCACTGGAACTATCTGTAACTATCTGTAACTTTGGATTGGATTTTGTATGATTTTACTGACGTCTGCTTCTTTGCAAGGGGGGTTCGGGGGTTCCTGTACTTTTTGCCAGGATAGTGCAGGTATTCTCAGCATCCAATTTCATCCAACATCAGTCTGACTATACTGAAGAACTTCATAGTTTGCTGAGATATTATCCAATATCATCCAACTATACTAACTATACTGACTATACTGAAGAACTCCCATGTTTTTTGGGAATCGTACCTTGGAAAGTTCTACCCGATGGCAGAGATTTGGGGATTTTGAATCTGGCTGGGCCATGGGCCATCGTCCCAGGTGTTGCCGTTGAATGGCAAGGGAAGCTCCCGAAAATGACCAAGTAGATGTACAATGATGTACATACTCTAAATAAATGATAATAAAGCCTATAGTATGCCTATAGTATGATATAATATGATATATATATATATATGTATAAAACTCCTACTATATATATATATATGTATATATACACGTATTAATTAAAATATCATTCATGTGTATATATATAAATGATACATATATATATACACATACGTATATTATACATACATATATAGATTGTGTGTAGGTTCTGAAGATCTCCTGCAGGCATTGTCCATGGTCTTTGACACCGAGGTGCCATGCTGGTGGTGCTGAACAGCGCGCCCAAAGGGAAGCTCTCCATCGTGTTGAAAGCACCCGTAGAGGCGCTGAACCCATCGGGAAATCCATTGGAAAATCCTGATGGAAAACATTGGGAAACCTCTAATAATGACCACCTATCCAGAATTATCCAGATGTTTCTTTCTTTTTTTTTCTTTTTGCAGATCCTTTGGTGGTTTCGCATCGGGGATGGGCTCGAATCACCCATTTGGCGTGTCCATCTGTCCATCCCTTTTCAGGGACGGAGAACACATCTTCCATGGGTGGGAAAAACAAGGTTTCCCAAGGAGCAGATATCCCCAACACCCAGTCCAAAAATCGGATAATCATCAAACATCATCAAACATCAATCCCCAAAAAAAAACATCAAACATATGCAAACATCACAACTCAGGACATTCCAACAAAATGGAGGTTTCCTAAAATAGGACTACCCCAAATCATCCAAGTCATTAGACCATGACTTAGCATAGGTTAACCCATGGTGACTTGGGGATCCCCTATGACTAACTATATTTCATCTATTGATGGTTTATCCAGTGTATCCCATGAAATCACCATTTCCTCTAGTTAAATCACCATAAATCACCATAGTTGGAATGACATTCCATATTTTGGTGGCTTCATCTAGCTTTCCATAGCTTTCCTGAAAAGGATGACCACCAGGGCCCCAGGGCAACCATCAACTGCTTGGGGATCCACGGTTGACCCGTTGACTCGGCAGGTGCTTGTGCCAGTGGTGTCAGCCACCACGGCAGGCAGTGCACGGGACGTGCTGGTCCCTGTGCTTCAGGAGATTTCGAATTTGTCCATGGGAAATGCTGGTGGGCTGGAAAACACTCGCATTAAATGGAGGTTTTAATATGTTTTAATGATGGGAAAATCATGGGAAAATCAACTAATTATAAACGGAGGTTTCAATGGACAATTCTTGAGAAAATCATCGAACTAACTGGTGGAAAATGAGTATCTAAAGCCATTTTCACCATACTAAATTGGTTGTATCATGTTGTATCCTGAAATCTTTGAGTGCCCGATTTTCCACAAAAGTGTTTTTCTTGGTTTTTTGCCCTATTAGGTCCTAGATGTATGGTCATCAATCCATAGGGATAGATGGATACATGTATATATATATATATATATTATAATATACATATATTATAATATACATATATATATATATATATACATGCATATATCTTATAATATATATACATATTATAATATATATATACCCATTATGTTTGGATTGCAATGGCATGGGATAACCATACCAAAATTAAAAAACCCATCTAACTTTGATCATGGCATGTGCAACCTTCGCAGTTTGTCTTTCTTTAGAAACGCCATTGACTAGTTCAATGTTGGCTAAGCCTACCATAAGGACCATAGACTTCACCATACTTTGCCTCACTAAATCCCATTTATCATACCCTCTGGTAAACTGTTACATAACTATCGAAAATCACCATGTTTAATGGGAAAATTCACTATTTCTATGGCCATTTTCTATGTCGCTATGTAACAAATTACCAGAGGGTATCCCATGAAAAACCCATGAAGTCATCCCATGGCGAGGAGTCAGATGAGCTGCTCTCCGGAACCCTGGTGCCTCTGCTAGGCACCTTGGACCCGTGGTTCACCTGACCGTGAGGCCTTCCAAGTACCTAGAAACATGGGCTAATATCATGGGTACTATAATAATGGGATAATCATATCATGCTGGGATCATCATATCATGATGATAAAGTAATAATTATCCTCATTATTCCTGAATTATTCCTCATTTTTTTGAGACTTTCAGCTATTTTCATGGGTACTTATGGTACTTGGAGGCGTAGTTGTATACGGCTTGTCATCCAACTACTTGTACTACGTGGGACACACATCTACTTGCAGGGTGGAACTTTCCAAGCCACCCTGTCAGGCTTGGTGACGGAACCAGAGCGAATGGCTATGGTGGTGAACCAGGCTGTGCGCTTCCTGCAACTGCAGTGGACCACAAGCGGATTGTGAAGATCCTACCAACTCAGAGGGCACGGAGTAGGCTTCAATTGGTTTATGTTCAGAAGTTTATGACAAGGTTTTGACCCACTGAAGAGTGGCAGAGACTGCTGTATCAGTGAGCGGTCATCCATCACCCCTGATATGAGTCAAGGGGATCAAAGAAAACTCCAACCCTTCGCCGTCAGATTTGATGGAGTAGATTGGCATAATAACATAAAACAATATCATGATATCATATGCACACATGCACACACTCACAACGTATACATCTACCATTTGTATTCATATGTAACCTTCAACCAATCCCAGGTGCAGGCGAAGGTGTTGATCCCGATCCTCCGTGGCGTGCGCGCGGAGAAGCTGGCGGCCATCTTGAACGGTCTCAACAAGGAGTTGCGTTTCGAGGATGGCTGCGGATTTTGTTCGATTTTTTTTACACCAAAATCGACAGAAATAAGGATCCCCAGTAAACATCAATAAACCCAAAGAAGCATCCGAACCTGATCCTAAGCCCATCTAAGCCCAACCAACAAACCCCCCCCATGGCTGGTACAGGAGGACCTAGCTTTGAGCGGCTGTGCGGGGCAGCTGCTGCAGCTGCTGGGTACGGCTGGGAGGCTCCCGGCCTTGGAAAAGGTGGTGCCGTTGATGGACCAGGCGGAGAGTGGAAAGATGCTGCGCCTGGTGCAGGGCATCCCGGTGCCTTGGTGGTTGGGAGGTTGGGGGGTTTGGGGGTTGTGAGGTTGGGGAGAAGTTTGATGTTTGTTTTTCTTTTGGATATGTCAATGTTTTTCCTTGAACAGTTACCCTCTGGTTATTTAACGTAGCCATGGAAAATGGCCCATAGAAATAGATGGTTTACCTAGCTATAAAATGGTGGATCTTTCCATGGCCATGTTAGTCATAACCAGAGGGTATATGGAAAGTGTTGGGATGGGGACTGTTGGGAACCTCAGCAGCTACCAGTCCATGTGGGTTTTCTGAACATAGGTACCAGCAAAAATTGACTACTTATTATTACTCATTATATTATATTTTATTATATTTTGTTATTGTTTATCATTGTTCATTATTGTCTATAGAATATATTATTGTTTATTGCATTTTATTTATTATTGTTCATTACTATGTATCACAGTGGTGTTATTTGTTTATAATCATTTACTATCATTATCTATTATGATACTATCCATGTATTAGTTATTTATTTATATTTTAGGTATCATTACTACAATAATATTTGTAGTATTATTGTTATTTCGATTCTTTTGCTAACAACTACATAACTATCATTTAAAGTATCATTCCCCTCATCGAAATTGGCATTTGGGGGCTATACACCCCATTTTTTGGACACGCCGTAGCCTGAGGCAGAAAAAATGTTGGACGTCTTGCAGAGTCTGGAGACCAAAGACGTCCTGAGACTTTTGGAGACGCTCGGCTCAAGTGCGCTGCCGGCGATATCAAGGTGCCATACTCTTAGGACAACTCCAAAAAAATCAAGCTCTATTTGATCTCTGGGGTGAATCGCAGAGGGTCATTACATATACATATTATACAATATTATTATTAATTATTATTATTATTTATTATTTATTATTATTTATTATTATTATTATTATATATATATATATATATATATGTTATGTTATATATATAGACATGTAATATGCGGTTTATATCTTTGAATCATACGGCTGGTCCAAGAGCACCTGACCTTTCCAGACTTTTCGGGGGTTTGGCGCCCTTCTCCACAAAGCTGAGGTTAGATTACTGGCTGATTGTTGGTGGAAATTGCCAAATGATGGATTACTGGTGATCAATTTTCAACAATTTTCCGAGTTCCTATAGTTGTTGGTGACATCCAAAGTCATTTTGTTGGCTGAGTCATAATTTTGTGCTGATGAAATCCTCAAATTTTTGCTGGTCGAATCACCTTTTGTTCTTTCAGAGTCCAAAGCTGTGCCGGTTGAAGTACCACTTTCGTTTGTGACCTCCGAATTTTGGCGATTTTTGGACAGTTTTAGATGATTTATGTACCCTCTGGTAAACTAACAGTTTGCTATTGAAAATGGCCATTTATAGTGAGTTTTCCCATTAAAAATGATGATTTTCCCATTGAAAATGGTGAACCTTTGTCACGTTTCGGAAAGGAACACCAACGCCGACTTCGTGGTGCGTCTCTTCAACGGACCCCTGGACTCAGTTCCTTGGATGGCAAGCCATACATGGATCCTATGGGTTACCCTCTGGTAAACTGTTACATAACTATGGAAAGATCCACCATGCTATTAATGGGAAAATCCACTAACTGGTGATTTTTCAGCTGGTCACCCAGACATGGCTATGGAGAAAAATACCTATGAAAATACCAGCTATTGAGTGGGTTATTCACATCCATTTTAACCCAGCTATTTTGATGTGAACAGAAGGGGTACAAGGTTTTGACACACACCCATTTTAGATTGATTTGGTTGAATTATGTTGAATTCTACTGGCATCAGCTGGATGTCACCGTAGAGGATGGTTAGAGGGGAACTACACCAATATCGGTTGATTTGCGGTTGCCAAAGCATTATAATTCAGCCAGGTTGATGATTCATATATATATATATTAATATTATATGATGGGATTGGACAGAAATGTTCACCATCTGCCAAGGGCTCAAGTTATACGGACCTTTGGGGTAAACTGTGGCTCCAGTTGTATCCCATGGTATCGGCAAGCGCGGCAAGCCCACACTCCCCCGATCTCCACAACAAGCCCTCCCCAGTTATATTGGATATATGAATATATATGATATATATCCATCACAAATCCAAAAGAATGCCTAGTTATATGTAGCCCAACATAAGCCTATCGTCTGTGGGCCCTTTTCTTGTTACATTCCCATTTTGGTTGCAATCAGTGAATTCCACGACATGGTTTCTACTTCAAATCCCATTTTTTCATGTTTCAAATGTTTCAAATGTTTAAAATCACCATTTTCCTGGCATTTCACAGGGGTTGGTAACTGTCCCATTTTGGGTCTATTGGACATCACCTGAAAAAGTAGCCATTATAGACCATATACCGATTTTGGTTGGGTGATGTTCAATGGGAACATTTAATGACCCATTGATACCTATAGTTATATCTGCCATAAACCATAGTTATGGGAGTTATAAACCAACTTATCTAACTATGGGGCACCATTTTCCTGGCATTTCATGGCATTTCGCTCCAATCCCAAACCATTCGCTTCGCTTCGCTTCGCTTCGGCTTCGGCAGGTGGTGTCCACCATGGCGGGCTCCGTGGCCTCGGCCCTGACGGATCGGACCATCGCGGAGTTGGTGAAGCATAGCACCGACACCATCCAGGTGGGCTTAAGCCCGGTGGAACATGGAAAATCCATGGAAAATCCATGGAAAATCCATGGAAAATCCATGGAAAATATGGAAAAACCATGGAAAATCCATGGAAAATCCCATAACATGAATGATTCTTGGGGGATTTTAGGGGTAATCCGGTAAATGAATGACGACTGAAGGTTTTCTTGATACGTTTGGGGTATCCCGCCATTTTCGGAAAGCTCCATTTGCGAAGGGGATTGAATGAACCTTCACATTTTTTTGATTCAGCATGTTATTAAGTGTTATTTAATGTTATTACACCACAATTATGTCATATTATGTACATGATCATCTATAGTATTACTAATTTATACTATTTGATGGTAATAATATCTATAGATGATCATATATTTAATATGTAATATCTATTTAGATGATTTAATCTATATCTTAACGAGCATCTAAGATCTACGAAAAACCAGGTATTTTGGGATCATCCCCCCGTAAGGCTGGCCTGGCGAAAGCGGATGACGTCTTGGCACGCGGGCAACAGGCGGTGTTGCAAATCGTTTCGGGGTCAGTGTATGATGGCGTTGTTCTTATCATCATTGCCAACGACAAATTTACCATGTTTGATATATTATGATACTGGTAATGATGTCAATAATTCATAACTCCGTATTAGAATCACTACAATAATCATGCATTAAGTGTAACATTTGTAACAATTAGCAATCATCCTCCCTATCATTTGCTGCTGTTATCATCATTATTGAAAGTAGATGTACTTCGGCAAGTTAAGTTGTGATTTACTTTATCATTCCCTTTAACAGTATGATGATCCTTGAAAATGATTACTGGAATTCTACGGTAATAATAATTACCTTAACCATGATTGTTGATACGGCTAGACTCCTAGACACCTATGTGCTACAATGTGGTACTGACACTAGATAATAACTAACTACATATAGTTACATAACAATTCATAAAAAGACGACCATACTACTAACGCTATGTATAGTAATAATTGAGGTTCGATGGACATTAATACAATTATAGATGAACACTATTATGGATGTTATCTATTACATACAAATTGTTCAATAATTTTGATCATCGATCGTAATATCCATCAATATTGTTGAGTAATACTATGACTATATCATTAGATGATATAGTACTACTACTGAGGCTCTAGTTTATAGAAAATTATTCATTCTTGATTATTGATAGATTATGATGATCTATAGATTACAATTATGTAATAAAGATATTGAATACAATTAATTCTCATACATTGTTCATCAATGATAGTAGTAAATAGGTGTATATTACACCACCACTATAACACTCGAGAATAATTCTATAGAGCTAGTACAACAATCTGTGCTATTACTATGTAATATCTTTATTATTCAACAAGATTGATTCTGTAGATGATACTATATATCAATATAGATATAGTAATACTATTACAACACAATTATCTATATTTATCGTATATAGTATTACCAATTTGATGGTAATAGTCAATTAACGAGCATCTATAGATCAAAGGTAATTATTAATAATCTATTGATAATAAGCTGCTCTGTGTAAAAGTTCCTGTAGAGCCTCTATTTGTAAAAAACCTTCTGTATGTAAACGTGGCTGTGTGTAAGAGCTTATGTGTGTAAATCTCCTTTGTGTAAGGACTTCTCTGTGTAAAAGCTCCTGCGTGTCAAACCTTCTCTGTATAAAAGGTTTCCCACAGGCTTCTCTGTATCAAGACTTCTCTGTGTAAAGACTTTTCTGTGGTCCTTGTGTCAAGACTCCTCTGTGTAAACACGTCTGTGTGTCAAAGTTTCTGTGTACAGGCTTTTTTGTGTAAAAAAGTATGTGTGTGAAAGCTTCTATGTGTAAGAGCTTCTTTGTGTAAAGGCTTTCCGGTGCAGACACATAGATAATTCCATAAATGATACTCATGATGATAATTATGCTGATTTGATTCTCTTACTCATAATTATCAATATGATACTCATGATTATAACAAAAAACACTGATGATGATAATTATGATGATAACTATGATGATTGATTATAATGATGATGATTACTCATAACCATAGAATTGGATGATGGGAAAATTTACAGGAAAGCCCTATATTTGATGGTAAAAACCATGGTTTCCTGTAAAATTTCCCTTAAACCAATCCAGTGACATAAGTGTTTTTGTGTCAATCATCAATTCAGATCAGGCGCGCGGCGGAGATGCCATGGGCTACCAGTTTGGCGACCTCACGCGAGGCGCGGCCGCACCAAGGCAGCTTGCATCATGGTTTTTGCCATGGTAAACCAACGATGTGGAAGTCAAATCCCACAAGACATGATACAACATGTATATACCTACGTAGGTTTGATACGGAGGAGGTTTTGTGGGATTTTGAATTTTTGAGGTCTCATATCGTTTTAAGATAGTTTGGTTTGATTAAAAAATAGACCACCGTGATGATTTTACGATTTGGGGGTCAATAAACCGTTATTGCAGTTGCCAGAGTTTGGAATCATTTGTCATTTTTGAAAGAGAAACATGAACTTGTGTAGATCATGACGTAGACTCTCATATTCCTAAGTGGCTAGTTGTATCATTGCGATTCTCAACCAGTGAAGTCGCCCAATAAAACCACCAAACAACAGACTTGTCGGAGGTTTCAAGCACAAAAATAAACGATCAAAGCAATCTTGATTTATTTTGTTGCAACTTCCATGTGCAAACAAACATATTGAATTGTATTGTTGAGGAGTCAAGGAATAGACGTCATGACATTTAGTCCTTGACCTCCCAAACTTCGAGGCGTTGCCATCCCTGGCTCCGTTAGGCTTGCTGTCGATGGGTCAAGAAAGCTGGGATCGCGGCAGGGAGTTGGTTGAGCAGCACAGCAAACCCATCCAGGAAGGCGGGCTGTCAGGGTCGGCTGGGTAGGTACAGCAAAACCATCACCCAAACTTCAGCCACGACTTCAGCATGGTGAAAAAACTTGGATACAATTACTGTATACAATTGGAAAAGTGACCTGCAAGAGAGTTACCCTCTGGTAAACTAACATAACTATGGAAAATCACCATTTTTAATGGGAAAATCCACTATAAATGGCCATTTCCAATAGCTATGTTAAATTACCAGAGGGTACACACTTGAAGATGTGGGCTCTATATGGATTATATACGTGCCATGGTCAAAAGGTCGGATGCATCTTGGATGATCATTCCCGGAGGCATAGAGGCTTGGCAGAAGGAGGTGGCAGAGAAGACGGAGAGTCTTCAGCGGCTTGGGATGAAACTGGCTGGAACTAGTGGAACCTAACATGGGATGGGCTACGACTCCCGAATATAGATGGGCTCTCTCTCTCTCTCTATATGTATATATACATATATGTATATGTATGTGTGTATGTATGTATATATATATACATAAATGCATATCTTCATACGGAATATGTTCATACTATATAAACATGGCAGGAAGTTGCGCAATATAAAGGAGGCAATCAGCCTTACCCTGGCGTTTGGTGGAGGAATGCATGGAAACGGATGATGATGTGACTGGAATAGCTTTAGCATCCCCAAAAGACATCAACTTCCCAGATTTCTGGATCCGGCGAGGCAAAACCTCCATGAATCTTTTGGCCAAAATGCTTTGAAAATCAAAGCTGGCATCGACAAAGGTCGGGGGAATCCAGTGGTGCCAACTTGCCAAAGAGACCTCAAAGGTGGTACAACTGGTAGGGTTAAACCACCTGGTTTAATAGGGATCATTAAACCCATAATATATACTTATTGACCAACCAGGACAATCGGACTGGTGGATGGGCTTTCATGTGCCATGGGAAAGTGGGATTTGATGGTTGTTGCGGTGCCAAACTGGTTTGCGACATGGTCGATGTTGAAAGATGTCATGAATGTAAATGCTTCATGTGATTCCTGTAGCACTGGCGAAGAGCAACGGAAAGCGGATTGGAATCGGGAAATCACAGAGGCCCTTTGCCAAATTGACATTGTTCTTCAGGTCTCTGAACATTCAGAATCAGTGACTAGCGAACGAAGAACCACCAATGGAGGCAACGAGAACAAGAACAAGAGCAGTGTCAACAAGAAACAATGAGAACAACATCAATTACAGTACAACAATCACAAGAACAACAAGACAAATGACATTTGATTAGACCATGTTTTTGCCACACAAGCAGTACGCTTTGAATATATTCACAATATCCAGGAGAAGTACTTTGTTTTCTTCGTGTGTGTGTGTGCGCTTAGTATCCAAGATCAGATGTCGATAAATCATCCTGGTAATCATAAGAGGGAATGTTTGATCTACACAAAACGAAGCTGTCTAATTCATTCTGATTCCTTTAACATGTTTGAACCAAATAACATGAGAGGATGAAACCAATGATGAAGATCTTCCTCCCCAGCACTTTGGCAGGTCGTGAGCAGTTGTCCAACTTCAGTTGCAGACCCAATGCCTACAAGAAGGGCCTTTCCGAGGAACCACCCTGGGACTTTGAAGAAGAAAGGGGCACCGAAAAAAAATGAAATGGATAAACCATCCAATTTTTTGGGTACTCATGTTGGTATATTCAATTATTAGCATAAAATTTTGGGGATATACCATTATACCATTATACCGCACCATTCTTACCATTTTTGGGTACTTTTTCGGGTACTTTTGGAAGCCAGCCATTCCCAAATCGCAGCGGTTGAACTTTGGGGGATCGATCGATCGCTGTCGATCGTCGTCTCAGCTGGGTGCTGTTTTGGTAGGGGCTTGGTTTTCAATATCAAGCTTAGGTAATACAAAAAGAGACGATGAGTGAACTCTGAACGCCGACTTGATTACTTAGTTCTGCCTGATCCATGGCAAATGATGTCCTGCTTGAGTTTTGTTGAAACATGAAACCAGTGGCAGGATGAGGAGGTGTTCAATCGCTGTCCTGATCCGTGAAAATTCGCAGCTGTCACCTGCGGAGTGTGGGGGAGATGGACCGTTCGGCATTCCTGAAGATCTTCAGAGTCCTCACCCCAAAAAAAGGACATTTCTGATATTTCCAATCCATGGCATGGGGGTAGCCTTGAATCCATGGATCATCTGGGGGATCCTCCATCTCACCACGAGATTCCAGTCCCAACTGTAGACTCAAAGCCCCAGGTTTGGTAACTCGGGTACCATCCCAATGCAGTTGTTCCGATTTTTTTTTTTGGATTGCAAGATGTTTTCTAAGTTATAACTATAGTTATAACCATAGTTATAACCCACAAAAACTATAGGAAAATCGCTAACATCTATAGCAACATCTATAGCAACATCGTCATAGTCATCTCCAAAAGGATCAACCAAATCTTCCCCAGAAAGATTCAACCGATTCCAGAGTAGTAGTTGATTAGTAGTGATTCATCTAGTGATTCATAGATAGTGATGAATAATGAATATAATGATTCATATAGATAGTGATGAATATATTAATATAATGATTCATAGATAGTGATTCATCTAGTGATTCATCTAGT
>Ga0126342_10017851_pt1 | contig 12223 bp, 24 predicted proteins | sample Cyp1metagenome_FD_92528 | JGI IMG/M metagenome (GOLD analysis project Ga0126342, IMG submission 92528) | Coral microbial communities from Lord Howe Island, Old Settlement Bay, Australia - Cyphastrea 1 metagenome | ecosystem: Host-associated > Invertebrates > Cnidaria > Coral ... | reverse complement strand
GATAGAATGCCAGAATATATGCCAGAATATATGTCAGATAGGATGTCAGAATATACTAAATATATGTCCAAATATACGTCCTGACATGTCATGGTGGGGATCACACGAAGTAGAGTAATTTAATTCTTTTTCTAGCTTGTCATAATTGCTTTTTAATTTTGGTAAAAGGGGATAAAAGGGGTTTGTTGTGATACACAGAACTTTTATTACTTGAATTTTTATTGCCAAAGAATTATAATATTAAGAATGTTGGGTTTGGATATGTTCTGTTAAGAAACCTTTTGCCAATTCTTTTTTACAATGCGGACATTCTACCCTTTCTTTTTGTTTGTCATTATATTTGTCTTTATGGCTTTGATAGTTTTGTGCGTTTTGTTTTTCTTTTTTTCTTGATATCATTTTTATATTTTTCCCGTCTTTCTTGGTTGATGTCTTTTCCTTTCTCTTCTTTCCTCTTTCTGTCATATTCTGCTTTATTTGCTCGTTGTTCTTCTGTGCGCTCTCTGGTCTTACCACTTTTTAAGAAGTTTTCTTTGTCCCTTTGATATTTTACCTTCATCAGTTCTTTTGCTTCTTCTGGGTTTTCCTTCGCCCATTCTTTAGATTTTTGATAGTGTTTCTTACTTAATTCTTGTAATTTCTTTGAATTGTCTTTTTTCCATTCTTTGTGCGTTCTACCATTAATCACCTTATTTAAAACTGGTTTTAGTTCTCTTATATATTCATCCTCTTTCTTTCTTAACTTGTCTATGGTTTCACAATCTTTGTATTCAAATAGTAGTTCTATGAAAAAGTTTTCCTTTCCCATTTCTTTGATTTTTGAATAAAGTTTTGAATTATACCTTTTTGGTTCATTAATGCACGATTTATGCTTTGCCAATCTTTGAGACACTAACGTGCAACAAGTAGAACCAACATAAATTTCATCACCAACATTATTATATATGTAATAAGTTTTACCTTTGGAATAATCCATTCTATACTTTTTTTAAAAACTTTTTATCTTTAAATATGTTTTTAACCATTTGGATGGGTACCATTACTTATATTCGTGCCGGGATTGATATTGTAAAGTCCGTTTGCTTCCCAGTTTATGTAGCTGTGGCTCATCAAAAGGTTAGGTTCTTTTAAATTACTTGTTTCTGCGTATCCGTCCAAAATTGAAACAACATCTGTGGGGTTTCTGTAATCCAATCTGCGAGGATTTTGTTTTCCTTTTCCATTTGATAGCAGGTGTGGCATAAGTTGTTGTAGCAAATCTATGTGGTTGTTCTTCATTGATTTTGTTGATTACGGCTGGTGAGAGGCTGTGCCCTACTAGTCTATTAATTTCTGGTGATTTTTAAAGTTCTTCCATTGCATCTCTGTATTTTTCTGTGTGATGGGCGTTTCTAGTAGGCAACAATAACAAGTCATCCAGAATGTCTCTCGTGATACTTCCATCTTTCCCACCTGTTCCTGAAATATATAAAGTATGTCCTGTCTTATACAATCCACTTGGACTATCATTAGCGTTATACAAACCTCGTCTATCTTCTACCTTTTCTTTGTTTGCTACATTCCCTTCTTCGGCATATAGTGTTCTATGTTGTTTGAAATGTTGGTTCAAATTCCTTGTGAAGTCATTCATCCTCTTGTTCCAGTCGGGCATTCTTTTTAGCGTGGTCGTCTATGATATAGTCTTTGCCCTGTTTGACTAATTCATTAAATGCCAGTTTCCGTTTTTTGCTAATTGTCTCAATTCCTCTTTACTCAAAACATTTTCAATTGTTTCACCTTCCATAATCCTTTGAACTGCTTGTCTTCCAAATTGCCTTGCTATCTGTGGCAATACTGTTCTAGCTACATTTGAAACTACACCTGTCTTATTATATTATTAATTATAAAACATCCAAGATAATAATATGAATAATAGATTGACATATAAAAAAGTGTTTGTAAATTCTGCTTTCAGACTGCCACAATCTGCCAGTAGTGCTGACTTTTCAATAGAGCTTCAAGAAAATTTTGAAACACCAGAAGGCACTAGAATGTATGTTTCTGATGTATCCATTCTGGTGCAGTGTGGAAAACGACTGAAATAGGCTTCTTTGAATATTTGTATGTAATGGTGTATGATAATAGTGATAACTTGGTGAAAAAAAATTAGGCATTACCTAGGAAACAAAATTTATTTTGCAGAGCAGTTGTGCTTTGATGCTGTTGAAGGGATGAATAACAACACTTTGATGTTGTTGAAGGGATGAATCACAACACTAATGATTTATATGCTGGTGGCATTTTTGTATATACGTACTCGTCAGCATCTAGAACAGTTGAGATAAAGGTTAAGGATGGGTTGGATTATAAAATCAAAATACCAACTGACACTGAACTTGCGAACTATGTTAATAACACTTGGAATACTAATACTTACCCTTATGACAACAACAATCCCGTTTCCATAAATTATTTATTTAGTAATTATGTTTCTACATCTCCTATTGCTACTTGGACTAGTTCATATTTGATCCTAGTTCCATTTCACACTTTATACATATCTTCATCAAGTTTGACCGATTATCATTATTCAGCCCCAGATTCATATTCATCATCTATAATTAAGAAAATACCTATAACGCAACAACTAGGTGGCATCATCAATGACTTGTCAGCTCCTTTAAGTGAAGACTACATTGACGTTGGTGGAAAGAATTTGAAGAAACTAGATTTCAAAATAACCAACGAAGAAGGAACAGTTATGAACCTTTATGGAATTCCAGTTCAATTTACTCTACTTTTCGCACATTCAAGTTATTGAAGATGAACTCCTTTTAAACAAGTGTCAAAAAGTAGTGTGTCAATGTGGTTTTACATATACAATTGCAAATAAAGCAAGACATCAAAAATCAAAGAAGCACCAGCAATACCTACAAAATCAAAACAACCCCAAAGAATAAACAAAATAACTTTTACAATGTCGTATATATTTTCCATAATTTTAAATATGTAGAATAATGAAAGATTTTTGAAAGAACATATTATATGAGTATATCAGTAGTTGATTTAAATAATGAAGCAGTTGAGGAAGAAGTGCCAATAGTTGAAAATATTGAAGAAAGCAAAGAAGTAATTATACTTATGTTTCAAATGAAGTTGTTGAAGAAACTAATGAAGCGCCGAGAGAAGAAGTGAAAGAAGAAGTGAAAGGAGAAGAAGTGAAAGAAGAAGTGAAAGAAGCAAAACCAAAAAGACAAACACACAAGGATAGAATACAATGTCCGAAATGTTTTAAGGAAATGGCAATAAAGTCGAATAAATACTCTCACGAAAAAAATTGTCAAGGTCAATTGTCAGAAAGACCAGTTAAACATCATACCAATCCAAAACCAAAACCCAAACCCAAAGCTAAACCTCAAATAACTACACAAGAAAAAAGAAGAAGAAGAAGAAGAAGACATACAACAACAACCAGTTAAATTTAAACTCATCAAACCTAACCCCCAACCAGCAAATACAATAACATCACAACAACACTATCAACTCTTACAAAATGAATATGTGAAACAGAAGCAAGAAAGATATAATAAGTTATGTTCTAATATGTTTTCAACAAAAACTTAAAAATGATATAAATTATTGTTTTTTAACATAATCTATATCATCAATGACTTCTTTAAGATTAGATGGGGCAACATCTTTCATTGGAACCGAATTTATTAAGTTAGAAATCACGGTTAGTAGCAATCTTGCTACGGAAAGTTATGTAGATACAGCAGTTGCTAATGGTGGTGGTGGTGGCGGTGGTGGTGCTGATTTAACAAATGATTACGACAAGACAGAAACAGACACACTGCTGAATAATAAATATAGTAAATCAGAGACAGATACCTTGTTAGATACCAAACTTAATATTAACAATCCGCAGGATATATCAGGAACATTGAGACTAGGTGACTAGGTCATATTGATGGTCTATCAAAAATAATTTTGAACGGTGTAGCATCAAGCAGAGACTTCTATGTGAATGGTGATGGGGAAATCAACGGCAATCATTTAGTAGCATCATTAGATAGTAGCGGTTATATCAAAGGTACAAATATTCAGTCAAATACATTTAATGCTCTAAATACAGATGATATACTTTTTCAAAGCAACAACGATACTTATATACAACATGATGTGTCTGGACATAAAATCGCGGCAAGTAAAATAATACAATGCGGGAGCAATCTTAAAACACAGGAGATAGACACCATAGCACCATTAGATTTATTCATAAAAAGAAATAACGTTAGTATGGTTGAACTTCAAGATAACCTGACGGTATTGAAAACTAAAACTCAATGTGATAATTTTATTGTATGTGATAACTTTGAAAGTAAAAATACATCAACAATCAGAAACCATATTATGAACGAAAGCACGGGAGAAATTACATTTTATGTAGGAAGCCCAATAGTCCCTGATACAACAACAAATTTAATTATGACCTTGAAAAACGGGATTGTTGAATTTAATAAACCTACCAATCTAGATTTATCAGGCGATACATCAAACTGTGTAAAACTCACAGGAGCAACCGGCCAACAAGTAGCCGGAACAGTTGCCATCAATGGCGCAAAAAATGGAAGCAATGTATTAACTGTTAATGGTGCTTCATACTTTTCAAATAACATAGAATGTGTTAATAATATTTTATGTGATTATGTTGAAAGTAAACACGCATCAACCGTAATGAATTATGTTATGAACGAAAGTGCAGGATAAATTAAATTTTATGTAGGTAGTCCAACAGTGCCAGATGCTACAACTAATTTAGTTATGACATTGCAGAAAAACTTAATTACATTTCATAAGCCTACAAGTCCAAATATTGGCGGTGGTGGTGTTGATGATACTAATTTAGTAAAATATACCGGAGAAACATTACAAACAATAGAAGGTGATTTGGTTATAGGTGGAGGGGCTCAATTTGGAAGTTTTGATTTAACTGTTAATGGAACTACTTATTTTTTTTCAGGTATAGAGTTAGTCTCAGGAGGGACAGTTGTATTAGGAACTGGTAAAGGTTATATTCGTTCTCTTAATATAGGAGGTGGCAATACTGCTTATGATTATTGTATCTTTGCTTCTGGTGGAGTTCATCGGTTTTATGTTGGAGGAAGTCCGTTTCCTCAACACTGAAAATTTCAATTGTCATTAATTAACACAGGCGTATTTTAATGTAGATGCCGTGTGTCATACTGAATTACAAACTGATGTTATCAACACAAAAAATGCTACTGATGTTGATTTAGTCTTCAAAAGAGGTGATGTTGCATATATGAAGTTTGAAGGAACGCTACAAGCAGTGGAACTAACAAAAGGTGCTAAATCAAACACATATGATAGTATCGGTAATGCTGATGTCAGTTTTAGAAGGAACACAGTAGATTTTATGTTTTTAGAAATGGCAATGTAGAGGTGAATGCAGGTATATCATTACTTGCTGAAAGTGCTAAATTTGATGTGATTGAAATAGTGCCCCTCCTACTAATGTAGTATTTAAAAGGGGCGCTGTTCATTTCTTTACATTAGATGGCACTAAAAATGTTCTTGATGTTTCAACTGGTAGGGCATTGTCATCTCAATATATTTATGGAGACTATTTTTTCAATAGAAATTATGGTGCTGATATGGTTTTTCAAGCCAGTAATACAGCAAATGACGGTTTAGTAGAATATATGAGATACAGAAAAGCAGATGAAGATTTACAAATGTCAAAGCCTATTCTTATGAACCGCAATAGGTTGTATTTCAATACAGTCGGAGGTAAAGAAGTATATATATATATATATAGACAATTATGTGGAGAGCAATGTTGAAATTTTAGCATTCGTAAACAATGATACAACGGGTCAAAACAGAATTTTATGTGGTGGCAACACCATACTTGATATGTCAAGCATTGTTTTGAATTTACACCAGAACACAACAGTTGCTAGTGGAAAGAACTTAACAGGAGAGTTAGTTGATACAAGTTCAGAAAAGGTAAAATATGATCTTAAAGACGCTGAATATGACTTTACAACAATTGTAAAGAATAGCCGAAAACTTTTGAAATGAATGAGGAAAAGAAACAAGGTATTATCAAAAATCATATTGGTTTTGTAGCAGAGGAAGTCCAAGCAAATATACCAACAGATGTTGAAAACATCATTTTTGATGATGGTGTTAAGAAATTGAATTATGTCAAACTAAATGGTATTCTCTGGGGGTGCGTCCAACAGCAACAACAAAAAATAGAGCATTTGGAAGCATCGGTTTACAAGAAACAATGAACGAGTTAATGAAAGCAAAACCCAAGGCAAAAGCAAAAGCAAAAAGTAAAGATAATTAAAATATCTAATAATATAATGGGAAATAGGGAAACTAAGATTGAAAATAACTGTATAGAAGAACTGAGTAAAATCAATGAAGAAGATTTAGATATCAAACATAGATAAACTACAAATGGAAGCAATAAAAGAATTGAATAATAGAATTAAAGAAATTGAAGAAAAGAAAAGCAATAAGATTATGTATAAACTACCTGCTATTAACTTGTGCAGTTATAGCCAAATTTAATAATATTATTTCAGTATAATATTATTAATTAATGTGGATGGCTTTGTCAAAGCGAACCATCAACACCCTATTAATGTCAGCTTCCATCAAACTTACAAACAAAAAACTAAGTCTTTCTTCTGTTGCCTTATCAAAGATTTCCAACAATGTATGTCTAGCACTGTTAATATGTTTATCTTCAAGAAATTTGTTTTAATCAAAAGTGCTGACAACTCTTTAACCATTGTTTGTATTTCCGTGTAATTTCTCATCTTGAAAAAATATAGTTGTCTCCTATTTACCCTTATTATTGTTGATAGCGCATTGAATGTGTGCGTTGATGAAATGACATTTACACCAAAATGTCTTCCTCTAATGTATAGCGCATTCAACATACTGTTATGTTTTGAAAATCGCGCATCATCGCAAAAATCATCTACAACTACAAGTGTGGCAAACAGTTTTTTAAGCTTATGGTCTTTTTGATACTGGCCTATTTTATACTGTTGTTCCAGTATCTCTTCTAAATCTTCTTTATGGAATTCATCAAAATAAACCTTCTCTTTCTTTGGATTTACGTTGAGGGTTTTTTTCTATGTATTCCTTGACTGCCACACACTATCAACGTGGATACTGGCACTAAAAATAAAAACTCTTTGAAAACAACCACAATATATATCCAGTATCATATTTTGAAGAAGTATAGATTTACCACTCCCTGACGGACCAACTACAATTTGTGAAAATGGTATTCGTGGTGCTACATCGTATTTTGATTGTTGGAAATCATACTCTGCTGTTTTGTGAGGTTTTATTATTGGAATATTATTCATATGTTATTAAAATATATTAGAAATTACAATATATTATATTTTGTTGATGGAACTTCTGATAACAGAAAAGGGCATCATCCATTAATTCGTTCATAGCAGTCCATTTGCAAGTATATCTCAGAAGCAATAGAAGATGTGTATTTTTGAATTCGGTTGATAAAATGCTCCCCTCATTTCATTGCGTCGGCTAGCATGCAGAGAATTCACAATTAGATTTTTTCACCTTATCTAATTATGAACGACTGGGAAAAGTCCTTTAAAACATACAATTTCGTTTGTTTTAAAACTTTTCATATAGTTTTTAATATACATTATGTCTGAGGAAGAATGTGAATCAGTATCATCTAAATTTGAATCAATATCTAGAAAATTGAACTTAATGAATAAAGTTGTCCAATCAATCTTAGAAAAGTTGGAAGTGAAAAATTCTTTTGTAAATGAAGGAGAGGAAAAGAAACGAGGTAAGCCAAAGGGTTCTACTTTTGAAGAAAAACAAACAAGTTATTTAGACATGTTGAATACTAAAAAGATAAAAGAACCAAAACCTGACACAATACTTTATTATAAATTTCAATATGACAAAGACAAAGATTTATATTATGTTTCGTAATTTATTATTTTCTGAATAGTTCCAATAATGATATTATGAAAATTATTTAGCGGAAGTGGCAGTGTTGGTAAGGTAGCCAGTGAGTTAGGCTATGAGGTTGTGTCATTGGATTTGAAAGATGCTAAAATTATAACTGACATTTTGGAATGGGGCTATACAAAGTTAAAACCAGATGAGATTGATGTTATTTGGGCTAGTCCGCCTTGCACAGAATACAGCAAAGCAAGAACAACAGGAATCAGAAACATAGATTATGCAAATAGAATCGTTAAAAAGACATTGGCAATTATTAGATATCTTAATTGTAAATATTGGTTCTTTGAAAACCCTCAGACTGGTTTATTAAAGAATCACAATTTTATGTTTGGACTTCCATATTTTGATGTGGATTATTGTAAATATGGAATGAAGTATAGAAAGAGAACAAGAATATGGACTAATGATGTAAAGAGTTGGAAACCTCAACCATTGTGTAAAAAAGATTGTGAAAGCATAGTATCAGGACGGCACATTGAAACAGCTCAGAGAGGTTCAAGTAAAAGCCACATAAATAATAAACACACACAAAATGATTTATACGTCATTCCTTCAAAATTGATTACGGAAATATTTTTGTCTTTGGAATTTTGAAAAGAAACATTGAAAAGAACAAGAACAAACAACATTCATCATCATCTGAACCCCTCCCTATCATGATGAACTGGGGGAAGGCTCACTACCTAGAATATTTTATATAAATATATTACCCTTATATATTCCGTCCGCACACCGTGCCTTATGTCTTCCTTCTTCTTCAACCTTTTCATCACTGACATCATTTTCTCGCTGGACTTTTTCATTATTAAGGTGCGCCTGAGCAGAACCGCTGTCAATGTTTGACTTTGAGAATGTTGAAAGTTGAGAATGTTGAAAGTTGAGAATAGCCTTGATTTTATTCTGTTGCCAATCCGTAGCAACTTTCTTGGCACAAGCACGCTTTGGTGGCTTTTCAGTTTGTTGTCCTGTTTGAGATGACATTTCGCGTCAGTGTCAACATCCAGACCCAGCGCAAGAAGATCTTCATTAACGAATTGGAGTTGGATGTTTTCACATTTCCGACTGTCAAACATGTGAAGACCCGTGTGTTGCAGTTCGTGGAAGCCTGTAAGAACAAGCTTCACAATATCAATATTGGCACCCCAATGATTGAGGAATGGACTGTGGTAAAGATGAGGGGCGCAGAAGCCATTGAATGCAAGGATGATGTCTTGATGACGGCAAAGGAGGATGTCAAGTGTGTCTATTGCGACCTCATGACCAAGCTACACCTTGCTCTGAAAGACTTTTCCAAGACAGAGGCTGGAAAGGAGGCAGACCGTGCCTTTGCTGAGGCAATGGGATATGCTAATGCTGGGGCTTCTTCTTCGGAGCAACCTGCTGTTGAGCAGGAAGCAGTGGCATCACCTCTCTTGGCAGCCACCAAGTGATGGCTTGACAAAGTGAAAATCCAGTGCTGGGATTTCAACAACGGTTTCTATGACCGCGAGGTGGGGTGCTTCCAAATCACATACCTTCAAGGACTACCACACGTTCAAACGTGCTATGGATTGCTATGGTGTGTATCAAGTTGATGAGGAGTTCTTGAAAAAGAACAACACCTACTACTTGGGAAAGGAGGACAGCGAGAACCAGACCAGCGCCTCAGATGATGAGACCCTGACAGAGACAGCAACGACAGTGCCTGAGAGTGCCATTGAGACCGTGCCTGAACCAGAGAGCATTGATGACACCGTCAAGTCCATCATTGCCCGTTTTGAAGGCAAGAACCACGAGATTGAATTGACCGATGACATCAAGACCGTTGCCAAGTTGAAGGGTGCCATTGCCAACAAGTTGAATTTGGTGCCTAAGGACACTCGCATTTTCAGGACTGGGAATGGCGAGGAAATCACCAAGAGCGGTGGCACTTTCTACAAGAATGCTGGTATCAAGGTGAATGACACGCTGGAAATTCAAGTTCGTGGTCGTGGTGGTGGTGGTAAGGTTGCCAAGACCACTACCAAACAGGCAAAAGCCAACCGTGTGAATACCAAGGTTGCTGAGCTCATCCATTTGATGGAAGAGATTGCCACTACCCTGCCTCAGAACATCAAAGAAATCTCGGTCATTGGCGATATGGGGCGCAAAGTTGAGAACCTTATGAAGGTGATTAATGCCCGTGGAGGCGCTCAGGCGCTCATCTATCAGGTGAAGATTTTGAAGGACAATATCCCTGAGGCATTTGCCCGTTGCCGTGATTACATCAAGAACACTGGCACAAATGCGGCAAGAACCAAGCTCAATGCCATTGCTGGGGATTTCTTCGGCTGTGCTCCTGCTTTTGAGTTCAGTGAGAGCGTGTCTAAGACTTTGGAATTGCCAAAGCCTGCCATAAATTCAGCCTTTGAAAAGGCAACCGTAGAAGGAAATTTCACGATGGGCGATTTCCAGCGCTTGTTTGACACAATGGACGTGCTGGTGTCAAGCTTTGCTGTGGCAGGTGATGCTACAATGGCGTCATAAATCCTGATTTGACTGCCAGACACGCCTGAGGAAACCATTTCCTGATCCTGAGGAAACCATTTCCTACCGTACAAGAAACCATTTCCTACTGTATAGGAAACCATTTCCTGACCCTGAGGAAACAATTTTTTTGGATTGATGAAGGAGATGTGTGATGAGATAAGCTGGCTTCCGAACTGGCTGGCAGTGTATGTGGAGCTTGCGGGAGCCATCAGAACAATGGCCGTGCATCAGTCATTTGTTTGGCAGGTTGAAAATCGGGTGGGAATGCCTATCTCAGCCTTCTCTGCTGCCATCCCTACATTCCTTCTTGGCGCCTATGCCAGAGCATGCTGGCCAATGCTGGTGAGATTTTGCAATATGTTCAGTTTGATTCCTGATTGCCAGAGCGGGAACAGAGATGAAGAAACGCAGAATCTGCACTGGCCAGTTGATTTTTCTTGGAAGCAGAGCGATATAACCAAGTTAGACTTGATGCGTTTTCCATGCAAGAGAATTGGCGGCAGACATTGGAACTTCTGAGAGTAAGTGGTCGTTCAATGTCGTTCAAATGTTCTTGCAACTTGAAGCTTCTGAACTCTGAGTGAGTAATCTATTGAGACTGAACTTGTAAGAGCTTGATGATCATTTTCCCTTACCGTTGTCCCATTAATTCGCGCGACACTCTCTGATGACCTGACATAAGTAGTGAGTTTCTGCGTAGGTTGTTTTTTCTCTTGTTTCCTGTTTTTTCTTGTTTTTGGTTTTTGTTCTTCTTGCCTGAAACCCATGCACAGGTCTCAGTGATTTCACGAAATTTGCTTGAAGTGGCGGTGCCATGCTAGTTGACATGTCCATCTTGCCTGTTTTAGGTCTTCATTCTTCTTGTGTTTTTTGGAGGTGTTTTGCTGATTGTGAGATTCAGAATGGGAAGTGCAAAGAGCGAAGGTACCAAGCCAAAACTTCAAAACCTTGCAGCTGTTCAAAATGTCCGAACAGAAGCGATTGTTGCAGCTTTATATACTCTCGAGCCATCTTGCCGCAGAAGCGGCGGGGCGTGCACAGCAGAAGGCGCTCACCAGACCCCCCGGCCTTCAGGATGGCGGCTACTGCAGTTTGAAAACAGGTGCTAGCAGTTTTTGCATTATTCATTGTTGGGAGTTGGCAGTCAGACATTTTGTCAAAGACCTTTCACTCCGAAGACGCGGATTGGATGAAAAACTGCTTATCTGGTTTTGCTATGTTTTGCTCCAGTGCCTTGTTTTTTGTTGAAGATTGACACCACAGCATCCGCCATCCCGCAGGTTTTGATACAGCAACGGCTGTGGAAGCTCAGGGCGTGGGGAAAGACGGGAAAACCCCCTTATAGATTTTTATGATAAGATTTTTGGGGTAGTTGATTGTTATGATTTTTTGTTATGAGGTTGTTTTTCCCGAATGCGTAGCAAGGGTTCCCGTTTCACTCTGGGGGTCTGGGGGTTGAGGGTGTGTTCGCTCGACGTTGCGTCCGCGTCCGCCACCGTCCGCAACCGTTCGCAACCGTCCGCAACCGTTCGCAACCGTTCGTGTGAGGACCGTATGGCCGTGCCTATGGGAAGTTCTGCAGAGGTGGTCATTTTTGGAGGTTTCAGACGTGTCGTTGCTTCGTTTTGCGTGGCAGGCGTGGCACTTCGTGACATTCAGACGTGTTCTG
>Ga0126342_10017850_pt1 | contig 12224 bp, 9 predicted proteins | sample Cyp1metagenome_FD_92528 | JGI IMG/M metagenome (GOLD analysis project Ga0126342, IMG submission 92528) | Coral microbial communities from Lord Howe Island, Old Settlement Bay, Australia - Cyphastrea 1 metagenome | ecosystem: Host-associated > Invertebrates > Cnidaria > Coral ... | reverse complement strand
CAATAAACCCCATTAAATCCATTAAATCCCATTAACTCCCAACTAAATCCCATTAAATCCCATTTAAATCCCATTAACTCCCAACTAAATCCCATTAACTCCCAACTAAATCCCATTAACTCCCAACTAAATCCCATTAAATCCCATTAACTCCCAACTAAATCCCATTAACTCCCAACTAAATCCCATTAAATCCCATTAAATCCCATTAAATCCCATTAAATCCAATTAAATCCCATTAAATCCCATTAAATCCCATTAAATCTCATTAAATCCCATTAAATCCCATTAAATCCCATTAAATCCCATTAACTCCCAACTAAATCCCATTAACTCCCAACTAAATCCCATTAATTCCCATTAACTACCATTAATTCCCATTAAATCCCATTAAATCTCATTAAATCCCAATAAACCCCATTAAATCCATTAAATCCCATTAACTCCCAACTAAATCCCATTAAATCCCATTAACTCCCAACTAAATCCCATTAACTCCCAACTAAATCCCATTAAATCCCAACTAAATCCCATTAACTCCAACTAAATCCCATTAAATCCCATTAACTCCCAACTAAATCCCATTAACTCCAACTAAATCCCATTAAATCCAACTAAACCAGATTTCATCATCGCCCAGGGACCAGCTGTTGATGATTTCCACGAATCGCACCACGGTCCGACGGAGGTCCACCTAATTTTGGCGAATCGTAGCCTCTGGGAATGGAAAAATAGAGTGGGTTAATGGGGATAGAAAAATACACAACTGGGTTTCCTGAAATTGTTGATATTAATGGATATTAATGGATATTGATGGATGGATGAATAGTGGGTTAATAGTGGGATGATAATAGGATAATATCCTCTGGTAAACCAACAGTTTGCTATTGAACATGGCCATTTATCGTTGATTTACCTATTGAAAAAATGGTGATGTTCCATAATTATGTTAGTTTACCAAAGGGTAATGGATGAAACATGAAGTGATTTGGTGCTTTTCTTGGTTCTCATGATCATTTCCCAATTTTCGAGATGATTCAGTTTTTCTATGTTTCTGCAATCCCAATTGTTCATTATAAAGTACGACTAGTTCAGGTGAATTAACTGATTTAATGCTGGTGAAACCGTATTTTGCCATGAACAAATGGGATTTTACCGTTAACAACATGGTGTTGACCATCAAGAAAGGCTGTTTATCTTGGTTCATTTGTTGGTTGTCGGTTTCACAGCTTAGCTAAACTTATGCCATGTGGTTAGCACATGTTCTCAATCCTCTATTATAGGTGATCAATCTGACTTCACCGGGAAACTTACCCTTCGGTTGGACAACGCTATATTTCAGTATAGTTCGGAAAATCATCTACAGTGATGACCATTTATTAGTTATAACTGGTTATAACTGGGATTGTACATTCTATAAACGGGGTTATAAGTAGTTATAACTGGTAAATGGCCCTAACTGTACAAACGGGTGATTTTCGGTTGCCATGATGGCCATGTTGGCCATGGCAACAAATCCCGGAAGGTAGATATACCGTATTTGGGGAGAGTTGAAATAAACATGTACTCATATACTGGTTGGTGGTATACCTACCCCCCTGAAAAATATGAGTTCGTCAGATTGGATCACCATCCCAACTATTGGGGAAAATAAAAAGTGTTTGGAACCACCAACCAGTATAAGTCCATAAGTTCTTATTTTGAAGCAATATGTAGTGATCCGGGAAGGGTAGTGAACAGGCTTTTACTACATCATGCATCTAGAGTAGTGCCACCATTAAGTTTCCAATGACCACTGAATCTGGGTAAATTATAGTATTTCACTAACCTGAATCTTGTGGCCATTTGGGCCATTCGGGGATGATTTCTATTGGGTATCTGACCATCAAAATGAAGGATTTAATTGGATTGAATGATGACGATATAATGGTGATTTAATGGTGTTTTTCCATTATTGTAACTGTAATAATTCGCTAACCTGATTCCAGGGCTCGGTCGTAGTGAGGTCGCAACATAAATTTGGTTCTGTTTCTGGCAAAATTCACGGTACGGATTGTGGGGTCATGGCTTCCACACCTAGGATTTGCTCACCATGATAGGTTGAATCACCATGAATCCCCATGAAAAATCCCATGGAAATCTCATGAACCCCGGCTTCGATCACCATTAAATCCCTATAAAGACCCATTAAATATTCATTAATCACAAGTAAATCACCATTAAACCACCATGAAACCCTTATGAAATCCCCATATTTCCAGTTGAAATCTCCATGTTTAATCACCATTAAATCACCATTAAATTCCCTTTAAACCAACGTCCACGCTGACTTCGCAAGGGTCCCTGAGGCCGAGTTGCGGAGTGAGTTTGTTGTCCCGGTCCCTTGTCCACCGTCCTGGGGAAAGCGCTGAAATTAACGGTGGATACGAAGCTTAGTGATGTGCATCTCAGTGAATGACTGGCGAACAACACTTAAAAGGAACAATTTTCATCCACAAAATATATATCATTTCATTTTTCACAAAAATGAATATATATATATATATCATTTTTATCTACAAAATACATAAATTACATAACAAATATACCACATTGAAGAGTTTTCAAAAGAAAACCTGGTTGGTGGTTTCAAACCCTCTGAAAAATATTAGTCAGTTGTGATTATTATTCCAATATATGGAAAAATATAAAATATGACTTAACTTACAAAACCTATAACCAAACTTAACATAACTTCAACTTAACTTTCCTAAGACCTTGTATAAAAATTCATAAAGCCCCTAAGTCCATCTTAACTCAAGGCACAACATTGTATAGTGATATGGCAGGGTGCTACATACAGCATGTTTCACAACAAACGGCAACCTGCCTCTAGAAGCGATGTCCAAAGTACAAGGTTGGATTCTCAAGGTGGGTCAGACTGCGAATTCTGCGCCTCCGCCACCATCCTCGGATGAGTCAGGGATGATGCAGCCCACAGCGTCCACGCGACAGACGGCTGTCCCACCGCAAAGGCGGTTCGCTGCAGCGGCGGAGGCCTGGTGCCGCGTCCCTCCCGCCGCGCTTAAATGCGCCCAGGGGCGGGACTATATATACATAAAGCTGCAGGTACAGGAAACCGGCCACGTTTCCCTTCCCACTCATGTCCACAGCTTCGTTGCGTGTGGTAGGACATGAGTGCCACACGTCCCTGCAACATATCGAAGTTTTACATCTGCAGAATGTGCCACGCAGCCTGAAGCTGCTGATCAGTTTCTGCCGTGCACATCTCCACATCCAAGAAGCTCCAGGAAACATAAACAAAAATCACAAGTTATACAGTTATACCGAGTTACGCGAGTTACTCTTCTGAAATCTAGAACCCATAGGATCCATGTATGCTATATATGGTAACATGTACCATCAATATACCCCCTTTATGTTGCCATATATAGCATACATGGATCCTATGGGGAATCAAACTGAACCATTTCCAAACTTCCGATAGTCAAATAAAGTTCCACAGCCCATCTTTCCAGGATCGATTTCTGGCCTCACATCAAGAGGTTCCACCATCCCATCCACTTGCGAGTGGGACCATACTGGGCCTTACCAGTTATACTAGTTCTACCCGGCTATAGCCATCAATATATCAAAAAAAATAGTGTAATTAGTGGGCTTCTCAAGTTCCCACGTTCCCATTTCGCTAAGTTTTTACTGCTCATAACTGCGGGCAAACGGCCCTTTCCTAAACTGGTTCTCCAGGTTAACCAGCTGCCATGATGTCCGATGGCACAACTGGTGACCAGCTGGGGGAAAGGTTCACCACCTGCAGAATATGAATGGTCGACTGAATGAACAGTACCCTCTGGTAAACGCTTACACATAACGAACTGGAAAGATCCACCATGCTATTAATGGGTAAATCCACGAACTAAATGGCAATTTTCCATAGTTATGTTAGCTTACCAGAGGATAATGAGGTAAACCGGTATTACCACCATCACCAGTTGGATGGGATGATGCAAAAATATGAGAACACGCCATGAAGACTCACCTACAAAAAATATTCAACTACGACTGGTTACACCATCAGTACCGAACTCTAACTAACTAGGTCAACCACATTAATATAGACATAAGCAACAGTTGCCAAAGCTGTTACGATTTGCTGCTGCGATGGTTGCTGCTACATGACAGTACCATGCAGTATCCCATTATTATTGATGGATCTTTGATTGACCTTAAGTTGTCCCATTGCGTCATGACAATAGAAAACACTATCCCCAGTATAAGGATGCATATTCACCCACTATTCACATAAGAACAACTATATGCTTAATCAGCTATATAATTAGTGTTATATATCCCATTACCAATTATATTATATCCTAATAAAAACATCATTAGATTGCCATTAAATCCCATTAGATCCCCCTTCAACACCCATACAATTCCTTCAAAATCTCATGAAATCCTCATACAATCATCATTTAATCACCAATTCAATGGGAATATCTACCATAAAAGACCACATTTTGTGGGGGGTATCCCCTTACATAGGCCTTATATATGGTAGGTACCTCCAATCAATCGGTTCCTGAAATGGCCATTGACCAATTTTGGTTGGTTACCTGCCTGGCGCTGGGTCTCCACACAGGCCCATGAAGACGGACACAGCGTGTTTCCAGTCAGGATCCTGCTTTCCGGGGAGACAATTGCGGATTTACAGTAACACTTTACTGGGATTTTTAAAGAGTTTTTGATGGAATATTCATAGACTTCATTGGGTTCTTAGTATTTCATGGATTTGATTGGATCCAAAAACTTTTTTTTCTATGGGAGGTTTTGATGGGATTTAAATCGGTTTTTGGGATAGCGCTAACACTGGATTTCAATGAGGTTTTGCTGGATTTGATTGGGTTCTCATTTTTTTTTTAAAATGTTTTGTCGGGGATATATTGGAATCTTCCAACGTAGTATAGGTGAATGATAGCCCGGACCGAAAACTTTGGACATGTTACCTCTTTATCTAGCCACTTTAAAACCCATAGGTATCTGTGGTGTTGGGAGCAACCCTGATTTGGTTTGAGGAAAAACTATCCCGTAAAACTAGAAGGTTTTGCTTTATTTGTTGGTGAAGATATGCGAGACGACTTCAGAGTTCAGTTCATATGTTTATGACATGCCAATACCTATGGTTGATGCCGATATCCCATATAGAATGTGTATATATATATATAGTTATAATTGCCACTGGCCAAAGTCAAGCGCAAAAAACAAATCTTTAAATCCCAATCTTTTAAGCCATCAGATTCCATGAGACATATTATGAATAATCCCATTCATAAAAGCCAAAATATATTGAAACCAGTGTCATCCCATTCTTAGCCATTATTATCCCATCATAAAATCATTATTCACCGTCATTATTCCGCATTTATTGGTTAAACAATCACATATTTATGGATACAGTAATTCTCCAATATGTTATACATATTTGATATATTTAGATATTATCCATTTCATTAATATGGCTATGAGTCAAAAACCCTGGCACCCTACCCTAAAATAGCTGGTTAATGGATGTGTCTTCCCCTGTTACATGGAAATAGGTGTTGACCCATGAATCAATAGGTGATAATCCATGTGGATGGTTTTTATAGAAGTTTTTCTTTAAATATGGATGGAATTTTTCCTATTCGAATACCCTCTGGTAATTTGACGTAGCTATTGGAAATCGCAATTTATAGTTGATTTACCTATCAAAAATGATGCATCTCCACGGTTATGTTGAACTACAAGAGGGTAAATCTAGTTGAAAATGGCTATTGGAAATGGTTATTTGTAGTTGATATACCTATTAAAAATGGTGATTGTCCAGTTCGCAAACTGTTAATTTACCAGAGGATAATCCCACAATTTATTGCTAATTCATCTCCACGAAAACCTCCTGCTTCACCCAAAAATTGCACCTGGAAGGACAAGTGATTGGGCCAGGGCCTGGAATAAATTTGAAAGCTGGTAGAAAGGCACTGTTCATGGGAGACATCATGAACATATGTGGAAAATCTATGGGAAATCATGGGGAAAATCATCAACTGGTTGGTGGTTGACCTACCCCTCTGAAAAATGATGGAGTTCGTCAGTTGGGATCATGAAATTCCCAACTGAATGGAGGAATGGAAAGTCATCATCCATTCATGTTCCAAACCACCAATCAGTGTCAACAGTTGTTATTTCATTCATATTTTGGGAATGAATTTGAATTTCAATCATCATGTCTCAATTCATGTCCCAACCACCAACCAGCCACTATATCCCAAATCACCAATGATATTCCCCACAAAATCATGCTTCTGCTTGGTTAATCCCCAAATGGTCCAGCCACGGATTTCGGGGGTTTACCCTCTGGTGATTTGATGCCGCTGGACACGGACCTGGAGCCTTGGCAGACCCAGGGGCCAAGCAGAACCCCACCATTCAGACTATGGTTACTATGGCTGGTTGGTGGTTGACCTACCCCTGTGAAAAATGATGGAGTGAAAGTCAGTTGGGATGATTATTCCATTCCCAACTGAATGGAAAAATAATCCAAATGTTCCAAACCACCAACCAGCCACCATTCATTGTCGATCTCTGACGCTTAAACTGCCCCACGTTCGACTGTTGGCTTTCATCGATTTGAAAAACTAGGCGACGGATGGCCCGAGAGCGTAGAGGAGCAGAGTCTTCTATATTGCAAGACAATATATTAAAGATGTATGATGGCAGACGAGAAGAGTAGTATCAAGACAATCAAGTACAAGACAATATTTTGCATCGTATCTTTCGTATGGTTTTTAACACACAGAACCTTGTACAGACAGACGCTTTTGCACACAGAAGCTTTTACAACACAGAAGTTTTTACACAGAGAGACTTTTACACTCAAACGTTTTTACACACAGATGCTTTTACACACAGAAGCTTTTACAGACACTTTTACACACATAGGCTTTTACACACGGACGCTTTTACACACAGACGCTTTTACACACAGATGTTTTTACACACGGAAGTTTTTACACACAGACACGTTTACACACGGAAACTTTTACGCACAGACACTTTTACACACAATAGGCTTTTACCCACGGACGCTTTTACACACAGACGCTTTTACACACAGACTCTTTTGCACGCAAACACCTTTACATACAGACGTCTTTACACATAGAAGCTTTCACACACAGAGGCTTTTACACACAGACATTTTTACACACGGACACTTTTACACACAGACACTTTTACACACAGACGCTTTTACACATAGAAGTTTTTACACACAGAAGCTTTTACTTTTACACTCAGACGCTTTTACACACAGAAGCTTTTACACACGGAAGCTTTTGCACACAGAAGCTTTTACACACGGACGCTTTTACACACAGACGCTGCGTTTACACACAGAAGCTTTTACACACAGATGCTTTTACACAGACGCTTTTACACACAGACGCTTTGACACACAGACGCGTGTACACACAGACGCTTTTACACACAGAGGCTTTCACACACAGACGCTTTTGCACACAGACGCTTATACACACAGACGCTTTTACACACAGACGCTTTTGCATACAGACGCTTTTACACACAGACGCTTTTACACACAGACGCGTTTACACGCAGAAGCTTACAGATGCTTTTGCACACAGACACGTTTACACACAGAACCTTTTACACACAGACACATTTACACACAGGGTTACCGCGGAGGTTGTAAATTTGCAATTTTACCTCAGTTTTTGGCGATCGAACCTCATTTCGTGCGAAAGGGTTGCCGCGGACATTTCAAAATCGCAATTTTACATCAGTTTTTGGGGATGGAACCTCATTTCGTGCAAAAAAGGGTTGTCGCGGACATTCCAAAATCGCAATTTTACTTTCTTTAGTTTTTGGCGATCGAACCTCGTTTCGAGCGAAAGGGTTGCGTTTCGTGCCGTCTCGTTGGCACTGCCCCGCGCCTTCAAGAGAGAAATAGAAAAGAAGGATAGAGTAAGAGCGCAAGAGAGCAAGAGGGCAAGAGGGCAAGATGTGAAGATGTGAAGATGTGTGGATGAGAAGATGTGAAGATGTGAAGATGTGAGGATGTGAAGATGAACAGATGTGAAGATGAGAAGATGTGATATGAAGATGTGAAGATGAGCAGATGTGAAGAGCAGAAGATGTGAAGATGTGAGGATGTGAAGATGTGAGGATGTGAGGATGTGAGGATGAGAAGATGTGAAGATATGAGGATGTGAGGATGAGAAGATGTGAAGATGTGAGGATGTGAGGGTGAGAAGATGTGAAGATGTGAGGATGTGAAGATGAGAAGATGTGAAGATGAGCAGATGTAAAGACGAGAAGATGTGAAGATGTGAGGATGTGAAGATGTGTGGATGTGAGGATGAGAAGATGTGAAGATGTGAAAATGTTTGACAGACCCCCACTATTAGAAGAACCCTTCGCTCAGACGCTCTCGGGGAAAATGGTATATATCGAGTGAATTCGAGCTAGTCCACAGGGTAGTCTCAATCAGTGGATGTATGGTGGCAGTTTTACAAGAAACATATTTGTTACACCCAAACAAAATGGCAAATAGCATATGATCAAATAGATGTGAGTGCAGTTACCGGATAGAATGACAGTTGTTGAAAAAATCATTCGCCAAAAAAATGATGGTCAAATCATGTCAAACCACCATGTATTCAAAGTTAATCATTTGTTAAAATCATTTTTATTGATGGTTTTAACCTCCAATGTTTGCCAAATATGGGGGACTTCCTGCAAATTGATGCGTCCAATTCTGGGATAGTCCGACCGGGGGGATTGATTCAACGGATTGGTTTCAGGGAAAAAATACCGAAAACACCCATGTTTCACAGGAAAATCGATGGTTTCCGGTGACGATTTTCCCCCAATCCATGGATGTTAAACATGAAACTAGTTTTTTCCCACACACGCAAGCATTCCATGATTCATTTTTCACCATCCCAGTGAAAGAGCATAAAAGAGCCACTACAGAACAGTGATGAACCGACTCATCAAGTCGATCAATCGAGTCTCCCCGAGTTTGAGACCTTACAAGGTGGTGCTCCAATGATTAAGTCCATCTATAACCCCCATGATGTATCTAAAACCCAAGTTATTGGAGTTATGTTCGCCGACTTAGCAAACGACCCCTGCTCCACGTTGTACCAACCCCTGCTCCGTGGATCCCGGCCGCACAGACACTGACCTCGGGGAGATTTCTTCAAATCTAGAATCTACAAGGGCATCATTGGCGGTTCAAAAACCATATTCTTAGTAACTGGTAATCTAGTGTATGTAATGTACTGGTAATGGTTAGTAAATCTATCTGGTATGTGAACCACTTAATGATACTTAATGGACCCCTATATTTCTATGGTATATGCATGTATATCCCATATAAAACTGGCTTACAAGTTATGATCTGCTACCAAAAATTTTGGATTCCTGGGGTGTACCATTGGGCCCTTTGTGGGCCCTTTGTGGGTGGCCCTTTGTGGCCGACTTGGTATACTCTGTGGATCTACTGAGTCAGCTGGCTTTTCCCACACAGAATTTTCGCTTTTACCACTGGCTGATCGGGCGCAAGTGGTACTATTTCCTGCCAGCTGATGACTAGTGTTGCGTTGATGAACTCAATGGTACCCAGTTGGGGGAAAACTTGGTAATCTACCACGGCAATGCCGCATATCCCCATTAGTAGATCCCATTAAGATGGACATTTCCTAAATTTGGGGTACCCCAAATCATCCAAAATTAGGCCATCTTAGATCATTTTAGTATTGAACCCCATGGTTCTAGGGATCCCCAGTTTAAGAACCACGCAGAGAATTGATTTTTCACAGCATGATCCATGCAATCGCTTGGCTTGTAGCCGAGTTAATCACCACCATGTACTGGTCGCAAAACACTAATAAATCATCCCCAATAGGAGGTTTATTGTTTGGCATACCCCTGTAGGGAATGATTTATTTAGAATCACCCCCAGCTGGTTGCTGGAATGGTGACTATTGCCCACTCATCTTAGTGTCTAATACCCTTAATTTTGATGGTTTGTCATGATCTCTCCATTCACCTGACCACTTGAGGGTACAACTTGTAGTGTTGCTCAAAAACTCCATTGTGTATCATTATGTATGTATCTGGATAAATTAGACTAATTCGCCAAGCTAAAATAAGAATATGTTGGGGGACCAGTACTACTGTGTACTACAAAGCTTGCACAAACACGTTCCAGTACTACTGTGTACTACAAAGCTTGCACAAACACGTTCCAATACTACTGTGTACCACACAGCTTGCACAAAGCACTTCCCAGTACTACTGTGTACTACAAAGCTTGCACAGAGCACTTCCCAGCACTTGTGTACTACAAAGCTTGCACAAAGCACTTCCCAGTACCACTGTGTACTACAAAGCTTGCACAAAGCACTTCCCAGTACTACTGTGTACTACAAAGCTTGCACAAAGCACTTCCCAGTACCACTTTGTACTACAAAGCTTGCACAAACACGTTCCAGTACTACTGTGTACTACAAAGCTTGCACAAACACGTTCCAATACTACTGTGTACCACACAGCTTGCACAAAGCACTTCCTAGTACTACTGTGTACTACAAAGCTTGCGCAAAGTCGTTCCGAGTAGTACTGTGTACTACAAGCTTCCCCCATAGACACGGCGACGTCAGCGCATCAAAACCACCGAGGTTTTGTAGCTTTCCCCAAAGACACGGCGACGCCAGAGGACAAGCAGAGACGAAGGTTGCAGCTTCCCCATAGACACGGCGATGCCAGAACGATGTTTTGCAGCTTCCCCCATAGACACGGCGATGCCAGAACGATTTGCAACTTCCCCCATAGACACGGCGACGACAGAACGCGGTTTTGCAGCTTCCCCCATAGACACGGCGACGTGAGCGCAGCAAAACGAACGAGATTTTGCAGCTTTCCCCATAGACTCGGCGACGACAGAGGACAAGCAGACACGGAGGTTTTGCAGCTTCCCACATAGACACGGCGACGCCAGAGGAGAAGCAGAGACTGAGGTTTTGCAACTTACTCCATAGACACGGCGACGTGAGCGCATCAAAACGACCGAGGTTTTGCAGCTTTCCACATAGACACGGAATTTACGACGCGAAAACGACGCGAAAAACGATGCGAAAAACGATGCGAAAACGTCGCGAAAAACGTCGCGATATAGCCCCCAGACCACCAGATTATAAACGGGAACCCTTCGTTACGCATTCGGGAAAAAGCACCGCATGGCACACGCTCATCCAAGCACGCTGCCAAGAATCATCGCCTCAAGCCGAGTCGATTGTTCGCAATATATGCGGTGCGGGTAGAGGCCGGCAACTCGCTCCAGGCGGGCTGCGGTGGTTGCCGCTCGGCCTCGGGGAGGCGGGCACACCGTCCAGCGCGGTGCACATTGCCTTGCAACACCACAAGTCCGTCAAGGCGTTGCCCTCGCCAAGATTTGGGGTTGGGCGGTGATCACCGCGTCCGAAGGGCAATCCATGCTGCATGCGGTGTGACCCAAATTAACTTGCATGACATTATATTATATTAAGCTATATAGTTTGCTTATAGATGGATACACACATAGATTATATTATATTATGTTCTGTTATTGAATAGTATTATATTATATGTTATTATATTATATTCTATTATATTATATTATATTATGTTATATTATATTATATTATATTATGTTAAATTATATTACGTTATGTTAAATTATATTATGTTATATTATATTATATTATGTTATATCATATTATATTAAGTTATATTATATTATATTATGTTACATTATATTATGTTATATTATATTATGTTATATTAAATTATATTAGAGATTATATATTATATTATATTAAATTATATTATATTTTATTATACTCTATTATATTGTATTATATTATATTCTATTATATTGTATTATATTATACTATATTATAATATATTATATGATATTAAATGATATTATATGGTATTCTATTAAATTATATTATATTATATAAAATTATATGATATTATATGGTATTCTATTATATTATATGAGTGCGGGACGTTGTGGGTCCCCAGTTTTTACGTCATTTTTAGCTGTTTTTTGTTATTTTTAATGCATTTATTTTATTTCTTCAAATAAATTCTTACTGATTAAGTATGGTTCTAGATAT
>Ga0126342_10017849_pt1 | contig 12225 bp, 9 predicted proteins | sample Cyp1metagenome_FD_92528 | JGI IMG/M metagenome (GOLD analysis project Ga0126342, IMG submission 92528) | Coral microbial communities from Lord Howe Island, Old Settlement Bay, Australia - Cyphastrea 1 metagenome | ecosystem: Host-associated > Invertebrates > Cnidaria > Coral ... | reverse complement strand
ATACTGGTTCCACGCCTGCGAAAGCATGTCAAGCAGGGAGGGGGCATAGCAACCCAGAGATGTCGGGTCAAATTTGAGCATGAAGACTGCAGCACATGTCGGCGACCATCACAATTCTAAGCGCAATGATCTCTCTCTCTCTCTCTCTCTCTACCAGACCACCCCCAATAGGGGGGTCGGCGGCACCAGGGCGCTAGCCCATTCTATATATATATATTATTAATAATAAACAAAAATGTTTTTTAAGTGGCAAAGTGGTGCAAAGTGGCTGGGCCAAATGGCACCCGTTCCCAGTTTCTCACCTCACTCCAGGTGACATGATTGACGCATTTGTAGCACAAGAGGTGTCAAAACTTACATGGCAAAGCCATGATTTTGCAGAGCATTTTACATAAATCAGCCCACTCAAATTTACATGTTCCGAAGTTCCAATAGTTTGAAGCCATTTGAACATAGTAAAACTATATAAACCCTCACTTTACGTAATTTTACCTCTTTAACTTTCCTCTCATAGAAGCACCCTCTGGTAATGAAACATGTCAATGGAACGTCCCCCCACTTAGTTCTATGATTTTCCCATGCAACCTACATCTACATATATGGGCACTAGTTCGGGTATATAGCCATGTTTGATCGTTGGTTAGTTGTATTATCATCCCATATTATCCACTATACCCCCATGATATCCTCATTTTATCACTGTTTATCAGCAGTTTTTCCCCGTAGTTTCTGAGTGAATTAGCCTCCCGATGCCCCCCGCAGCAACATGGCAGGCCACATCCACTGCGGAGACGTGCACGATCTGACGCCCGGCCCTTGGATGGCGGTTGGATGTTGCGGATGTTACAACCGGAGAAAAGGGACAAACGAGATGAAAGTCAGTTGGGTTCAATCATCCGGCTGGGATGGGGAAATTATGGGGACGTTGATTCAAATTGCACCCATCTCTGAGATGGCCCATCTCTGAAACTGAAACGATCAATATCTCATCATGGTTTCGTAGGTCGCGTGCTCGCCCTGGGTTGATGATGAATTATCATGCAAATCTATGCGTATATAGTGGGTGATTCAAAAGGAACGGTACATGTTCGTGCAATATCATTCACACACTGAAACGTGGCTGATTCAGTCTCATTGACGGGGAGGAATGCTAAAGAGCTGGTTGAAAACCCAAAACCTTTGATGCCCATGCTGCACTGCTGATCCCCGAATTCAGGTCCTTGGAGATCCAATCCGCAGTTTCCCCAGGGGAACACATCGATGACAACAACCACACAACACAGAACCAGTGGAAAATCCTGCTTGGCCACCTGAAATCCACTCTGCAAGAAGAAAGAACTTTCAATAACTCTCATGATTGGTGGCTTGATTAATTGGGTGGTACCACCCTTTAGGCGAAAAACAAGTATTGATAACCTGCTAAACAAATACAATGGTATCCATACCAACATCCCACGGCGGGTATTAATCCGGGGCATCAGTCCGGTCATTTTGGATGTCCACGAGGAAAGTGGTCGCCTGTACAGGAGGATCTTGGGTCAATTCTTGGTGAAACACGACGAACACCGCGTTTTGGACTCGCGAATTTAGGTGACGCGCCAAAGGAAGGATGCAAGAACATATTGTTGGTTAGAATGTTCCCAGCCCATCCCAGAAATGACAGGGAATCTTCTGTCCAGTTTCTGGAAAAACACACACACACATCTATATATATATATATACACATAGAGTTAAATACATGTTTAAAATACCGAAGATCTTTGTTGGTTCCCTCGGATATCACCATATTGATCTGCCTTCTGGCAACTTGAAAAGTCGCCCTTGCGCTCAAAGAAACCAGCACCAGCATGCGGGTAACTTTCCACAATGTCCAAACAGAGTAGGTATAAACTGTATAAACCATAGAATTTCATATTTACCAGTATCACCGGTGATCTAGCTTGAAAGCGCCGGAACCTGGCCCTTCATTTTCCTTTTCCCGATGGTCAACCCTGGATATCATGTGAAGCCCTGAAACAGTTGAGCCCCAATATGATAATATGTATGTGAATATATATATATAATTATAAATAATTATATAAAGACATGTGTATCTATCTATCTGTCTATCTATCTGTTTGTCTATCTACCTATCGCAGGTATGCATGCGTGCACGGAATGTATGCGTGTATATCTGTGAACAGTATGTCATCAGCATATGGTCGTATATGTCTTTTATCTTTTAAGTAGCTTCAAGTCAGCCTTCCTCGTGGCAAATCTCCTCAGCTGCTGAGGTAAGTATGAATCATAATGTGGTGAGCTTGGCACGTGACGCACAACGCGTCTAGTCACCACACTACGGGTCTGATCTGTACACCCTACACAACCAATAGATATCCAATTGATATAGACTTTCGAATAATGAGTAATTGGAAGGATTTCCATTGTAATAATTCCAAATACCAAAAAACAATCAAATCACAAATTCTTGGCATACTCTAGAAACACAATGAAAACGTCTGCGGATATCCCATGTCCTGTTGAATGGTCAGCATTTTCCATGCGGTCACGTGCTTTCCGCTCTGAATTGGCACATCTACTCACGGAGACTCCAACCTCACCGAGTTGTGTGCAAAGGGATGGGGTGGGTCGATCCATACATACATAGATATATATATATATATATATGATTATGTGTGTGCGTATGCATTTAAATAAATATAAATATACATCACATATATAAATAAATTGCACACACACACATATATATATATATTATACATGACATGTTTGCCGCTTGTTCAACCAATCTCAGCAACTATATAGACAGTTGGGGGGATCATCTCAGGCAATAAGTAGAGATTTGGATCCTGTTTGGAAATCTTGGATTGCCACACTGATTGGTAGGAGACCGCATGTGCAACACAGTGATCCTGCAACTTGACAAAGACAAAGTCCCAGAGCTTTGCACTGATTTCACTACGTTTTTTTGCATTTGGGGGCCCCCTCCCCAAAAAATAATCAATTTGTTGGTGCTTCCCCCTCAACCAGAACACTCAAGTAGATTTGGGCGATCCCTCATCTTATGTCTTGGACGCACCCATCGAAAAAATAGGCACCACCATGACTCCTAGCTACCATTAGAGTCCTCACACGCGATGATCTGGGTTGGTTTATCATCCCCGATGCATTCTCATGCAAGGTTCATCACGGGCCAAACCACAGTCACCAGGAGATACTTGCTATCCGACCTTAGCACCTACTGGCAACCATTAAACAGAAGCATCAGCTGTGTTCATTTTTTTTCTGATCATGAAAGAAAAACGAAAATGGTTTCATATATATATATATGCGTTTGATTGTGTTCTTTGCATTTTGTTAGCCGTTTGCCACAACTACTGCTACTGACATCCAGAGTGGCACTTAAAGTGGAAGTGATGGACCACATGTTCTAGCCATGCCATCGCCAAACCCGCATGGTTGCAACTGTGTGACGTCATTGGCACGCAATACCTTGGCTATCCAGTGATTATGGAGGTAGCTGGACTCTTTTGCTCCTTTCTTTCATGGGGACTTTACCATCGCCCCACTAACATAGACTCCGAGAATCAGAGTTTTGGAGGAAACTTGTCCTCCAGGCCCCCATAAATAAAGGCAGATTTTGGCAAGGGAATATGGTCATGTTGGTTGGAGGTACGGCAGGTGATCTTAACCATCCATGGATTATATGGATCCATAGCTCCTCATATGGATCAAGGAAGTATGTCATGCGCATCAGCACATCATTTAGATCAAACATGTATATTCTAAATAACTAACTAACTAACTAAATAAATAAAAATAAATAAATAAACTTATATATATATATATATATTTATATTCTGAGTATGTCATGTGTGTGTGCATGTTTTTGCCGTGTGTGCCGATTCCGTTGATCAAAAGCACTTGAACATACCAATCGTGGATCGTCTTACCTCCCTGAAGCCGTGCAAGCACGTGCAAGGCACGATATGGAGTCTCTCCACGCTCTTTCACGGGTGATAATGGAGGAGTCCTGACACACGAAATCTGCGCTCTGCCACAGCTACAAAGCCACGAGAAACATGTCCCTTTTGTCCAACCCCCAGGGCACCACTGAACTTGCGGTAGTAGATTAAACATATAGGATTCTATAGATACATCATGATACATCCAGATGCGTATTAACAAAAAACATACTGCAGACACAAATCGTTTATAATCCGTTGTAACCAACAATTAATATGATATTCAAACCATGAACTATATAAACGCAATGATTTAAATGAGACAGCGAGATATACACACACACATAATTACGCACACACGCCTATACATATATATATATATAAGGTACATATACATATACATACATATATATATATACATGATCGGGGTGCCAATTCATTATGTGAAGCTGTGCAGGAGTTTTAGAGCGGTCTAACTTTTGTGCATAGGCCTCAGGCTTTAAAATGCACAAAAACAACGAAAACTGGCTCTGCAATAAAATGCCTTGCCACCAAGTTCATGCTTGAATATGCATCCAACATGATCCAATTTCATCCAATTTTGAAGACCCTCAGAAACGCATCTTTAAAACGAGGTCAGGAAATCCATTTTAGATAGGGGTATTTTAGAGTGAAGGTGCCCAAATATTTAGTGTGTTTTTTTTTTTTTTTAATAGCATTCTATAGCAACAAAATACGGTGGCATTCTTTCGTGGCAATTCCTTAAAATTCCTTAAAATTCCTTTAAATTCCTTAAAATTCCAAAAAGCTCCTTAAAAATCCTTAAATATCCTTTAAAATTTAAAAACATGAAAGATCCTTAAAAATCCTCCGAATTCCTTCAAATTCCGTCAAATTCCTTTAAATTCCTTAAAATTCCCCTAAGGTTCCTTAAAATTCCTTAAAACTCTCTAAATTCCTTAAATTTCCTTATAATTCCTTTAAAATTCCTTAATATTCCTTATAATTCCTTTAAAATTCCTTAATATTCCTTATAATTCCTTTAAAATTCCTTAATATTCCGGAAAAATCCTTAGAATTCCTTCAAATTCCTGAAAATTCGCTGATATAAAATGACATGCCCAATAAAATCGATATAAAAAGATCCTGGAAAAACACTGGTTCCATTCTGCAATAAAATGCTCCAAGCAAACATTTTTTTTGCAATAAAATGAAAATGGAATTTTAACCTGTTAAAAATCATCAGGATTTACCTTTACAATAAAATGCTTAGCCCAACCCCCCAACAATAAAATGACTAGCCTGACATCAGTTTTAAAATTCCAATACATTAAGAATTTCGTTTAAACTATGCACAGGTTCACCAGTTCTAGAGTGGAAATTGCCACGGGGATTATACATGTATGTAGATACCAAGTTGTTTAGCTATAACAATTGAGTAACCCAACTGTTCCATCTTTTTAGGCCTTGCGGTGACCCTACACCCAGTGAGCGAAATCGATCTCCTGGACTTCCTTGGGACAGCCATAAACGTCGCCAGCATGGCCTGAGAAACCCAAGGACTCTTGGGGGTCACCATGGAGACGGACTGCGATCATTTTTTCGCAGTCGATCTGTGGATCAAATGATTTCAACAACAAATTGGATCAATTTGTTTGTTTTAACATGTTTTCCATATTTTCCTCAACCATGGAGATAGAACTGATTTTAGTGAATTTAGGATCCCCTCAACTAACATGACAACGGTGCCTCGAACAATGATTGGTTCTCGGGTTTTTTCTATTACTTGGGGGATGGTGAGAGCGAGATATTCATTGAATTGAAATCACGAGAACTGCACCATCTGCACCACTGAAATAAAACGATTAAAACCCAAACATTTACCATGTCCAGCTTTCCAGCTTTCCAGCCAACAAAATCGGTACATGGTCATGTTCAGTGGGTGTGAAGGGTGTGAAACACAATGAACTTCGATGTTCCCCTCCGGAGTGGCGCTTCTTCCAATAACGGTCAATTCGTTTCCCCAGTTGTATATGGGGCACCCTCTAATAACAAAGCATTGGCTGTAAATAATTAAAACCGCAATTTGGAACCGGGCAATCATCTACAACTGGCGTCCAACTCGCACCTTTGCAAATGGAACAAACAATGTGGTCTGTTTTCAGTCACTCACGCACAAGGAGAAAAAGGATGAAAGGGAACACGAATCCTTCGGCAGGTCATATAATGGGAGGGATCAACCCTGAAAGTCCCTTGGTCAAATATATGCTTTGCAAGAAAATCAATGGGTGGTTTGGGAGACCATTTGCATCCATTTAATTACCTTTTCGTGCTAATGTTGGGGTCAAAGGGGACCCCCTCTATTAGAGCGAAAAGACATTCAACCCTCCTGGCAAATCTTCCATATACTAGTACCCAAATGTACCCAGCATGCTTCCTGCCTGTTGGTAGGATTTGCTAGGGGGTTCCGTAGTAATCCCGTATTAAAAAAAAACAACTATTCATCAATCTAAGCAACACAGGTTTAGCTTTGACGACGTTCACATTACCCAGAAGGGCTAATTGCTGGATCCTCGGCTGCCAGGCATCCCCGGCCTCTGTAACCTGACTAGGCCCGCTCATGCTGCCACCTTGCAAGGGTGGTGCCAGAGGAGGGCCTCGATGTACTGTCAATCCCGGAATTACCAAAAGATCTTTTAGCTGCTTAGTATCTATCGCATTTGACAGTTGTGCTAAGCAATTGCAGGGTTTCAGTTTGATAGCAACTTGTGAATAGGTTTTCGCGCTTTGAGTCAGAAAAGCAAACGTCAACATAAGTCAACATAGCATTCGGAAGGTCAATATTAGACTCAGGATGCATTTAGGATTATTCATCCTGTACTAACAATCATCTGTGTAGCGGTTTTCACGGGTGAGGTACGTCCAAAAGTTCTGGATGATTTGGTGGTCCCAGATTTCAGAGGAAATCATCACATTAACCTACAGGAAGGGCTGCAGCCCCTTATTTATTTACAAATGGGTATCTATATTGATCATCTATATTATCTAAATTGTTGGTTAACTCTATCCTAAAAAAATAATCCCATCTTATCCCATTAATTACAGTAAGTAGTATCGTATTGTTTGTCAGTCAATATCCCATCATATTTCTATCCCATAATATCAATTTTGCTGCAATTATAAACTACAATATGGAACCTACAGAGATACATATATCTATAGCATCAAAAAACATCCGTTTAAGGGGAGGATGAAATATTATATAGATTATATACATATATCAATATAGATATCAATCATCATCATCATCATCATCATCATCATCATCATCATCTTAACATTAACATAACTATGGAAAATCACCATGTATAATAGGTAAATCAACTACAAAAATTGTCATTTTCCATAGCTATGTTAGTTTACCAGAGGGTATCACTCATATTCTCCCATCTGCTTCCCATGAATCAAAATCTCCCCATGAAATCCACCCATTTTGATCAGAGATCCACCGGCTGCCTGCGTAGTCCACATATGAAGGTCCACTCCCCGAGGACCGCGGCGTGCTGCGGGCACTGTGGGTGCTGCCCAGGGAGCCGCTATTGCGGCGCCGGCGGAGCTCCTCCTTTAGCCTGGGGAAATAGTTTATGGGATGGAGCCATGAAAAATGGTTTGATGTGGTTTTATGGGGGTTAACGATGAAAAATGCTGGTTTTATATACGGTAATATATGGGATATAGCCGTGAATCATTGCTGTTTTATGGGAGTAAAAACAGATTTAACCACCAGCTAAACTAGGGATTCAGAATATAATGTTAGCGAAGCTGGCGTTCACGCGCATTTCACTGTTGGGTTTGAGGTAGATACAGTATGATACAGTAGCTCATAGGTATAGAGTTTTCCGTTTTTGAACAATAGTTGCGTTGTGAGGGGAGTTAGAATGCCCTTCTTTCTAATAGGATTGTGATGGTTTTTTAGCAGGTTTCTTCATAGGTTTGTTGATAGCGTCACAAAAGGGCCAGAGATACATCATCCAAGGTGCTGCGTATGGAGATCGTGATGTGGATCGTTTTGATTGTGCCTGGCGATGTGCTGCATTGTAAAGGCTGGTGCCTCTATCCCATTCGCGAGCTGCGGTCTGGCTTTGTCACACTAAATAAACAGGGACCAAGTTGTGCCAGCTGGGATTTTCATCAACCCAATTTCAGTGGTTGAGACTCATGGCGTTAGCAAAAGAAAACATCCCTGAAAAAGACATCAACGTATTGACTGGTAGAGAAACTCTGTTATTCCCATTATTTTTTCCCTTGAATCAATCCACTGAAGATATTGATCCACACAATAATTATTCTATCAACCGCTGGACCCAGCACGATCCACTGAGCAGTATGGCTTGGCTCCAAGGCGCTTCTGGTCTCTCTGTGACGAATCTGAATGACCTCGGTGATCCCCGCGGTCACGGATCCCCAGTTGCCTGTGAAACGCAACATATTTACCCACCAATTCCATTCAGATCCTGCGCAGAACCCGTGAAAAGCCAGAGGAGTTGATACTTCTTAGGTTACATAGTCAACGAATGCCGTGTGAGGTATTGCGGATTTTTCAAGGTGATGAGTTGGGATCCGGAACCGTATCTTCCCCTACTGTCTGGCAATCCAACCCGGCAACCCAAAGATCTATATACCTTTCAATTGGAACATCACCTAGAGGTGGTTTCTAGATTAGATGATCGAAGGTCAGAGCATACGAGCCCCACCTTTTCCCAACGTTAGCTCAGTTGGTGCACAAGTCGGCCAAGGTTCATGATAGATATACCGTTGGGATCAGTTGGGCGGGTACACATTTCTACCAATTTATAGCCTGCGAGCCCCACGGTGTACCTCTGTCTCTTGTGGGGATCACTGGTGCACTACCGATGAGTCAAAGGTCCAAAACTTGATGAACTCTCAGAAGATGACCGACCTTGGCATGATGGGAATGAAAACAAACGTGGGATTTCTGCCAACATCAAAATTGATGGTCTATGGGTACATCTAGGTCATAATATATATATACACAAGAACCCTCTTCTCTCACGATTTGAGGTCACGTACCTATGACATAAAACCTAACAGTGCTTCTTTGAACTGGGAAGTGACTAACAATCCGACAGTAACAAGTACAGAATCTACATTGACTTCAAATGACTTCAGTACATTTCAGTCATCAAAAAGTTGGTGTTACCATTTTTTAACATAACATTGGGGGCGTGGTAGCACGTGACAACTTTCTGTAAGTAGAACCATGGTTAGCTTCCTGCGTGTATAAACATGTCGCTAAAAAAAACTATGGGACATTCACCCAAGCAGCCTTTCATTCACCGCAAGGCCCCTGGATATTAGATGTTCCAGTGTTCGTAGAAAACAAGGAGCATATACAAAACCATCAAGGGTTGCAAATGCAATAAAGTGCAAACATATGTACCAGCTTTTGAACGAAGTGAGGAAAAAACACAAATAAAACACAAATAACAAATGATTAAACTAGATCCAGGAAGCCACCAGAATTATCCGTCCCTTGGACCAGTTTGCATTTCAACCACGCGACTAACGTGAGAGAGATTGCGACTGACATTGATTGTGGGAGATCTTGTTTGTGTTTTTTTGCCGATTTCTGGGCGCTATGGAAGTATCACGACGCGAATCTGCAGCGATCTCACTAAATCATTTCTATTATATATAAAAATCACCTCTTCAATTATTCACCTCCTGATTCACCTCCACACGTTTCCTGGGTTTTATGTGAGCCAACCAGTTTTGTATACCCAGCCACCCTTTAAATTGAACATAGCTATGGAAAGCACCACTTGTACAGGGTAGATCCTTCATAAATGGGCCATGTTCCAGAGCATTACCACCTGGGTAAGTACAATCGTCAAGCGTCAAGCCCCAACCTTTTTTTCAGGTCAATCTGCGTCGAACCGCTCAGGTGAGACATGGAATCGAATTTTCTGCATCGAGGTTCAAGTTCGCGAGCCACACTACAGAACCATCGGGGTGTCTTTTTGGCCGCTCAGTCTTGGAGTTTTGGAATGCCACGGAGAATGAACGGATAGTATATATATATATACACTGTGTATATATATATATTTATACTGTATATATATACTGTATATACATATATATTTACACATATTTATTATCATATATGCATACTTTGCTATGTTATAGGCAAGGTCACTGTGTCACAGAACGTGGCGAATCCAAATGCCCTGGAAGGAATCGTCGAAAAGAAAGAAATCCAGAATTTTGTGGCCAAACAATAAGGCCATAACAAATGTCACCAATGCCTCCGCAGTAAATCGTAGGCATCCTGAACCTCGTACAACGGTTTTCCCATCTCCAGCTCTGTACTGCTTGAGTTGCTAGGGTTTCTTGTCCACCTTTGCCCTGCTTGGGTTCTACATGCATAGACAAGGGTGTATCATATACAGTTTCTGGCATCGGTATATCCACATATTATCTGCGTATACATACATATATATATATATATTGTAGTGATTTTTGTTTAATTGTACTATATATATATATATGCACATGGAAGATAGTCTGCTTTGTGCATGCAAACTAGGGATGAACTTCCAAGTAGAAACTTTGATCATCTCAGCTGCTCAACAGCACGGCCGAGCACGGCCAGCAGTCGGCCGGTCTGCTTTCAGTCGGGGACGTGGGGAGCGATGCTGCAAGTCACTTGCCTCAGGGCCACGGACGTTGGATCTGCGGGTAGCTCAAAACCTACAGATGTACTTAGAAGAAATACTCATACATATTTATGTTTTTTTAAATGTGCATATATGCGCCAAACTAGTAGGGATACACAAACCGTGTACCAATACATATACATAGATCTGTGTAGACATGTATGTGTGAATAGTTCACTGTGCATATACAATGTAGGTGTAAGCACGTACATATACAAATCAATGATAGCTATTTCAATATGTATATTAATATGTATATATATAAATATATCAAGTAGATACATATATATATATATATCCGTCCATACCCTCTACTATATGATTCAACATGCAAGCAATAGAAATCTCAAATGAGACCCGTGTGATGTCCCCTGCTCCAGCGGACACCCTTATGTCCAAAACTTGGTTGCCCTCCACGTTATTCTTGGCCAATCTTGGATACTCTGCACACACACACAAAAGACAGGGTGGTTAGTATCCACCCCTCAATACGGCAAGACATGAACTTGTATATATATATAATATATATATATACTATATAAACTACCCTTCATCAGTCACCTTACCCAGAACGTACTGCTTTTCAAAATCGCCTGCTGCTTAGGGTTAAACCACTCCCATCCAAGGTTTCTACACTTGTTGATGGTTAGTTTGGCATAATTCGACCAAGCTTACCCACTATTGATTGTTAAACGTGTCTCAAACCCACAATTTTCTTAGTTAGACGCCTGTTCTGGATAGTTTTGACCACACCCCCACATGATCAACGGTATACTAGACATACAAATAACATTCAGAAATCACTTCGCCCATCATCTCCCAACTCAAACCCATCATTTCTTCATGATCAATTTAATTTCATAGTTGTTCATGGTTTACCCCCTGGGGATTTCACAATAGCTAATGGAAATGGATGATAATGACCCATTAGATCTATGATTTACCCGATGTTCCATAGCAAACTGTCAGCTTACCAGTGGGTACATATTTGGAGGTTCATCCCAACCTGTAGCTGGTTAAACAATCCAGTTACTAAGTCTATTTTATCCCAATTACAATTCGATAAACTAACTCCAGAATTACTATAATGTGGCAAACCCAATCATAAACCATCACCTCTTCATGTGCATTCCAATAGGTTAGTGTATACCCCCATTTGGGATGATGTGAAGTGACCCCCAGTCATGGTTGGTGACTGGGGTGGTGACTATGGCAAGTTTACCACACCATGACCCAGCCGCCTGGGGTAGCACGCTGTGGTGGGCACATGTCGCACCTTGGCATGGCCATAGCCACAGAAGAAGGGCCAAACCTCGTCGCCGCCAAAGGCATAGCTTCGACGGTTCTTGGCGTCTTGGATGTCTTCCTTGGCAAACGTGGTCGGTTTAGCGGTTTCACCATGAAAAACAAGATGAAGCCCACGAACCCGAATGCTCACACGTATGTTAATGGTACAGATGTCAAAACACATGGTTATGCAGTGACGCACAATACCTTTCTGCAATAGTTTATTTGAACAGTCT
>Ga0126342_10017848_pt1 | contig 12225 bp, 18 predicted proteins | sample Cyp1metagenome_FD_92528 | JGI IMG/M metagenome (GOLD analysis project Ga0126342, IMG submission 92528) | Coral microbial communities from Lord Howe Island, Old Settlement Bay, Australia - Cyphastrea 1 metagenome | ecosystem: Host-associated > Invertebrates > Cnidaria > Coral ... | reverse complement strand
GTATACTATGCAGATGACACAATCCTCATTGCAACAAGTACCAGAGCTGCAAACAAGCAACTAGCAGAGGTCGAAAGGGTTTCCCTACAGTTTGGTTTAAAATTGAACAGGGGTAAATGCAATCCTATTTCAATGAATGGTAATAATGTGATAAAGGTCCCTGACGGGCAAAGGATGGAAAGAGTTGAAGAAACCACGTATTTAGGGCATCAAATCACTCAACAAATGAACGGTAAACATGAAATCAATCACAAAATGTCGCAAAATTAAACTGCTCTCTGACCTGTTAATAGATAGACGAATTAGACTAGCGGGGCATATTTTACGTAGCAATGACAATGACCCGCTTAGGCGGGTTAGTTATGAACCTAATTCCGCAGTAACGTTCGATGTAGGTAAAAGAAGAGTAGGTGGCCCCAGGCAGCAATGGACACAATACTCCAATAAATACGCGTGGGAAAATGCTTTAGGGAAAGGAAGGTATGAAAACACCGCCCAACAAAACCAAGAACTATTAAAGGTGAAAGTTAAAAAAAAAACAGCGTTTGCTTCTGTGTTATGGTCAGGAGCAGAACCGTGAGATTCCCAGAGTCCGCAGTTGCTTGTGGATGACGTTTAAGAGCTCAGTCCTGGAACTTTAGTATTTGATCTGGTTTCCACTTTCAGTTTTAGTGCAGAGAGGACATTTACATACTGAGGATATCTACATACAACAGATTCAAGTTTTGGTAGTAATTGGGATGCAGTTTCGTTTGGGTACTCTACAAGAAGCGGGGCGTTGGATGCGCGAGAGGATGGACAGCGAAACAACTGACTTGTTTTTTCCCGCAAATATTGGAAGGACCACTGGGCTTAAACCTGCTGTCTTTTGGTTTGTCTTGATACCTTCTTGGCTCAACTGTGACGTTCTAGCAAACGTGCCACTCTCACATCTGTTGTGCATGGTTTGGCACCAAGTTTACTCGACATGCACACGCACAGACACGTACCAGAAGTCCAAATCCTATATTCCAAATCCAGGTTTTTGTCAACATGTTTCCAACAAAGACGTTGCATTTCAACAACTGCATTCAACACTGGTTTCGAAGAGAGGCACTTGTTGTAGTGTTTGGAGAGGGAACCTTAGACATTGACGAGACAATGGGACTCACCCAGTTTCAGCACCTGAGCGATCAGCTATGGCTCTACATTGCGGTCTCCTTTCAAAGTTTCCTGCACAAGTGCTGGCTGTCGAGAAGGCTTTAAAAGGATTGGCCAAGAGGAAAGTCTTCGCACTGGTTTGGGCAGCATTCATCGCTCAGTTGCTGTTCATGGGCCGTGTTTTTCAACTGTGTCGACGCATACTTGCTCGGATTCGTGAAAGGGACGTTTATGGTGTATCTCCTTTTGGTCAGATTCACCGTGCTCATTCTTACCACCTCTTCTCAGTGACTCGATCAGGGTGCCTCCGTTGCCGGGATGTTGATATCTCCGAATATGAGAACCGAAAACAACAGCGGCTGGCGGAAATCAGAACCTTGAGAAAGAAGGTTACTGAGGTGCTGAAAAATGAGCGCTGGGAGAAGCTACATCATTACTGCTGGGAGAAGCCGAAAAGCTTGCTGAACAGTCACGGCTCGGCGCTTCAGAATCAGTGGAAGCTTGAGCAATTCTTCAATGAAGGCGATGCTAAGAAGGAGCTCTCGGAGTTGAGATCAGCTCTGGTTGACATTGATCTTGCCCTCCTCTCTGCAAACTTGACGGAATTCTGAGAACCACAAGCACTTTTTAGGTGCTTGTTGCCTTGGAAGGAAGACAAGCCTTGGAAAGGCAGGCCAATATGTTTGCTTTTAGGGGTATGCCTCAGGGTATCTCACAGTTAATTGTCTCAACATTTGGACGGTTCATTCCTGAAATTGACCAGCTACTGTATCTGCTGTGATCTATTCGTACCCTGTGTATCCCTGTGTTTGAACTACTAGTAATTATAGCCGTAAAGATAAAAACGCAAAATGCATCGCTTCACATCATGCTAAAACTGCATGGGTTGCGACATTTCCAGAGACTTGTGCAGAATCTGAAGGACACAACAAGCGTGTCTGCGTGTGCAGATGTAAGCTCAATTCTTTTAATCGCAGGGCCCATGCAATTCACCCGCCGGCTGAAGTTATTTGGCGTTTCCAACATTGCTTTAGCACATGGAAGAGGCGCAGACTATTTGCTGCTAGGTAATGCTTGATTTCTGGTGCCTGTTGGTGCTTCGTAGTGAATGACTGGAGTATAGATTTGTGATGATTTGTGATGATTTGTGATTTCAAAAGACATGCTTATGGCGATAAAACCGTACCTTCAAAAGCCTCGTGTTTTAGATTATTATTGTTCTTTGTGGCAGAAACCCTCACATCGAGAAAATTTGATCGTCGCTGAGGCCCTCAGCCGACGACAATTTTGAAGACACTTTGATGGAGGTTTGTCCGCGTTGGATGTCGGATCGGTTCAACACTGTTGACATTGCATCTCCAGTTTAGTTGGTTACAGTATACACATTTTATATACTCAGTTAATCCCACTGTATTCCTATAATAGTTGTTTATATGCAGCAAACTGTATTTGATTTTGCCAGTTTGAGGATCGCTATAAACAATTCTACAGTGAACCAGACTATGCCCTATTCAAGTGTTTGTTTCAGCACGTGCAGGTGTTGGTCAGTTATTTTTTTTTAATAGTTCGTAAACACCCAAAGAAACTGGCATACCTTCTGGTAATCAACCGTGGCGATCCCATTAAAACCTCCATTTAGTCCGGCGTTTGTCCAGCAAGCCACGTTTGATGACCAGAGTATACAGAGTTTGACGTTGAGCTAAATGCTAAATACCCAACGGTGACATTTCCCTGTTGGTGACAGGGAAATGACACACATTGAATGGTTGGCGATGTCAAGTTGTTTTTTGTTGCCATATTTTTGATGATGATCCCCTATGGGCGAGCAAGTTTGGGCTTGAAACCACCAGCCATGGATTTTTTTGTGTCAGGGATGTGGATATTAATGTAGTCTCCAGTCCTGCAGTATCCTCTATCATAGTTTGGAGTCTGGATGTTTACCAACAATCAACAAAGAAAGCGAAACTGAATGAGGAAACTATGTCCATGACATGTTCAGACAGCATTTGTTTGGAACCAAACCGTGGCAAACGTCTCCAATGATCGACAAGTTTCTTGGAACATGTTAACAAGGTTTCACGTAAAGTATTAAAGCATGTAGCATCCCAACAGGTCAAGCCATCAACACCACCTTGCCATTGGCCAATGAGCTCTCCTGTCAACACAACTATGAGATAATTAATATTATAAAAATGTGTATAATTGTATGTATATATAAGATTCCTAAAGCTGGTTGGTGGTCTTATGGTTTCAATGCAATGACATTTGATGAAGATATAAGAACACCATTGGAAGCTTACGTGATTTTGGTGTACTTCAGATGCCCTTATAATGACCTCACCACGACAGTGTAAATGATGCTTGGTAGAGGGAATCATCCCCAGTTGACCTTATTTCAGCATGGTGAATTGTGATATTTCAACTTTAGCGTTTCTAGGTGTTGTCGGATCCACAATAATGAACCGTTCCCAATTTGTAGTTTGTGATTGTGTACACTCCTAGTTGGGATGATTTATAAGAGTTTCCAGATTACTTTGGGACTGTTATATAGTTATTTGTTCAAGTCCCAATTATATACATTGTAGATGGCAGTTGAGCCATCTACATCCCGTAGACCCGTATACCCCCATTCTAGTTCATGAAATATCCCCTTCTTGTCCTACAGTACGTGATCTAAGACACCCTTTGGTCATATCGGTTTTCGGATGCAGTCAGGTATTGCAGGAGCGGAGAAAGGCCCGGTACCAACGCTGCGAGTTGGTGGCAACCCAGTATACTGTAGCACTGTAGGAATGTCAAAAAACAAAGATCACCGATGGTATCACATTTTTTTTGTGGGGGTGCTGCTCATTTTGTGGTGTTTTTAAGATTCCAACAAAGACAGTGAAAAACATCTAGCAAAACATTCACCAATGATATCCATTCAATTGCATTCAGTGTATTTCCATGAATGTGGTACCTTGGAACTAGATGTGAGGCAAATATTCCATGCTCATAGACTGGGATATCTCGGGCTCCCTTGGATCCAGGCAATGTACCCAGAATTGCAGGCAGCTGCCGGCCGTTTGTGTCCAAAAATGGCCGGCTTGGGGATATGGGTACTGCGAAATATAGAAAAGCCACAATCCATTGTGGGACATCCGATTAACTATCATCTAGTAATCTAGCCAAGTGAACACAGATGATTCTGAAGACTCTCATGGGTTTGTTTCACTCATTGAAGAAGTGTATGATTATATCTTGGGATATCTTGGGTATTCAAAAGCCAATTTACAAGTGGTAGATGGTCGAAACTTGTGTCAAGTAGTCTGTTGGCTGTTGCTCATCTTTTGTGAAGCACCCAGCAGCGGTGCAGAAACGTCCTGAGTGTTGGGGTGCTGTCCTTGAGTATGGGCCCTGCTTCCAGTTGCGGTTTGATCTATGTATTCTTATTGGAGATAACCCTACTGGCCGAGGTGTGAAACATAGACATGTTTCATGCTATTTCAGAGTATTATGAACCACCACTGCATGGCTCATCATTGCCCTAACATTGGACGGCTTGAACTTTGGACATTTTCGTCGACGCTTCAAGCCATCAGGTTATCGCGTCAGACACCGCCCAATAGGGATGGACTTTTAGCCTCGATTGGATCCAAATGGTGACACCAAGGGTGCGTGTAAATAAAAGGCTAAATATGAACATCAATAGGGTATGGTATGTATGGTTTCATATTTTTTGCACTATATTAGTCCTAGGTGTTGTGGTTGCAACCTTTTTGTTGCTGGTTGTTGGCTACATCAGCAGGACACTGTTGCCCACCTGGCAAACGGTGCGGAAATTCCACCAGTCCACCAGATGATTTCCGCATGACCTGATGATCAAGGGGAAACCATCGTTGTTTTCCACATTACCTTCTGAATTTACCAGAGAGTACAGTAATTACTGTAGATTGTATACCAAACTAAAGATCATATGGGTGTTTTAGATTGTTTTAGGACATGGACTATACCCGCCTAAATAGACAAATAGCAATGGGGAAATGGACTGATAAACCACATGATTTTGGTACGCCGTTGAGAGGATTTGGACAACAAATGATAAACATGGAGTTTGGATCCACTCTGTATTTTCAAATTCTAAGTTTTGCAATGTTTTGCAATGATTTTGGTGCAAGTGGTGTACACATGTCTACACTGTATAGTTTAAATCAGAGAAATCCACTTACCATTTGGAATCAAACATAGCGTGCTGGGAAATTCCATTTACGTGGATGGTTTTTCCTTGTCTACAATACACACTAAATGCGATTTTTCAGCCGCCCGCCATGTCTGATGTACATCATGGTGTAAATCTACCATTGTATATATCCCCATACATCCCCATTACATACCCACCATATCCCAGTTTTGTTGCTTCAACCGGAGCCTAACAGCAGCAGCCCTGCTGTCCAGGTGCGCTACGTCTTCAGCGCCGTGGACGATGCCTTGAACCCTCACTATGAAGGGCTGGTCCGAGGTTATGCCGACAGGCCCCAGTCGTGATGGCCATTGGAGCCATGAACATAAAGGGGTTTCCTCACTGTAGCCATATACTGGTTGGTGGTTTGGAACATTTTTTATTTTTCCATATATTGGGAATAATCATCCCAACTGACTATATACTATTTTTCAGAGGGGTTGAAAGCACCAACCAGATATTGTCAGCATTGAATATGCTAAAATAGAATAATGAAGCTATTATTTTCATCTCATTGTAGAAATCATTTGAGCCATAATCTGGGCAAATTTCATCATGACCTCACGTCGCGACCGAATCCTGGAATCATGGTTAATGTTTGGGGAATCATCCCAAGATGGCCTAATCATGTGCCCAGATTCATGTGGGTACCCCAATAGCTGGATGGTTTACAGTATAATGGACAATCCTATTAAACTAGATGACTCTATTTTAGGAAACCTCCAAAATCCCATTGTTGATGGGTTAATAGAGGTGATTATACGATATTATACGGATGTATACGGATTATACGGATCCTAATTTTCTTGGGGATTATGATCACCCATGCTAGGGAAACCGTTTTGCACCAACTAGTATAATGATCAACCACTGGTCTTTTTTTGGGGGGGTACAGGGGGTACCCTATGGCATCCTATTTTTTTTGACAAACCTACATGGTTCGGTGACTGGTAATGCATCTTCTGGGTGTTTTAATTTTTTATGCATTGATTTTGCCAGACTTAGGGATGGGTCAACCCCTATGAAATTACCATGGGGGAATCACCATCCCTTCACCAGCTATGACTTTGGGTACCGCGTAGCAGGGGATCCATAACCACTTGACCCATTGCAGGCTCCGAGACTTTGAGGGCAAGTGCGTGATGGGAGAACGGCAGCACAAAGCTTGGATCAAGGCGGGAAGAATCCGCGCCATGGAGCTTTGGGGGAAAATCATGGGAATTGTAGGGGATTTGCATGGATTTCCCAATGCCTGTTTGATGACCGGCAGGTGTGCGTCCAGGATTCTGGGTTTGAAGTAGCATCATATTCCTCAGAGATCCGCAAGTGTGCATTCTCAACTTGAAACGGGGAAACATCATGCCATGCGAGGTATGCTCAGAAATGCAAAAGTGAGCATGTGACCGCATGCGTCTCAAAGATGTGCCTTTATACGGGTTTGTCTGAAACATGTGTAATTACCCCAAATGTCATGGTCGATCATCATGTTCACTTTTTTCAAATGAACATTTGGTATACCGCGGTATACCCATGTTTACACTGCTAGGGCTGATGTTCCCAAACACCAGTTTTTTTGGACACATAGCTTTCCAAAATGATACGTTTTGACATCATCAAGTGCATCCTCCTTCCAACTAACTAACATAGACCCTGCCATCAAACTGGGGTTGGAGGTCGAATTATCCCACGTACATTCCCATTAAAATAGTCCATACAATTCATATGTATTCCATTTATAATCAATTATGATAATCCATAATAAAGTTTAAACCTTCATTATACCATCTGAAAGCATCACATTCATTGCTACTTCCGATCCAGGAACGTCATCAGCTCGGACAGGAAGTGGCGCCTTGATTTGGAACGCCCCATTTGTAGATGGTGGTTTAATTAGGGATATGCTGGGGATGTGCTGGGGATATGAACATTCATTCATATGAACTGGGGATATGAATTGGGATAGAATATGAAGTGATAATAGACTGGTAGATTTACCAAATGATTTACCGATAGGTCGCCTTTGGAGTCCATGGCTGGCCAGGAGATCCACGAAAAAATCCGAAGGCGTCGTTTCTGGGGGATTTTTCATCGAACCAATGGGTGGGGATTTTACCAAGGCATCGAAGTGTTCAGTTTTCAGTGGACCGGAGGAAGACGGTACAGCCCACCAGCTGTGTTTTTGGGTGGTTTAAAAAGTGCGGATTTGGAAGGTGGTTTCAAAATGTTTCAAACAATATTCTCTGCCCCAGAAAAAAGTGAGTATAATATATAATTATATATATATATTATTATAGACACATACATGGTAGATATCCCCCAAACAAAAACCTGGATCTATTTATTGGGGTCCCAAACAATTGTGAGTATTTGATTGGCGGATTGAGTTTCGGGTATTTTCCATCCCTGCGAGAATGGGTACTGGGTGGCCTACTGTGTGCCGGATCTGAATCCATAGTTTCGATTGGGCGGGTCTATATGTTTGAACTATATATATATATGTGATAAATGTGATATATGTAATATGTATATATATATACATGATTATCATATATATATATATATATATCATTTAAATAATATATTATATATATACACGTATATATTATATTATATCATATATATATAATATGATATACACACTCTTCGCTGCCTGGCTGATAGGGGGAACATCTGAGGAAGAGCTGAAGAAGAAAGTTAAAGAAGAGCAAGAGCGCGTAGCTGGGTTTTGGAACATCGCTGGGACGGTTTCCTTTCACGCCTTTGGCGGCCATCATTGGGATATGCTGCACCGGCATGGGCAGTTCATTTCCTACGACATCATACACCCGGCATCCCAAAAGAGGATAGAAAGCATGAAGACTAAGCTAGTGCATGTTGACTTGAACGATTGTATTGAAATAGGATTGAAAGGACTGCAAGTGTATGATGTGCATAGTTATTTCACTGGGTCTACAACGGTGACAACGCTCTTGTTACGCCTACAACATGGTTGATCAAGGTTGGGTTCCTCTATCCACACCTGGAACATTTGAAACCGATATATGCTTTGCAACTAATATCGACCCTGCCACCAGTTCGAGTATCCTCTTGGGGTGAGTGATTCTCAGGGTCTAGTTATGTTTGCGGGAAAATGGTGTGTCAGAGGTAAGAATCATCATAATCAAAATGAAGAGTGGAATTGATGCAAGCGATGGTCAAAAATGAAGCCTCGGCAACTCAGCAACTGGAGCATCAATCTAAACCTCCATTTAGTTCGAAGATTTTTCCAGCTATAAACTTCCATTTGGTTTAGGGATTCTCCAGCCATGCTTGATGACACCGCAGGGTATCAAAATGTATCTCTTATTCCCCTATCATCTGATTATCCCATTCTGAACCATTATTCATGATACATCTGGCTCATAATGGGATAATCAAGCTATTAATTTACTTGGTTCAATGGAAATACCCTCTGGTGAACTAACATAGCAATGGAAAATGGCCATTTATAGTGGATTTTTCCCATTAAAAATGGTGATGTTCCATTGCTATGTTAGTTTACCAGAGGGTATTTATTATTCATCCATTATTATGACCATCAAGCCAGAGATGTCCTCAAGCGCAAGAGCGGCTAGGCAAATCAATTTTCGACTGTGGCAGCCAACAACAGCTTGAGACTCATGCGTGGGGGCTCAACATGGCTCAACTAGATCCTCTTCCAGGGTCGGTTGTGTAGTTCCAAGCGCTGCTATATAATTATCTATAGAATATTGATGAATATTGTATAAGATATATATATGTATACATATACATGTATCATAGTATGTCAACATCGTGATATTTTCACCACACATTTGTTTAGTTATTTGTTTTAACCAATTTGGGCGAGAAAATTGTTTTTGTAGGCAAACGTTGCAATTTGGTACAATTTGTATCGATGAACTGTGGATGGACTTGGAAAGGAAGATATCAGATGCGCATAGTGTATCCAACAAGTGGGGATACCCCAAGAATGGCTTTGCCCCAACAGCTTCAGCAGACATATATATATATATATATATGCATATATATATATACATATTTATATATATTTACATATATATATATACATATTTATATATATATATATATACATATTTATATATGTTCTACATTGTTCTACTGTTTCTCATGATGTTGGATTGAACTGCTAAAAATTACCCACAGTAAATTCCCATTCATTCCCATAAAACCATATTAAACTCCCATTTGTTGATGGTTTTCACCACCATTTTTTTGGGTGCGAGGGGTGCCCTGAGGACAGGGAAGTCCATTCCCAAGGCGGATCTGCTCGGATCCTCTCAGATCGAGCGCTTGGCGTTTTTGTGTTTTTTTTGGGCATGTGGGAAATTCACCAGTAAAATGTGGATGCATCCATATATATATATATATATATAATATACACATATATATATATATACATATTTCTGTGGATATATCTTGGTATAGAAAAAATATTTACATATGCTCAATGTGATGACATAACTCTCCGACATGATATGTCTAGACATATTGGAAGCCGAGCACGCCGCGTCTCAGGGTCAGTTGAACGCCATCAAGATGGTGGGTGCAGGCGGTCTGGACGTGAACGTGCAAAACTTGGAGAAGGAGCGGATGGTTCGTTCAACGCGGGGCCCTGGAGAGCCGAAGCAACGAAATCGCGAAGTTGGGGCTTAAATAAGTTCTAGGGTTCATATTATATATATGTATATATTTATATATATTACATTGGATACAACCATTACAGTATACCTAATTGGGTTTATGATAATTCAAACTAGACTTAAACGGTTTATAAACCAACTTATGGGGATACAGTGGGATATGGGAATATCATGTGGATAGTCATGGCGATATGAATTTATTAAGCTCACATTATATTGTTGGTAAGCATATGGTTATAATTTATATGGGGAAACTGGATCGGACATATCACAGTATACTGACCAGCTAAACACAAAAATGCAGGGTATTCAAAATAAAAGGGTATCAGGCAAGTGGCAATCCATTTGTTTGAAATCGAGGCAAAATAATATGTGATCCCTTCAATTGTTTTGGCTAAGTCAGTGGCTGACTTGTTTTTACTTTCTTTTGTTCCACTTGCTGAAACCTCGCTTTTTAGATTGGGAAAATCGACTGATGAATGGGGAAAACTGGGGAATACACCACTACAAGGATGGGGGGATTGAAGCACCATGAAATGAACATTTGCTGTAGACAATATGAGGGGGAAAGCTGCCGAATGAATGGTCCGTTGATGACCAGGGGATACGAGGGGCTTCTTGGACCAGAAATGGAACAAAACGCATGATGTCACTGGATTTATCCAGCTAGCTTCAAAAGCACATTTGCAGTGTGTTACTCGTGTTTGCCAGATTCGAGCAGACACTTGCTTGTTGTATACCATTTTGGGGGGAGGGCTACCACGCCCCACACCAAGGGGCAGCTGGTTCTTTTTGCTCCAGATGTGTTTGTATGTCCTGCCCCAAGTTGCAGGACATTGGAAAACTGGACATTGACGTCGGCACCACACGTTTCAAAGCTTTGCAGTCCATCATCAATAGCGTATGGTGCCCAGTCAGGAGTTCAGGCACTGCTGCTGATGCTATGCGCTATATGGTCAACAAAAAAAACATATGTTCCCATAGGGGATGGTAATCAATATAATTATTCATAGGGATTTAATGGGATTTACAAACCATGTTTTGTCAATATTATTTCCATGATGGGATGGATGACCGTACCCAGTATAGCATGTAACTTACTCATGGCACATATGATCCTGTGAAAATCAGTGACAGTAGTTGGGTAATCGCATGTAATCGCTAAAAGCACTGGAATACTGTAGTTTCTGAATAGCACCGTCACACATCAGGCATCAATACCTGGTAAAACCAAACGGCAAAAAAAAAAACGCCGGAGGGTCTGCGGCGCCTCCAGTTGATCTGAGGCATTTCTTGCTTTGCTGAGACATGTTTTGTTTTCTGAGGCGTTTTTGTTGTAATCCTTGTTTTTCATTGTTTTTCCTCTAGAGTATTCTGGGATGGGTAAATGACAGCGGACATTGTTTTGATTTCAATACCTGCGAACGCAAAGCCTTGGCTAAATTCAATTCCAAATCTCAATAGTGTAAATCACTTAAAACTGGGGGCGTAACTTCTGCGTGGCTAAAATCTGTCAGCGAGACTGTCATTGCCCACAAAATGCTGTCTCACTGGAATTGTTTGTTGCTTTTTGGCATTTGCAGCATCTGTCCAAAAGGCAACGGAAGTGAATGCGACAAAAATGGTTGTCATGATACAGAACAAAGGTAAACCAGGAAAAACATGGAGAAACTGAAAATTCAGAGGACAGAAAACGGCGGAAAAGGGCGGGAAAACGGAGGAAAAGGGTGGGAAAACGGCAGAAAAGGACGGACTCTGAAAATTGAGGTCCAAAACCGGAAGCATGTCCAAAAGGTTGTATCACGGATTTTGATTCTTCTAGTTTTCTTCCTACCGTGAAATTTTGTTGAAAGCTGCAATCCAAGTGATTCAATGTCGATGCAAGCCAACGCTTCAAATGTGCAAATATGAAAACATATACTGTATACTGTATATACTCTAGGGCTTGTTTTCTGCATTGTTTTTCTTGCAGCGTTCATTACATAGGGAAAACATAAGAATTCCTTAGCAGTACGTGCGGCTGTTTGTCAGGGGTTTGATCCCTAGTTGTGGGCTTTGCACCTGCAAAAGTCGCCATGGGAGTCCTAGGGCTTTGGTAAACTCTTGTGTTTGAGGCGTTTTTTGCTTTCCAGAGGCGTTTTTAACCCACCAGAGGCAAAACAAAACTCATGCGGCGTTATTTTT
>Ga0126342_10017847_pt1 | contig 12226 bp, 8 predicted proteins | sample Cyp1metagenome_FD_92528 | JGI IMG/M metagenome (GOLD analysis project Ga0126342, IMG submission 92528) | Coral microbial communities from Lord Howe Island, Old Settlement Bay, Australia - Cyphastrea 1 metagenome | ecosystem: Host-associated > Invertebrates > Cnidaria > Coral ... | reverse complement strand
TGGACCTCAGAAATGCTGCCAATAGCTTGCAAATAGAAGGGAATTGGGGCTACTACCTGGGGACCCAACCCATGGGGGGGGGGGGTGGAGAGACGGAGGACGGGACCATATATACATATATATATATATATGTATATGTATGTGGTATAATTACTGTATATCTTGCTATATGGGCTGCATATTTCGATTCTAAGCCGTTGAAGTGTGATGTTTCTCTGCAAGTTTCAGACGAACGCAGAAGAATTGGCGCTCCAAGACTGGTATCTACCTCCCAAGGGTATCTCCATATGGCAACCCGCCATAAATCACAAGTTGGTGGATGCAATCCCCCCCACTTCTGGCAAGTCGTTGGGATGGTTCATGGCTTTGGGTTTGCCACATTGTTGACGGTTTTGTTGTCCCGATTCACTGTTGCTCTTATGCTTATACTTTGTTGTTTTTTCCCCATTGTCTAGGAGGTTAATAGGATATTTTGTTGTCAGTTTGAAGCAACGATCTCAATTTTTCACAGCAACATCTCCACATGATTGTTTGTAAAAATTGCTAAAGTGGTGTGATTTGATTGACAATTACCAGAAAAAAAAACAATATTAAGAATGGTAACTTACCAACAAAGACCAGCACATTCCAAAAACAATGTCCCTTGATAAGTTACTGAGTTACTGCAATTATTGATGATTTACCTACCCACTGGTAAACATACAAACAGCTATTGAAAATGGGCATTGAAATAGTGAGTTTTCCCATTAAAAATATGGTGGATCTTTCCATAGTTACGTAAACGTTTACCAGGCCGGGTATCAGAAACACAGTGAGGGATGGACTACCCTTGATCTTGGGAGGTGCAGTGTATGGACTCTTCCCACGTGGCCTTGGTTTCCCTGTTGCTGCGCGAATCTGCTTTCTCTGAGTTCCTGGGCGCCAATAAAAAGATGGGGAAAAAAAGAGGCCGGCCTGGAGATTTCACGAATTTCACGATATATTCATAGAAAAATAGACATAACTCACGTGATGAAACATGATTAAACATCATGAAGAATCCCCCAAGAGGGGGGTTTTCTGCAAACTTTAAAAGAAAGCCGTTCAAAAGTTGGGTGTCAAAAAAATTAGCCACCAAAAATTGGATGTAACCGAATCTGACAATCACACAGCTGATCGAGCAAAAATGGATCACATGCAGCAATAGATTCAATAGAAGATGCACCAGTGAATTTTTGACGGGATTTCAAATCTGCCAAGAACATCATGTGAAATTTAATGACAGAGGTGGCAAGCCTGGGAGCAATCATGCGGAAGAGCCTTTCTTGTACCTCTTGTAATATCTTGTAATAATAAATATAAATACAAGTATGTATATATATACACATATATATATACACATATATATATAAGATATTGTACCTCTAAATAAGTACCAACTTGTACCTGATGTGTTTTCTATCCTGGATTCCGAAACCCAATCGGTTCCGATTTCGGACATCGCCAGGTTCAAGTGTGATCGTCCCGTGTCGCTGGGGATGAACATCGACTCCTTGTCCAAGATCTTGAAGATGACCGGCGCCAACGACTCCCTGAAGATCCGCCATCAGACGGACAGTTTTAGGAAAAACAAAAAGCGGGGCGAAGAAGGGGCGAAGAAGGGGCACTTGGCTGATTCTCTTATCGGAAATCGTTTTCGGGCACTTGACAGTACAGAAATTCAACTTTTTCTCCCGAAAACGAGCGGGCTTGGATCCCACTTGAGGTTGTTCGTAACCATAGCTACAAGGCTTTGTACGCAGTGTGACAACCCCCAGTAATTTGGGATGCTCACCAAGGTCAATGTCAACCCCCGAAGAAAGAAGAGTTGATCAGTATGCTCGGCTTCACCAAAATGGTGGTTCCAAAAGAAGTACCTCTCATATCTATCGAAAAATAAACTGGGGGTTGCCTAGTTGCCTAGTCCAATTTTTTTTTGCGGATTTTTCATCTAGAAACCACGAGAAAAGTGTGGTTAAATTATGGAAATAATAATATATGGGTAGCAAATCCAAATGGGGTGTTATTTCATATTCGAGGATGGGGATTATAAGAAAAACCACTAAGATTTCTCATCCAAATCTATGATGAACCCATAAATGGCCCATGATTCACCCACAAATAACCAATAGTTCATCCAACATTAACCCACTAAATTACATCACCCATAACTTAAATGTTTTGTGTCTTGCGATGCTGACCATTTTTTTCGCGTCGCCACCAGGATGCTGACACGGTGAACTTTCAATGCGAGGGCTCGGACGATCGCATCGCAGATTTTGACTTAAAACTCATGACGAAACTTGGGCGAACACACCACTCTGATGGCTCTGATATCAAACACCAGAAAGGGACCATGAAAGACTCTGACATAATGGTTACCCTCTAGTAAACGTTTACATAGCTATTGAAAATGGCCATAGAAATAGTGGATTTTCCCATTAAAAATGGTGATTTTCCATAGTTTTTTGTTAGTTTACCAGAGGGTAATTGAGAATGCCACTGTTTTATTGATTAGGATTCTTCCCATTATTTTAATGTTTTTATTGTTTAACTATGCATATATCTATATTATACATGATTATTATTTATTATAGTGTATAATTATTCAGAAATTACTATTGTTATTAATTATTATTATTGTTATTACTGTTGTTACTAAGTACTATTACTATTATTCCTATTATTACTTTGATTATTATGATTATTATGATTATTACTATGTGTTATTGTGAGCGCACGATGTTGCATATTTACAGTGGTGAACAGGTATGAGGATACGTGGGAGAAAAGTGCAGACAAAACAAGGCGCTGAGCAAAGTCAGTGCGGTGCTACCCTTCGAACAGCATCATATTCACTAAATTGAACATGGACCACCAAAAACGGGGTCTGAAAGATGACTTCCCACAAAAATCTTACTACCAAACATGTAGCAATTTATGGGTTCGATGTTCTTGTCTATGGGGACATTGCTTTTAGGGACACTCCTAGAACATTCCTTTTCATTCATTTAGTTCCGAATAATTCCATTTGATCCCAACTAGTTATTTTCATTCATATTTTTTTCCGTTAAGTCTGTTTTGGATTCATTTGGATTCTTTTGTTTTTTTTGGAACTATTTTTTCCGTTTTGACCATGGCCAATGTCCTTGTTTGTTACTCTTCACATTCACATTGAATCGGGTAGGATCACATGTGTGAGTGTTGGGCACTTGGCATTCCCAGTTTCTGCGTCGTGTCAGAAAAATCACAGCACAAAGAAACTGGACGCCGACCTCCAACACCATCTGGTTGGTGGTGTGGAACATGATTTTTATTTTTCCATTCATATTGGCAATGTCCTCATCCCAACTGACTTTCACTCCATCATTTTTCAGAGGGGTGGGTTGAAACCACCAACCAGATTAATTCATAGGATACTAATGGATATTTATACTATATTGATATATCCAGGATATATATATATATATATGGTTGGTGGTTTGGAACATTTTTCATTTTTCCATTTTTTTGGGCAAAGCAAAAAATTCTCCGAGGATTGAAAGCGAACACATGGAGATCCCTGAGCAGCACTACAAGGTGGTGGCAAAGCTTCCCTCCGCCGAGTTCCAGAAGGTTTGTCGCGACTTGAAGGCGGCAGCGGTTTTTTTTTTTTCTGGGTTCGTTTTTGGATGTTTGGAGGATCTGCACTTAGATCCAGTAGGGTCAAAAATGCCATGAATATTTTTTCGTTCCCACTTTGAGGACTCACTAACCAGGATTATTAGCCACTTACTAAGTGGGATGATGCTCCAAGTACTGAACCATCCTTTTCGGTGGTGCTTCAAAAACGAGGTTATATAATGCATATGCTGTAAATGACTCTACACTAGAAAAGCAGATTTATTCTGATGTTGCAAGAACATAAGCATTTGCATATACAGTTATTGTGTTAAAAATGACAAATAAGTTTACACAATATTATTTTTATTATATATATACACGTATAAATATAAATATAAATATGAATATAAATATGAATATGAATATAAATACAAATAGAAATACAAATATAAATATAAATATTAAAAAATATAAATATATGTATAAATATAGATATATATTTATCCCCAGAATATCCCCTTGTCTTCATGGGTTTCCCGTTATTTTCCCATACGTTTTTTCCCGCGGTTTTCCTACACTATTTCCATGGTTTTTCCCAATGATTTTCCATGGATTTTTTTCCAGCAATTCCCCAAGGATTTTCGATAATTTCCAATGACTTGCTCATGGTTTTCATGGTTTTTTGCGAGGTTTTTCCCATGGATTTTTCGATGTTTTTACCGCGGTTTTCCCATGATTTCAACGTGGATGTTCTTGGTCCATTCCCCCTTTTGATTCTTCAGGAGTTCGGTGAAACGATTCAGATCCAAGGAACAAAGGTTCGCGACATGATGGGTCGATCATGGGATAACCAACTTGGTAAACGTTAAGAAAAAGCCATGGAACATGGCTATAGAAATCGTGGATTTACCCATTGATAGCATGGTGATTTTCAACATACAAAAAGCGAACTGGAAAATATTTTCAACTAACATAGCGAACTGGAAAATCCACCCATCTTTAATGGGTAAATCATCTATTTCTATGGGCCATTTTCCATAGTTATGTAGGAAATCACCAGAGGGTAACCAACTTGGTGAATGCCATGACTTTGGGGATGGTTTGAATTCCAGGCATTTCTACTGAGTTATTGGGAATGGTGGCATTGGGTTTCAGCACAGTAGCTATTATCCTTATGGTTGAGGGTATTCAAGGATTTTAAACGTAATGCTGGTCAGTTGTGGTTGTAGGAACCTCCAAAAAGATGCGGAAACATCTATGCTTTGACCGCAGAAAAATCTGTCGACACATCAGGGCCCAGCTACAAGGTGAGACATAGAATGGGCATTGGAAAGAGATTCAGCAAGTTGTGCAGGTTATAGTGAGCCGTTGGCTAAACTCGCGATTGCTGAAGATATTGCTGGTTGATGCTGGCCGATATGGTTCAAATGATTGACATTCAAGTATGCCCAACTCTTGAGTCTTGAGGATGCCTAAACTCCCACTTTTTGAACTGTACCTGGTGGAGGTCAATATCCTTCTGGGTTATATCCAAGTCTGGATGCTAAAGATTAGAGTTCCCTACAAAACTTTTCTCTACAAAGCAACCCTGTGAAGTTCGGCATTGTCATTTTTTGGTCTCGAATCTGGTTTAAGCATCTCAGGTCTTGAGCAGAAAAGTTGGGTTGAAACCTGACTCTTTGGAGTATCATTGATCCCACATCCTGTTTATGTTCCTGCATAGCATTTGCATGACCTTGGATGATCCAGATGGGACCCTATGGCCCCGTGATTGGAGAAACTCTGGGCTAAGCTCCGGGCTGCGTTACCTATTGATTCTCACTATCAGTTGTTCCTTATTTGTGTTCCCCATTTCCATTTGCGAAGAAACGCCATTGGTAATGCCATGGACCCATTCTCCAGGATCCCACCATTGGATCAAGGAACCAGGATGATCCAGGGAAGCTCCGAAGATTTGGGGTTAAGAATCCTGGTTTCCTGCAGATTTCCCCCTTAAACCCATCCATTGAATGTTCGACCTGAAGGAAGGCCTGAAGTTCATGGTGCAGGGTGATTTGGGCAGCGGCAATGTGATGTTGAAGCCCCGTGAGGGCGAGAAACCCGAAGAGAAGGTGGGGGGGATCCCTGCGATTTCAATGAAGTTTCTGGGTTCAACCATATGAGTAGAGGCTGCTAAACCCCTGCTGCTTGATTATAGGGGATGATGTTATCCAATGTAATGTATTGGGGATTACCGTAATCCGTTCTGGGAAAGAAGGAATTACAAGGCAACAATCAGAGGTTTAGCCCCCATTTTTAAAAAATATAATATGCAAGACGCATCTAATCCCGTTCATCTATTTCGTTTTTCCTGCAAGAAAACATATGGCTCTATCTTAGCAAAGAGAATCCCCAAATCCATTGGCCAATCATCGTTTTGCATCCTGAAATTTGTTTTTGGGTGGCCAATCGCTCATTTTCAGACATTGCCATATAGCTGCGGTGTTCCAAAAAAAGGCTGTTAGAAACTCAAAAACACGAGAATTCCAGCACCACAATTCCCGAGAGTGGTGCGCTCTGGATAGATTAATGGCTCTGTGGGCCGTTGCAATTGCTTTGGATGTTTGGCTTTAACCAATCTGGGCGAATTACATCTCGACCTCACGTCTCTCGACGTCACTGGAATGATGGTTCATAATTCACAATGGTTTACCAGTGGGTTACTATCCTATGGCCCAACGTTTCAGGTTGGTGGTTTGTCTTGAAATGTTGGGAAAAGCCCATTCTATCCACCGGTGAATCATGATTTTTTTTTCACCGAAAAACACATTCTCCAGAAACGTTAACCATTACCAACCACTATAATGGAAATAAACATGGTATAATTATTTCTAGATTCTAGATATTTAATGGTCCGTGGATATTACTAGATATTACTAGTAATAATACTTGTTATTAACATTTATTAACCACATTAATCACCATGGACCCTTTTTAACAGCGACCATTCTTCTCCCCTGACTTCGGCTAAGTCACCGAGCCATGGTTTACCTCAACGGAGGTGTCGCTCACCGTCCACGAACCGGTCACAGCGACCTTTGCCCTGCGCTACCTGGTGAACTTTTCCAAGGCGCCGGTCATTGGATGGGTTGAACGGTTTAGCCAGCCAAAAATGGTTCATAGAATCCACACATATATCCCAGATGGCCGGTTCTGTTCCAATGGCCGTTGGTGCTCGTTGATATGTTGGGATTCATCTGGGTTTCATCTCCTTGGTCATTCAGATCTGTTGGTCAAACCCTTTGCGATATCACCACTTTTTGGGGTTGGATCCCAATTTTCCCTCTGGTAAACATACAAAAGCTATTGAAAATGGCCATTGAAATAGTTGATTTTCCCATTAAAAATGGTGATTTTCTATAGCTATGTTAGTCATAACCAGAGGGTTTCCCTCGGAGGATCATCATGTCATGGCGGATCAGGCCGAGAAACTCTGCGGCTCGGTGGAGCTTGGGTTGGGGCCTGATGCTCCCCTGCTGGTGAAGTATGACTTGGAGTCCTCTGACAAGGTGCCTTTGAGGGGAGCCCAAGTGCTACTGGTATATATATATGTATATGTATAATATATATTTATATATATATATACCAACAAGCTTCAACAAGCCTCAGCATGGTGGCTTCGAAAAACCTGCAAGAGCCCCTCCACTTCCTTTGGGCCTGATTTAGCATCCCAAGTTGCTAAGGGATTTTCTCAACAACAGCGCGGACAGAACGTCGTTTGCAAATGGCGATCTATATAACCACAAGAACATTGGCCCATGAAACAGGCATTTGATTTGGGAGAAGCAACACACATGTATAAGCCATTTGAGCCATTTATCCTAAATAAAATGGGAGGGAATGACACTGGATTTCCCGCCGGCAGGGGCACATGCAGTTCTACCTGGCCCCAAAGATCGATGAGTGAGGCAACAAAAAGTTGGCATGAAGGGTGATGGGTTCTCGGGTGCGTTTAGCAAGAGATTGGCTCTGTGATCATGGCCCGTTGCTTTGTTCAATGGATCCTTTTGCTGGATTTGTTTCGTCGAAACAAATGGCTTTTGGCCCCAGAGTTTGGAGTAAATCCTGCAGAGTTTCTCCAAATTCAGCCAATTCCGGGAGTTGTGCCGTGGGAGCTTCTCTCTCTGTTTTGAGTGTAGGTTAGCAGCGGCTTTCCGCTGCGCGGTTTACGCAGGTCCCGTCCGCGTTCTCGACCTGGGCGGCACTGCAGGGGAAGCAGTGTAGAGCTGGTCGTGTGAAAGACTGCGATCAAAAGGTGCGATCAAATGCTTCATGATGGTTAATCATTCATCATGCTTTAAAAAATGGGTTATTATGGTTAAATGATGGCATAATACTTGATTAATAATGGGTAACATTAATAATATAAAAAAGCTTCCCTTTCGGTAGCCAAAGATGGCAAGCTGGGAAATCCCCTATAGGCCCTGAGGTCATGGGAAAATATACGGGAAACTCATTGAAGTAAATGTGGGATTTTCCAGCAAGCCACGTTTGATTTGCTGGGCTTGCAGCCAAGCTATAACTTTGGCATAGATTCACGGAATGCTCAATGGCCATGCAACAGGAAGCGATTGATTGGAGGTACCGATTCCATAGAACAAAGGCCTATTTTTCAGGCCTAAATTTCAGGGAATATCCCCAGAAAATATGGCCAAACATATGGTACTAACGTACCTCCATTTTAGGATCCTGAAGATCTCCCATTGAGTAGTGGGGTCTTAGCCACCTATGAAAACCAGTTGCGATCCATGGGATGGTCCTCCAACGCTAAATCCAATGGTTTGAGACCCCGTTTCCTCTATCAAAATATGGCATTGAAAATGGGTATATCCAATTTTCAATCAGATCCAAGTTTTTCAGAATTTGGTATGCTGCATATTTTTAACTCAACAAGGCATTGATTCAATTGATGTCTCGAACAGAGATTTCAGTGGGGTATCCCAGCTAAAAATTTCCCATCTAGGCTTCCTAAAAGCTCCCCGCGATGCGGATTTCAGGCTTCCTTTGCTGAGGTAAACCCCTCATCCCAATCCAACCATCACCGGGCTTTGCCAGAAATTGGGTAATTTCATGGTACCCTCTGGTGAACTAACATAGCAATGGAAAATGGCTATTTATAGTGGATTTTCCCATTAAAAATGGTGATTTTCCATTGCTATGTTAGTTCACCAGAGGGTATACTCCTAGAAATGGGATGATGTTTAGTCTGATCCCCAGTCATGGTAGGTTGCTGGGATGGTTTAGTTCTAACATTTTCCGAGGTGTCGAATTCCGATCTATTTTCCACATCATTTCCCTATCTGTTTCCATTGTTTTGTCCATGTATTATTCCATGTGATCCTAGTATTGTTCTGTGTCCATTCTCACTTAATCAATTGATATTTATCGTTTCTTTGTAGATTGTTCAGCCAATTGACACACCGATAAATCAACACTTTCATGCCTGGATCAAGGGGGAATATGACCATCCTTGGCGTCTTTGGGATACTCCAGTCGAAGGAAATCCCGTTGCCGTGCACGCCGGCAATCCCGTAGAAAGGTTCTGGGGCATGGCCGTTACACGTCATTCAAACTTCAACCACAAAATCATTGCTATTTACAAGAACAGTTGAATTCACAAAGCAGTGCAAGTAGCATCTATTTTTCTTCAGAAGGGCCCCAAACACACTTATTTGCGTCTTTTTTAGAGCGTTTTGATCCATAAAGTGACCAACAACTTTTGAATACACATATTTGAGCTTCAATCAGCAAAAACACTGTTATTCAAAATGTAGCATAGCTTTCAAACATCTGATATTTGGAATCTTTTGTGCATACTGACTGTGGTATTCCCTGAAAAGCAAGTTTTCAGACTACATCCTGGGTCAATCAATCCCAAATTGGGGAAGTCAAGTGGTGAGTTCCACTCCATGCCTAAAACAGGCGATGAAACTTGGAATGAGACTTATTTCAGGCCGGCAAAACATCAAAATGTCTTCATATTTCACTAGAATAGTTGATTGATGTTGATTGCATTTCATTTTTTATGGAGTTTTCCTTATTCCTACTACATGTGCTCTCCACATATTTAGGGTGGTGCTGGAGTGCAGGCATTCAATGTCGTGGGAGCATGTTGTTCAATCATGATGTGTGAGGCCGTTGGCCCAGCAGAGCAGATCCGAGATGACCTGTGGAAGAGTTGCATTTCAATCAATGGTTTCGCCGCACAAAATACCTCACTAGGTGATTCTATGCCCGGGTAAAAGGAGAATCAGCATTTCGGTGAAAAACATAACTTTAATTAGCCCCGATCATATGGCCCTCAGATCCACGACAGTATTGTTGTTTGACAAGCTGCCATTTTCTTCCAACGTTCATGCGTTTTTTGTTGTTTGAATTTGGGTCTGAACCCCAACCAGCGAATGAAGATCCCAGTTACACAATCTAAAATCAGATTTCTGACATCTAGAATTGTTGATCGTACCTGTCCTGCCTGTAATTCTTCACCCACTTGTGTTGTTTTTGTGCCCATTTCAATAGAAATGTATATTCAGCACCAAATCGTATGGTTCAGCACCTCATTTTCCCAAGAATTGCAATGCATTTCCCATGATTTTCCATTTCTTGGTACCATCTGGTTATTTAACATAGCCATGGAAAATCACCATTTTCAATAGGTAAACCATCTATAAATGGGCCATTTTCCATGGCTATGTTAAATAACCAGAGGGTATTTCCCATGATTTTCCATTTCTTGGTAAATCTAGCACCTTCACACCATCGCAGCAACTTGTTTTGTCGCTCCATGGGTGCACGGCTGGCAACAGCCTTGGGCTTCACCGTCGCGACTGCTTGGCGGAGCGAGTGTGACATCGAGGGCTTAGATGTGCAGGTGCCAAGGGATGTGGTGAACGACATGGTTTGACCATGAACGAACAAATAATATACCATCTGGTTATTTAACATAGCCATGGAAAATCACCATTTTTAATAGGTAAACCATCTATAAATGGGCCATTTTCCATGGCTATGTTAAATAACCAGAGGGTAGGATTAAAACACCCATTTGGGAGTAATTTCGGAATGGTTTATACCACATGGTCGATTATCGACCTAAACCATGTTTTACCCACATTCAGTATCGTGTGATTCTAAGGTGATTCAAATGGAATTTCATAGGATTTAGATAGTGGGGATTTATATAACGATATTTGTAATGTGATTTTAGTGGGATTTCACCGGAGGCCATTCCAGTAATCAAACATATATAATCATATATATATATATACAGAGTTTGCGGGTAAATCCCCTCTCTAGATGGGTATTTGATCACCCATGTTTGATTGGGGGTTTACTAAAGTGGGAAACCCCAAAACCATCCTAAAGTTGCCATTTTCAATGGGACAACCAATGGTTTTAAGGTCCACAACTTTAAACTTTTAAGAATCCTGCAGCTCTTTCAGTTTGCCAAGTTTTCCCCCAAGAACTTCATTCACAATTTCACAATTCAATGATTACTAACTTACTAAGCCAGCAAATTAACCCATCTAGATTACCTCAATTCAATGATTACTAACCCAGCAAATTAACCCATCAGTTATTACCTGGCAAGAACTATTCTCCAGCCTTTCACCAATCTTTTGCTCGGCGGATCGCCACCGATTTCCCGCCAATCTCTGCCAGGTGACGATCCATGGATTTGGATCCGATGCTGAAGCAGATGGCCGAGATATACCAAACCTGGTTATGACTAACAGTTTGCCATGGGAAATGGTGGCCCGTAGAAATAGATGGTTTACCTATTGAAAATGGTGATTTTCCATGGCTATGTTAAATAACCTGGTTATGACTAACAGTTTGCCATGGGATATCGATGGCCCTAATCGAAATAGATGGTTTACGTATTGAAAATGGGTGGATTTTTCATGGCGAACTGGCACAAATAACCAGATGGTAGGTATATGTATACATGTGTATATATGACTGTCTAGTGTTTGGCAGACCTGGGTGGACAGTGGTCATTTCTTGGGGGTTGGTTTTCCATAAGGAATAACAAATGCCAATTTTGGCTCAAGTAACTTGATCCAAAATAGCAGCATAAAGTTTTCCTTGCCCTCCCTAAATCAGGGTCCCCTGTGGGGTAACTGAAAGAAAACTCGAAGTCTGCGCTGCAGATGGAGTCTTTGCGCAGGACACTGCGAATCCCTACAGATTGAAGGGGCTTAACTGTCTCAGTAGCCGGGTGTGAATAGATATCTGGAGGTGATCCAGCATATCTCAGCCTGACTGACACAGGTTGCCTCCACCAGCAGGGCTGATGGATCTGTAGGCATACCCAACGCATTATCCTGTAAGGAATACAGGTTGAAAGACACGGTGAGAAAGATGAACGGAAAAAGAGTGAGCGTGCCAGAGAGTCTGTGGGTTAGGCCCTAACCTAGTTGACTTATATTCGAACCTTTAAGGAATGTATATATATATATATATAATACATACATACATACATACATACATACATACATACATACATACATACATACATACATACATACATACATACATACATACATACATACATACATACATA
>Ga0126342_10017846_pt1 | contig 12226 bp, 9 predicted proteins | sample Cyp1metagenome_FD_92528 | JGI IMG/M metagenome (GOLD analysis project Ga0126342, IMG submission 92528) | Coral microbial communities from Lord Howe Island, Old Settlement Bay, Australia - Cyphastrea 1 metagenome | ecosystem: Host-associated > Invertebrates > Cnidaria > Coral ... | reverse complement strand
TGAAATTGCATTTTTACCTGAGTTTTTGGCGATCGAACGTCATTTCGTGCGAAAGGGTTGCGCGGGACGACTTGCAAATCGCAATTTCACCTCAGTTTTGGACGATCGAACCTCGTTTCGTGCGAAAGGGTTGTGCGGGACAACTTGACATCGCAATTTTATCTCAATTTTTGGCGATCGAGCCTCATTTCGTGCGAAAGGGTTCGCGGGACAAGAGGGACGACTTGAAATCGCAATTTTACCGCAGTTTTTGGCGATCGAACATCATTTCGTGCGAAAAGGTTGCGCGGGACGACTTGGACATCGCAATTTTACATCAGTTTTTGGCGATCGAACCTCGTTTCGTGCGAAAGGGTTGCGCCGGACGACTTGCAAGTCGCAATTTTACCTCAGTTTTTGGCGATCGAACCTCATTTCGTGCGAAAGGGTTGCGCCGGACAAGTTGAAATCGCAATTTTACCTCAGTTTTTGGCGATTGAACCTCATTTCGTGCGAAAGGGTTGCGTTTCGTGCCGTCTCGTTGGCACTGCCCCTGCCCCCGCCTTCAAGAGAGAAATAGAAAAGAAGGAGAGGGCAAGAGGGCAAGAGGGCAAGAGGGCAAGAGGGCAAGAGGAGAAGATGTGAGGATGAGAGGATGTGAAGATGAGAAGATGTGAAGATGAGAAGATGTGAAGATGAGAAGATGAGAAGATGAGAAGATGTGAAGATGAGAAGATGTGAAGATGAGCAGAGGAGAAGATCTGAGGATGAGAAGATGTGAAGATGTGAAGATGAGAGGATGTGAAGATGTGAAGATGTGAGGGTGTGAAGGTGGGAAGATGTGAGGATGAGAAGATGTGAAGATGAGAAGATGTGAAGATGAGAAGATGTGAAGATGAGAAGATGTGAAGATGTGAGGATGTGAAGATGGGAAGATGTGAGGATGAGAAGATGTGAAGAGGAGAAGATGTTTTACAGACCCCCACTATTGGAAGAACCCTGCACTCAGACGCTCTCGGGAAAAAAAAGTAATCCAGTTCCATCTCCACTTGATTAAAATAAAAACGGATTAAATTATAAATAGTGACTATACCAATCTTGTTGTTAAAAATATCATACTATCAAATATCAGTATAACATACTACAAAAACACTTGCAACTCACCATGGGATCCCCGTCCAAAAAAAAAACACAGGTGTCTCGGCCCGGCCTCACTTGCAAACCAATGTTCGGTTTCAGGCCAAAGTTCCTGGACGGTTCACAGGCCCACTGAGTGACTGTTGAGCGAGCTGCAAAGCGATTCCGGAATCCTTTGCAAAATATATGAGAAAACACACCAGAACTATCATCAAACAACTGGTTTAAAGTACTGGTTCTGATTCTGAGGTCTGAGTCAGGGCGGGGGTTCGCTTCGTGCGTAAGTTTCGGCTTCGCTTCGGGCGTAAATTTGGTTTCGCATTGGGCGTAAAGTGGAAATGCGTTGGGGGTGCAGGGCTCATGGATCAATGCTGCTGAATATGGATGCTTGATTGCCTAGAAGGCCTTGGATGAACAGGAAGTGTGCCAGGGGTGTCACGAGCCGTAGTGTTGTGCTGCTAAGCGTGTTTGCTTTGGAACTCGTGCGGCTACAGCTACTTTTTCAACGGTACTGTGCTGGGCGACTTCATGGTATGATTCGTAAACCTTTGCCGCACATCCGCGCATCTATGTTTGCTACGGGGTGGGGTCATGCACACACGGGTGATGTTGCTTGGATGGGGTGTTGCTTTGCAGCGCTGTTTTGTTATGTGTTTTTTTTTTCTGATTTCTGTACTGATCTATATATACCTGCTTCAACTCGCTGTAACATAACTAAAGAAACCCTAAAGAAACCCTGAAGATACATGAAGATACCCTAAAGACAACCTGAAAAACCCTGCAAAAGCCCTGAAGATCCCTGAAGAAACCCCAAAGACACCCGAAAGAAACCCTACAGAAATCCTGAAGAATCCCTAAAGAAACACCATAGAAAACGTACAGAAACCCCACAACCCCCCCAAAAAAAACAAAAGAAACCACCAAAAAACCCTAAATAAACCCTGAAGAAACCCTACAGGGACCTTGAAGAAACTCTACAGGGACCCTAAAGAAATACCAAAGAAACCTTAAAAAAAACAAACAAACCAAAAGAAATGTTAAACAAAAAACCTGAAGAAACCCTGTAGAAACCCTAAAAACACCCTAGAGAAACACTACAGAACCCCCAAAGAAACACTAAAGAACCCCTGAAGAGACCCTAAAGAAACCCTGAAGATATATACCCTAAAGAAACCCTAAAAAAACACCTAAGAAACCATAAAGACACCTTCAAGAAACCATAAAGAAACCTTACAGGAACCCATTTATTTATGCCCAAAATGATACCATTTATGCCCAAAGTGATCCCATTTATGACCAAAGTGATCTGATTTATGAAGTGATCCCATTTATGACCAAAGTGATCTGATTTATGAAGTGATCCCATTTATGACCAAAGTGATCTGATTTATGAAGTGATCCCACTTATGACCAAAGTGATCCCATTTATGGCCAAAGTAAACGTCTTATATTTATGCGCAAAGTGAGCTCAAATTTATGCCCAAAGTGAGCCCCTCGCCTCACTGTTCGGGTCTGTTTTGAAGCCCTGTATATACAGCTTTTGAATACAAGTAAATTTAGTAGGGGGACGGGATGAAAAGCACCAAAGATGGGGCATCCAACGAACATTGGATCACAGACCTGAAGAATACAATCTATATGAAACAAACCAATCTGCGAATCATCTTCTGACCCATTCCGACCCTTCTTGTTGGTATTCTTCAATGTGGGCATGTGTTAAAACGTCAAACCGTGGCCACCTTGTCTTGACATCACACTATATAGTTGATGCTTATGGATTTTCATCCCCAAATAGGGAATTCTTCTGTCTTGGGTCTTGATCCACATGTGGATGTTTAATAACATGAACATCTGAACATACCTGAACCACCAATGCAACATCTCCATCCCTCCATCCGCACCGCGTTAATTTGCATGTTGAAATAACAGGAAAAGCACACACATACAGGAAGTCTGGTTTTCCTTCCCCTCCCCCCAAAACAAAAGAAAAAACAACAACACATGACCCAAACCAGCCATTTTACCAACAAACCTCCGGCGCCCCGCAGCCTGTAGATTTGATCCTTGGACTCTTGCACTGCATTGTCAAACAGCAAAGGCTCGGCATGGGTGGACCCCCAAGGCACCTGACAGAGGTGCAAAGGAACGGAACTTATGTGGCAAATCTTACTGTCGTAGATCTCCCAACATTATTTTTGTGATTTTAGTATGTGGTTAGCGGAATGCATGCCTTGTTGCAAATCTTTAGAGTGGACCTATTGACCAAGCCAACCTAGGTTTACTTAAATTCTCCCGATCAATGCATTATCAGTCAACAATTTGCCCAGGGAAGAAACATGATGAAGCTCCCGCTGCAAGCAGTAGCAGTGGTGGGTGCCTTCCCCATACTGTCACGAAATCTTGTTGCAAAGGAAATGTCTAAAATGAGCAGCAACATCAGCCTCATCTGAGATCCCCGGACTGTTTCCAGTATAAATCAAGGATATGGTGAGCTGAAAAAAGTCCACTTTTAGCCTGAGTTTACCCACAGCAAGTCAAGTGGGATAAGCTTTGGATTGCATACATTTATTGAAACTTGTCCATGGTCCAATCCTCCCAAATCTGATGATCTGCGCTAGGAAAACGGGCATGGGCATGACAATCTACCAAACCGTCAAGGTGGCAGACTTCTCCCACAAAAAGCTGGAACCCATATGAATCTAATTCAACTACTCAACCCAAAAATGCGTGTAGTAGGGAACATTTTGCACGAGTTTATTGTATTCATTCTGGACAACAATATCAATAAAGTGGGAAACCCAATGCCATAACACTATATAAACCTACCATTTGGGGATGTAAACGCAGAACCCATTTATGATGATTTGCGGATGGTTTATTGGGTTTACCACATTGCTTCACTGACTGAGCAACGGCCGTCGCCTGGCTGAGCAACGGCGCTGCCAACAGGGCCTGCCGTCGCTCCATCCTGGGGTTTTGACGTGAACAGCATCAGGTTTGTGTCATTGTTTCAGGTCCTTTTAGCCCATCAAAGTCCCAAAACTGAGAATCACATTACACACACATATATATATAAATTATATATAATATGATATTAATTGTAACACACATATATATATATAGGATGACCCCCACACCAATGTCGGTGTCTTCCGTGATGGCATGCCTGGTCCGGCTTTTCCTTCAGCGTGCAGTTAAGACATGTTAAGACTACCGCTGACTGCTTGGTTCCTGTCGAGGCCACGGTGACATCTTGTGACGACATGTGGATGGAAATGAGCTGCTGAATATTGGATGATGGATGATGATGGATGGGTATAGATGGGTATAGTATGGTACAGTAAATTGGAATCACTTGGATGGATAAATGTCCAATGTCTCTCAAACTGCACCAGCCGACTCCGACTATAGCTCCAGCTGAGGTCACCTGGTCGTCCCGCCGCGAATTGGGCCAGGAGGTGCCAGGAGCTTAGCGAACATTCAGCTGTTACTCGATATACTTAGACCCCAATCACTATAATCACTAGCCATTTAGAATAATTATGAATAATTCAACAATGACCCAGTAACACCATGTCAATCCCATGATAATCCCATGATATCCCATTCCACGACCCATCATTAAGCAAACAACTTGTCGCCGTCAGACACTACCAGAGACCAAGCGATTCTCCTCCACATTGCAAAGCTTTCATGGCCGACCAGCAGCAAAATAAGTATCGCCATGGCGCCTAAGTATAGTTCAGATGCACCAAGGGGTTCAAATGGGGGCCCCGGTCCCAAAATAAAGCCACAAAGCAGCCATTTCAGGGTAGTTACCTGCTTTTAAGCATCATCCAACTTGGATTTCCAGTGGATGCAACTTGATGTAAGGACTCCATGACCCTGGGCATTCAAGGCTATGTTTTGAACATAATTCCCCGTCTACACTGTCTACACACTATTTGCAGTGAGGCCCTGTTAAGGACGTCAAAATTTGTCCAGACCCCATCCGTTCCATCAAAAACCGAATTGCCTCTGCCCTTGGGCATAGCTCGCGAGGCTTTCTCGGACACCCCATGGCAGCGCAGCATTGCTGCCCCGGATCGACCCATGGGAATGAAATACCAAGTTCCTGATATGTTTTCAATGTGTGGCTACGTGAGAAGAACATATCTGAAAGTGGAGGGTCAAGCCCGAGCGTCAATTTGCAAATCTCTTGATATCTTTTCAGATCGCCAACTTCGAGGACGTGGACGGACCTGGTGCAATGGACCATTTGAACGTCGCACGCTGGGACGTGGTCATATTTGGCATAAGCAAATCTATCACCAGCATCTGATATCATCTCATATCATCTGATATCATCTGATCATATATCACCAAATCGTCTGCAGCACAGCTCATGTTTGAGTCTAAGCAGTGCCAGGCCTCAAGCCAGCTCTGGAGCCAATGGCTGGATTGGACACGAGGCAAGGACTCCTTGAGATTGAACAGCTGGAACCCCCAAAACATCCAAAAACTAATCTTCTTGACTCTTAGTTCTCTAACTGTTAACAGCAGGAGGCATTTTAGGTGCTGCAACACCGCATTCCCTCAAGATAAAACACATCACCAATCAGGATCATATGTGGCTACACGATATCAACATGAGTGCCAAGTCAATGTCTTTTCCTACAGTAAATATATACCTGATAAAACTGATCATGTGATAAACCCAGTGCCATACACGAAGTTTTGAGGGCCTGGATGTCTCATATGCCAATGATTTGACTCAAGGAAATTCTTCCGAAGATTTTTAAAGGCACTACGGGGAATCACAGCCCATGTCAGGGGACAGAACGGTGCCGCAGTGCCAACATGATATAGTAACAATGACGATAACGATGACGATGAAGAAACATGATGATGATGGTGATGATGATGATGATGACGACAACTACGATGATTATATATATATATATACATTATATATATATATGGAAAAACGGTTTGTCCGAAAAATGTGGCATCCCAAATGCACTTTGTCACCATTTTGCCCATTCAAACTGATATACATTTGTAAATTCGGATATGAGCCGTTTTGAGACAACCTTGCGGATCAGTATTGCTCATCCATTTGAATTATCTGGATTGCATATATTAATTATATCTCCACTATATTATCTCTAAGTATATTGTATGAAATGTATCGAAATATGATATATCTCCCCATGATATCCGTGAAATCGGTTGTTGAAATGTGCTATCAACATTGCAACGGCCCAAGTGCCATTTTTCCGTGAATCAATTCCTGCGCTGCGACCTGGAAGTGCACCGCTATGTTGTGTCTCTGGCAAGAAGCTGATTCGAAGATAGGGTAATCAAAGTCAGCATGGAAATAAACGCTCAAGTATTATATGTATATATATATAATTTATATAGCCTAGCTCTTATATATTATAAGAGTTGTTTATCTAGATGGATCTAGTGCGCCTGATATAGAAAAAATGGAGATCTGAAATTGAAACCGTGAAAACTATGATGTAAATAAACTGTACGCAGCGTCTATGACATCCTGTATGGTTGTTTGCAGATCTATTCGCAGGAATCTAAATGACGTGATCATGCAACACCCATACTTTGAGGTAGGGTTTTGTTGAGGTTTGCAGCAATCCTCTCCTGTTTCTTCTCAGTCTCTTCATCTCTTCCGATTTGTGGTTGTTTAAAGTCCAACTGTTGCAGCTTGAATTATCATTTTACCTGGGTCTCTGCCCATGTTTGCTACAGTAGTTATCCCATACCTGCCGGCAAATTCTAACCTTCACTGCATGGTAAAATCCGAGATTTTTTTTCATGTTTGAATCGATTAAGTTATGTTAAATCCAGATATTTGCCATGGAATTTCCATGTTTTGCTCATTACATAAGTTCCCATTTGGTGCCGCCCAGAGACGTCTCTCTCCACAAGGTGGAGGCGGACGGTGCCAAGCCTAACGCTGGAGAATAAAGCTTGAGATAAAGCGCGGCCGATCTTGGGGACAATTCTGACAGTAGCAACAAGAAAACCATAAAGAATCTAACATGGAAGCTGAAAAATTAGGTCATTCTCACTATGTAGAACAGACAAGGGCCCTGGCGGCCAACATGCAGGCAATGTAACAAAAAAGGTTGGTATGCTTGAAATGTGTTCACCGTCAGATTTTGGGTATAACGACCCCCTTACTTCAGGTGTTCGATTGGTTTGGTTTTCTCATGTTTTCTCCTCATTGACGAAGAGCAGGTTCAATCATTCAAGGCTCCCACAGCCTCTCCCAAGTTGTTGCATGTGTATTTGTGTGTGTGCGTCCATGGTTGTATCATACATTGGTGATTGAAGGTGCTTGTTGGTATGCAGCAATGCGTCTAATATAGCTAAACAAATGCCGTATCCAAATGGCATCCCTCAAACTGTCCAGTGAATGGTGACAGTTTTGGGTCACTTACCTACGCTGCTTGTGCGCATTTCCCACAACCCTAGCCGTTGCAACCCTCCCATTCATCCAAAAAAACTACCAGCTTGATTTGGGGGTGAATTTGCACTAGAAAAGTTTAAATATTTCAGATGAGAAAGATAATAAACAGGAAACTTCCATTGCCATATAAACATATATGAATCACATAAACCCATCCAAATATCAACACCTCCCATTTTTTGGACTTGCGCCACGCAAGTCCACCGCTTTCCCTGATCTCTGCCTGGCTTTCGGTGCTCCCTTTGGAGCTGGTCGATATTGCCTCAGCGGTCGTATCCCAAATGGTATCATGAACCTATTTCAACACATATTTGGGTTTTGGAGTGTTTTTTCAGCAATAAACAAGATCCAACCACCTTTCAGTGGGAATTTATATAAGAGTATCAGATCCTCACAGAGACTGTCAACCTTTGGAGCCTGAAAGATCTGAAAGAATCAATTTTGGGGAACCTCGAGGTAGGCATGGTTGAAATCCAAGATTGTTGCGCGCCGTTGGCATTAATCCCCTTCCAGCAAATGTGGCCGCAAATGATATGACACACTTTGCCAGCCATTGAGCATGGACATGCACTGTCAGATAGAGATCCTCTCAGGGTGCAGTGTTCCCCCAAGTCGAGCTGAGGAACAAGCGAGGCATTTAGATAAAAAAAAGCAAAAGTTTCTATGAATCCATGAGGGTCATATGATGGCATTGAAATCACGATCACAAACGTTTTTGGGGCATTGCGACCCATGTCCCTGCGCCAATCCGAGAAGAGAGGACTCGCCTTATTTTTTCAATCGCCGCCGCCGTCTTGTAACGCTTCCGCTCAGGTTGGCCGGCGTGTCCGCTGATGGGGCAAGCGGCGAGCAATGCAAAGGGGCTTCACTCGGAACCATCTGACATTGGGATGGTTCAAAAAATCAATGTTAGTAATATCAGTTCATATTTGAATGATTGACATCAATTATCAGTGAATTACCATCTGACATTAGGATATCCCATTTCACTCGGATCCATGGAATATGTCATATTAACTCACTGTCAAATTTGGCATATCCTACCCACCCAATTTGCTGGTAGCCAATGTAACTAGTCGTACCGGCTGGGTTGCTGAGCAATTGCAATGGGAACCATCTGTATAATTGATACCATGAGCAAATCACCTCTCTCTCTCTCTCTATCTCTCTCTCTATAAGCTACGATATAATGGAACATTTAGCCCAACAAAATTGAAATTTTACCAACCAGTAATACTAAGTGTTTTCAGTTCCATGTTCAAAGCTTCTAAGAATATTCTCCAACCGTTGCTCGTTTCTGACTGAGCACAGTCTGTATGACATCTATCTTAAAGTCACATTCCAGAATTGTGTTTTGCAAACAAGAAGAACATGTTTTGATTGTCTGGCATCACCCAACACCACTCCGTGAAAGGGGATTCCAATTCCAACCACAAATCCGAATGGTTCCAACCTGAAACCCCGTGGGATCTCTAGAAGGTGAAACATTGTATATATATATATATGACATATATTATGATTCTGTGATATTATGTCTATATGTATATGATTGTATATGTATAATTACGTGTATCTATTTGCACATACCAAGGTCTGGTTTCATTTACAGAACAGGTTTTCAAGGTCTACCTAATCAACATGGATTGCTTGGGTGCCAAACACCAAAACACCAGAATAATAAGTCTGTGCACAACCTCAACCAACAAGAAGACCACACTTCAAGGCAAACTGTGCAACAGCTTGTGTTCTGAAAATGTTCGAACCTCCGATTTCCATATGCCTCTTGCAACAAATATAATATACCATATATATATATATATATCTACATTTGTATACATGCAGAAGATCATAAGTAAGTGCATACATATGGAAACAGTTTGAACAACTGCAGCATCAGAAATCCATCTCGCTCGTCGTCTCATGCAGCAGCGTTCCCATCATCAGTATACGTTCGTGTCCTTCCTCGCCCACGGCTTCGCCGGTCTCTGCGGCAACAAGGCCGCTCTCGGACAGTGTCTGAAGCTGTCGACATCGCTTCCTCGTGGCTCGGTGATTTTGAGCTCCTTTTGAGGCACTTAGCAGTGTGATCATGACCAGAAACAGGTGAAATATATGAAAATATATGGACATATGATGAACATTGATGAACTATGTCATATGTCCCATGGCTACTCGATGGCTGACATTTAGAGAACAAACAATGAACGGTAGAAAAACAAAAACAAGTTGGGTGCCAATGGTCTTCCTCTATTTTACAGCTGAATCTCTGGCAGAAACTGCTTAAGACCGTTTGGCTCCCCCATCCCAATTGTGACACAGACAGTAGCTTACTAGCCATGGTTGGGAAGGAAGCTTCCAAACCGGAATGCACATCCAAGTGCGCTTCAGACAAGCACACTAACAATCTTTTATTTTTGTTTGTACATAAGTCTCCTTGATTTTCCTCTGGGTTTTCCATTTCTCAAGTGGTTTGTGGTTATCCAGGTCCAGAACGAGCCTGATTCATTCTTAAATGGGGTGAACATCCTTTTGAAGGGGATGTAGGATATTGGATGTTCTGGGTACAATGTCCATTTTTATATACATATATATATATATACAGATTCAATGGCTGTTCGGCCTGTAGTTCATCTCCTGCATGGAGATGGATGAGCATCTTGGAAACAAGCCAACAGATCTGGAAGACACATGTCACTTGGGACATTGCCATTTTTTTGGAGTTTCAAGTTGGCTGCATCCCATGTTTGACAACCCTTCTGATTAGTGATTGTTTTTTTATTTGGGGGGACCCCAAATGATTCGACCCCCATTCCCAATCTCCCAATAGTCTGGGACGATTTGGGAATGGGGGTCTCATCATTGAGGGTTCCTAGGAATTCCATGGGTTCAGATCACCAAGTTTCCTTGACAGAGAAATGGCAGCCACTGCAGCCACCATGAACACCATCATCAGCAGCAGGGGCACTGCGAAAGCGACTGCTTCATAGACCTAGAACTGAGCCCTACTTGGAGGATCATCCCACTTAGGAACTGGTGAACAACCATGTGTTTAACCCATTTCTACGTGTGATAACCGACTTTGAAGACTTACCAGCCAGGGTTACTATTATTATTATTATTACTATTATTATTACTATCATCATCATCATCAACTACTTACCAAATGGGATGATCCTCCAAGCACAAGGGCCCCTCAAAGGTCAGCCGCCCAAACAAGGCCCTAATTAGCTAACTCGTGATCAACCATCATCAACCTAAATACAGCCTTATTCGTGGGTTAACCCAAATCAACCGCCATTGGGGGTTGATTTAACTGTATTAAACCATATAAAACCTCTATTGTTGGGCATGGTTCCTCTACAGTAGATTGATAATACCTAGCAGGTTGGTGAATTTTTCAATCCCCAACAAAACAAAGGTGGGTGCCGCTGGTTGCCCTGCTTCTATGAATGGATCCAACAAAAATCAGCCGGTCCACCTGTCTTGGTACAAGTATGTTACACACATCCACCCCAGAAAAAATTGGATTTGCACCCCATCCCAGGCACTCCCCAAATCCTGACCCAATCAAAGAAAATCACCCAACTCATAGTTTCTCCAAGGCACAGCGGGCTCTGCGTGCTCCGAGGTTTCGAGTTTCTTGATGTATTCCGTGCTGGCACAGCGCACCTGGGCCGGGAAATGCGACCAGAAGTTGGAACTGATCCGCGAAACCATGTTGGAAGTGATCATACACCAACATGTTTCGCGGAAAGCCCCATGGCGGAAAAATTATTTACAAATGGGTCCAGATTTTCTGAGCACCGGGGGTACATGGGTCCAGATTTTCCAGCGCCTTCCCACCGATGTTCTCCTCCACAATTTCTTTCACCATCTTTGCGGTGGGTGGAGGGCAGTGACCTGAGCGAAATCCACGAGTCTCTCGACATTAAGGGACCAAACATATGGAGAACAATGGGAAAATCATTTAACTGACTGGGTTTTCTGCCACGCCATGTGACTGATTACAGAAAGGTATAAGAATTCTAGAAGAATATGAAATTGAGATAAATATAACATATTCATACATATTCAACAACTCCAATCAATTTAGAAAAAACATATAGAATACAAAATGGTGTAAGCCATGAGGGATAGATACACAGAATAGTTCCAAGCCCGAAGTCATCCCTTCTCGGGGTGATTCCCTTTAGGTTGACCTCAAATCACCCAAGTTGATCCTGGAATTCCTGGTTCCAAATTACTATACCCTCTGGTAAACTAACATAACTTTTGAACATGGCAATTTATAGTCGATTTACCCATTTAAAATGGTGATTTTCCATAGTTATGTTAGTTTACCAGAGGGTAATCACTACATCCACCGCCTGGAATCAGCTCTTACTGTTGGGTCGGTCAGCTATGATTTGCTCTCCATGGATCCCACGTCTCTTGCCACGCGGCATGTCTGGGTGGGCGCATAGTAGTTGAAATAGGTGGCCTGCCGTGGAAGTTTTCCATCTCACGTTCTCTGCCTTTGCATATTTTATCATATTTTGACATGGAGAAATGCACGTCGCAGAGATCCAACCTGATATACCTGTAGCAATGCGCATAGATGCGCATAGATGCGCATAATATATATATATATATATATAT
>Ga0126342_10017845_pt1 | contig 12228 bp, 12 predicted proteins | sample Cyp1metagenome_FD_92528 | JGI IMG/M metagenome (GOLD analysis project Ga0126342, IMG submission 92528) | Coral microbial communities from Lord Howe Island, Old Settlement Bay, Australia - Cyphastrea 1 metagenome | ecosystem: Host-associated > Invertebrates > Cnidaria > Coral ... | reverse complement strand
TAGCCCACGAATCTATGTGGCTTATCTTCATGGTTGTTACACTTACAATGCCTGGGATGCGCATCCAAGTTCATGGTGGTTCATTGATGTTCATTGATGTTCAGTGTGGTCTACAATCGAAAAAAATGTGATCTTGGTCAGCATTCAAACATGTGGTGACTTTGGAGTTATGACTTTGCCACCCGGAAGTCATTAGAAAGCTCTTTACGGGTCGTGTTTCATGGCGGGTCCCTCGTGGTGTCCCAGGACCCGGATGATCCGCAAAAAGCGGGGGTTGAGAAAAACGGGGTACCGAGGAATGCCGAGGAATATGAATGGTTGATATTGTTTGACTCTCATAGAATTGCTAGGTCCATGAAAAATGGGGTTCTAATGAAGTTGATTTTCATGATTTTTGCATACGGAACCACAATAAAGAACTTCACCATTGACAGTACAAATTCGCCCCTGAAAACACCAAGCGTTGCTCTTTGTGTCCCATGAACTGAGCCGCGTGGGCCTGCATCTGTCAGGAAGTGTGGTTTCAAGGGGCGTCCAACGGTGCACAGTGCGCCCGCGAAGCAACAAAGCTTGCATGCGTGGCTCGGGTGATGTACTGGATTAGCTGCAAACTCGTAAACACTGGTCAGATGTAGTGCCATCGCCCGTTGGGTGACTGACAGTGTGCAAAGAATGGACTGTGACTGGCTACCTTGTGGTAACATTCACACGCACAACTTTGTCACACACTCTCTTTCACACGCAACTTTGTCACACACTCTCTTTCACACACAACTTTGTCGTACACCATCTTTTGTCACACACTCTCTTTCACACACAACTTTGTCCTACACCATCTTTTGTCACACACTCTCCTTCACACACAACTTTGTCGTACACAATCTTTTGTCACACACTCTCTTTCACACACAACTTTGTCACACTCTCTCTTTCACACACAACTTTGTCACACAACTCTTTCACACACAACTTTGTCACACACTCTCTTTCACACACAACTTTGTCACAAGCTCTCTTTCACACACAACTTTGTCACACAACTCTTTCATACACAACTTTGTCACAGACAATCTTTCACACACAACTCTTTCACTCACAATTTTTCACACACACACACAACTCTTTCATTCACAATTTTTCACACAACTCTTTCACTCACAACCTTTCACACACAACTCTTTCACACACCACTTTCTCACACACAATTCTTTCACACACAACTTTCTCACACAAAACTCTTCACATACAATTTTTAAAATGATTGACCCTCCACCATCTCCTTTGTCCTTTCTTGTTTCTCCGTGCCGCTTCAACCACTTTTTGTGATTATTGGAAGAAATTGACTTGTGGGGTTATCGGGTCCTTTAATTATTCACTTCAGGGAATCTCCTAAACACTTCACAAGGCACATTGCTTTAATTCAAACATTAGCCATAGAGACATGCAACACTGCATATAAGCAAAGATCAAGTATTTTGAATACTGACAGTGGCAATCATCTCAACAGGTTTTCTGCTGAAGTCGCTTAGGCAAGGATGAGTTGAAGGTTCGCATGGCCAAAAACTGCTAGACGCATCTGGAAATGGGGGAAACCCGTTGCGCTCAGAGAAAAATGGCAGTGTACATAGAGCAGATGCAGGTTTGGAACTGTGCAACGATCGCACACAGGGAGAAAAAAATAGATGTTTCGGATTCCGGATGGGTGAGAAAGTATCACAGAAGTGGGGCGATTGCGGCGTTACGATTCTCGGTCTCGCAGTCTCATTTCAAGACGGAAAAGATCCGCCTGCAACATGAGCGATGCTTGGTTGTGTATGTTTTCCTCACGCAACTGGATAGGCCCCAGTCTTGGCCACAGTTCGAATATGTTCGAATCAAGTCTGCAGTGGTTTAAGAATAGTGCCGGCTTTTTGACACGTGCCAATGGACAGCCCATTCCGGAGAGGTGCTGTTGGAAATTTCCTTAGACAGTGCATTTTTTTGTTTTCGTTGAAGGTGCAGATGAAACACAAGCACGAAATTATCATTGGTAACTGGAAGAAACGAACAATGTTTCGTATTACCGCTCATGTCCGGCCACCGCGGTTGATCAATCAATTTCTAGTACCAGTTTGGGCCGACTGCAAAGGTAGCACATTTCACAACGGCACGCTGCTGTTTTTTCGCTCAAAATTTGCATTGGGACAGTTTTTCTCTCAACAATTTCCGCCTTGTGACATGTGGATTAGAAAATCTTGATAGTCACGATGTTATATCAGATTCCGTTTGTCAATGTCCGAGCAATTCCCTCCTGTGATACGATTTGGATGGATTGTACATCTGAAATCAGACTGGAAGGTCAAGCAGAAAGTATTTGCATTTTAGTTTTTAAAAGGAGAGACCATTGCATTGTATCATGCAGAGTGAGACAGCAATATCTTGTTGTGTTTCAGCACAGTGACGAGCAGCAACCTAATGATAATGTTTCAGCACAGGCGGGGTTGTGACTTCACCCTGACCGTTCAACCCCGAAAGGTTTTGTTTAAAGTGAAGTGTTTCGACTGCGTTCGACTCATTTCGACCAAATTGGCGCTGTGTTTCGGTTTGCCGCACATGTTTTCCAGCCTTGACAGGCTGGATGCATTTCGCCCAAGAGTAGCAGCAGCATCATGATCCCGACTCAGACCAAAACATGTTTTTCCCCAACAGCAAAACTTTGCTATGGGGTCTTTAGCCCAGATTAGCTCTGGTGCGATCCGGTGCAGCTTCAACACCAGGTTCCGGGCAAGGTTCCGGAGGGTTCAGGGTTGCGGTGCAGATACCTGGTGAGATTCCAGAGGGTTGCGGTGCAGATACGTTGTGAGGTTCCGGAAGTTTCCGGTGAAGGTACTCGGTGAGGTTCCGGAGGGTTACGGTGAAGATGTTTGGTGGGGTTCCGACCTGGTGACGTTCCGGAGGGTTCCGGTGAAGATGTTTGGTGAGGTTCCGGCGGGCAGTGTGAAAAAGAAGCTGAAGCTTTCAAGCTGTTGGGGATAGCGCCGGAGTTTATTTTTGTTGCGTCATGAAATGTTAAAAAACACAACTGTCAAAAACCATCTTGTTGATATTGTTGCAAAGGCATGGCTTTCTGCAAACATGTTCTCCCGCAATGTAAGTGGATTTGGGCATGGTTTCCCTTGTCCTCATATTGTCATCAGATTGTCAACCATAGATCTACGTTGTTAATCTTCCTTTCCTCCCTTCGCCATAATTTGTCATATTACAGCTCCCATCCCCGTTATTGATGGTGATTTCCTCAAAAATTTCAATGTTTGACTGCGTTTATGTTTTTTTTCACTTGCATTTGATTATGTGGTCGTTCATTCAATCCAATAATTTTGATCTAATCATCAATCATCCCAAAGTTATATAGACCCATTATATCATATCCGTTGTATCCTCCATTGAATCCATTTCATTGATAATATTGATAGTGATTTTCCGCGATTTTCAGTTCTTGAACACTTTTTGACTTTTTGATGGTTTAAAACTGGCTAACATGATGATCATTTCAATGGATAAATCAGCTTCTCTCCCATGCACCCCGTCTTGGTCCCGTCTAAGGAGTCTAAGGAGCTCAGGAGGCCTGCAGCTGGTTGGAACATATTTGGAACATATTTGGCCGTACCCATATTTGATATTAATATGAAGTAGATGTTGATATATGATATATGTAATTTATTAGATATGATTATGTTATATTATTCTCAAATTGCATCCTAATTTTCTCATGTCGGCACATTGGTTTTCTTTGCTTTGTTGTCGGAAGATGGTTGGGGCAGGTGCTTCGCCAAAACGTGTTTCCGAGGAGCGGTGTGGCGGGTTGTTGAGGTTGCCAGTGCTACGAGAGCACTGCAAGTGGAGAGTAGAAGGAGGTAGAGGAAAGGAGGAAAGGTATCAGGTCCGGGTTTGTTTCACTGTTTTACTGTTTTTCATTCTAGATATACTATACATGGGTCGACAAACACTTAGAACATCATTTGGAAAACGCTCCTCCAACATTTAACAGGGTAGATGTTCTAAGTGTGAAGTCGGGAACCACACTTAGAACATCCCCCAAACATCCACACTTAGAACATCAATTTGTACATGATGATGTTCTAAGTGTTTGTCCACGAAACTAAAAGTAATGGAAAAAGGCGGGGTGAGTATAGGAATGTTTCAACCAGTTATTTAAGCTTTGATGTGCGTAGAACAGAATGTGTGGGACAAACCATATTTTCAGTGATGACTCCATTTCTCCTCAGCCAGAAAGACACTTATAACTACAACATCAGACCACCTTTCCCCTGTCAAAATGCATGTTTTACGTGTTGATGTTCTAAGTGAGGTGTTTCTTGATTTTTGATGTTCTAGGTGATACACCTAGAACATCCCCATCTTGATTTTTGTGGTTTTTCCCAGTGTGTGTGTGTGTGCCGGCGCATTTGTAAAACGCTTGATGTTCTAGGTGTATGTCGACACACACACACATGTATATATATATATAAATATGTAAGCATAACATATGTAGTATATATATATGATACTCTATGACACACACGTATATATATATATATTATATCTACGAGACATCAACATGTTTTGGCATTTTGCATCTTGTGGGTCCTCTGGCCGTCGAGGCCACAAGTAAAAGCTCGGTCACAGCCGAGGCAGGGATTGAGGCATGGGGGTACCATAAAATGGACACCTCCATATTGATTCATGGTTCCTCTATATTGATTAATCCAATAACACCTCCATATCGAAATGTTACTTGGATTTGCTTTGATCCCTTCCGAAAAGAAGACATCTTGGTGGATGTAGGGGATGAAATCGCATATTAGGACCTGTTCAGGGTGTGTTTTCTATTAGAATCCTTTCTTTTAGCTCTTGTCCTTCCTCTTCACATGTTTGACACTCTCTCTCTCTCTCTTTCATGCTAGTCGACCTTGGCGCAATTTGAGGCGAATTTGTGGAACAAGTTGTGCAGTTAGAAACATACAACATCAACACTACCAAGTTGTGCAGTGAATCAGCAGGTTCTATGAAGTTTTCATGAGTTTCCTTGTCTTCTGTCAACAAGGCACATCTGTGCCAGGACGACTCCAGCTCATCAAGTGAAAGTGAGCATGAGGACTGTATGCAGATCATTGCAGATCCATCATTTACTGTCTGCAATGCGAAATTCGAAATGCCACCTGCATCCTTTCACCTGTGACACTTTTTTTTCTCGTTGAAAAACAAGTTTCTTATTACGCCCCGCAGGTGTCCATCATTGATCATCGTGTTGTCATTGTTGCAGGATGCAGAGACCGTACAGAGCCAGCTCCAAAGAGTGCGTGTGCCCAGAAAGTAGAGGTTGTTGACATCAAAAACGAGACATTGTGGGGGAACTTCATTAAACTTCATTAAACTTCATTAAACTTCATTAAACTTCATTAAACTTCATTAAACTTCATTAAACTTCATTAAACTTCATTAAACTTCATTGCCAACCTTGTTTTCCATCCTTTTTTGAGAAACACAATCGGCTGGTTGCTTTTTTCCGGATGCAAAAGTCTCAGCAAAAGCTCCAGCGGCTGGCTCTCCGAAGGCGATCGAAACATCCTCCGGTGGATGGGATGCCCAAGGCTAACCCAGCAAGCCCACCTTGAAAACACGTTTTAAGCTGGTGATGAGGTGATGTTTTAAGCTGGTTTTTTGTTGCCTATGTTTTGTTGCTCAGAAAAGGAAGACCAAACGAAAAAAAAAGAAAGGAAGGACGGGAACGAGCGCGATCCAACCGCATCCATGCTGATTCCGGGCATGGGAGATTGGGACAGGATCTCATTTAGTCGGCAACCTTGCCTCAGCATCATGGTCTTTAATCGCGATAAGCGAAGGAAAGCGAAAGTAAGCGCAGGAGAACCTAGAATGGAGGAAAATCCCTGACCATTGAAGGCACTGAAGGAACAATGCCTATGAAGGAAGAGGAGCACAAAGCACTCATAACCTGAAAAGGCACAATTTTTTCTACAAAATGGATGAGAACCTCTTAATCTTATGTACAGGGGACTGGAATTTAAGGCTGGAAAAGATTGATCCATTGACATGCACCAAAAGGCGTTCATCACAACTTCTCAAGCCTCCTTGGAACTGTGTCTTATTTGTTTGGAGCAAAACCAGCGGTTTCAGATTACAGTCCGTATTTGAACTTGGTCGGCATCCGCACTAGACCGCACGAGACCACACCAGGCAGTACCTTGTCATAACACAACAATCCACCACCGCAGTTCAAGAAATGCTACCAAGAGTGTCGATGGAAAAGGCAAAGACGAGCGAGAAGAAGGCGGCGAGAAAGGAACGCGAAGCCAAGGCCAAGAGAGAGAAGGAAGACAAGGACAAAGCCGCCAAAGAGAAGGCGGTGGCCGAGGCGCGAGAAGCCAAGACGGCCGCTTTCACGGCCTGGCCCCAAGCGGACGCGCAGGCCATGCTGGACAAGGTCGAAGAGGCCAAAGGCAGCATCGGCTTGATGTCGGGCCGCTTCAAGAAGGAGGAGCTCCTGGCCCTTGACATCAAGGCTGCTGCCCCTCAAGCTCCTGCCGCACATCCCGGAGGTGGAGACAGCTGTGGCCGACGTGATGAAGATCGGCGATGAGTGGGTGCCGAACAAGCAAGCGAAGACGGTCCTTGTGTTCACGTCGTGGAGGTGGCGGCAGATGCCTGCAACTTTAGGGCATCCCAGGGTGAGCCAGCAGCGGCGGCCAGCGTCAAGGCTGCGAAGTGAGCCGGCGATGGTAGATGGTGTTTTGTAGAGGCGGCCGGGCGTGTACAGGACGGCCCCTGGAAAAAAAGCGACGACGTAGGGCACGAAAGTGTTTCCCTGGCGTGTCGCTTGATTGTTAAGATGTTGCAAAGGTAGATTGAGCAAGATTCACGTGCCGCCAGGGACAAACACTGTAGCAACAGCTTGGTAAGACTTGACCTTTAGACACTGCCGTGCATCTGCGGATCGACCTGATCTGATTTGCTAGTGTAAAAAAAGGAGCGGCGCCGAAGGGCCAAGTGAATCCACGGGACTCTTTCAGATAGTCTGCGGTCGGGCATTGCTTCGCTTGCAAAGATGTAGTTCCTCTTCACAAAGCTGTGAAAGGCAAAGGTCGGCACATCGCTCAGAGGCAAAGGCACTTGAGCTGAACGCAGTAGCCATATACTTGTCTTGCAGCGGGTGCAGTTTGAAACTTGTTTCCGTGTCTGCAGCCGTTTCCGACAAGTGTCTTGTGGACATCAATTCACTACTTGATCATCCTCTGCTGCCGGCCACGGCTCCGAAGGCGCTTGGCGGCGCTGGCAACAAATCCGCCCAGGACCATGTGGCTGGCTTGTGACTCCGTGGTGGAACAGTGGAAGAGGTCCGTCAACAACTGAAGATGGACGGCTACAAGGCAGGACGAATCTCCCAGCTCATCGAAGCGACGCGGCCCTCAGAGGAAGACCGGCTGCTGCCGAGCGCTGTCGCTGCTGCGCTGAAGAAGCCTGCGGCCTCACGTCCAGCTGCTCCCCCAGAGGCCGGGGCATGTTGTAAGCATATTGAATCAAAAGAAATATCCTTGCGTTTGAATTGTAGTTTGCACCTGATCGTGTTGAACCGGTTTTATATTCACTTGCTGTTTTCTTGTCGGTCGAAGCCTCAGGCGGATGCCAGTGACGGAAGTGAGGACAGCGATGAGGAAGCCCATGGTGGAAGACGGCGACAGCACAGACGCCGAATCCAACAGCAGCGATGACGACCTCAACGTCCACAACTTCGTTGCAGAGTTGGAAGCCGCATTGGAAGAGGAGGACAAGAACAGGGCAGACTTGGACCACATGGACAGCATGGCCCTGCCCGCGTCTGCAGAGGCCGGCGAGGCAGCTCAGAAGAACCGCTGGACAACTTGGGGGCGCCTGGTGCTGAGGAGGAAAGCAGCGAGGAAGAGACGGATGAAGGGCAATCGGAGACCGAAAGGCCCTCCGTGGCCGCCTTCAAGCGGCAAGGCAAGGCTTTACCCTCCGCCGCCAGCGCCAGGGGCAATGCGCCTCAATGGTAAGCGACGGCCAGCAGCTGCATACCTTGCTGCTGGAGTGGCCTGGCCGTCGCAGAAAGTGCTGAAGAGACCTGCCATGTTGAAGCGGCCTGCGGGTAAAATAGGCCCCTGGCCGAACGAAGAATGCAGGGGACACGCAGGGGCCTCCTGCCAGTTCAACCCAACAAGCCCTGGAGAACCAGCCCGCGTGCAGCCAGGCCGAGGAGTCCACCATTGCCTTTTCTGCAGAAGGGAACGCACGCGGGAAGCACATGCCGCCCCGAGGCGCGGCACGCGATTTGCATATAAGGGTCTACGAGCTAAGAGATTGCTAGGCCAAGCAGTAAGCTCTCTTTGTATTGCATTGTATCCCATGATGCTGCTAAGGCCATGTAACCTAGCAACCGCGCTGTCTTCAATTCTGCCTTGGAGAGGGTCCAGCTGTTTGTCGGCGAGGCAGCTGCAAGAGAGTATCGCAAAAAGGCAGAGCCCAAGGAAGCGTGGGAGCCACATCTGCTGCACAGAAAGTCAGTGTGACACTCAATGAGAAAGAGGGGTTGGAGTACGAGGCGCAGGTGCGCAGAGACCAACGGGTCCCGCGGAGAAAATTCTTCTTTCCTGAGAAGCTTCTTGCAAGAGCAGGTGACGACGCAGAAGCAGCAGAGAAGGCGGCTGTGACGGAAGCCTGTGGGGAGGTCGGGCACGTGGCTCGCAATGACACGGACTTGCCGCGCCCAGCGGATGACAAGGGCAAGATGATTGAGAGTTGGTGCAAGCACCTGAACACGTGCCGGCCCCTCTGCGAAATTTGAAGCCGCGGGTGCTACAAAGCCGTTGGAGACTGACATCGGCTTCGTGGAAAGGGTCCCCAATGGGTATAGAGTTCACAATGCCATGATGGCTTTTGCATGGAAGGAACGCAGTGTGGAGACAGAAATTGCAGCACTGCGGAGGCGCCGGGATCGGCGAGCGGCCAAGGAAGCCTTTGAGTTCCTCAGCGCCTACACAGAGATCCTAGAGAAGCACCAGGAGTTCCTCAGCAAGTTCGGCAATCGGGTTCAGAAGCGCAAGCGGCCCCTTCGATCCATCGAGACCGAAGGTTTAGAGTGTTGCTTATGGCCGCATCTCTACTGGCACCGCAACCTCTGCGCAACGGTTGCTCGGGCATCCCACGAGAGCCGCAAAGGAGTGAGGCTGCCGCAGAGAAGAGCAGCAGACATGAGCAGTGATGAGGAAGAGCCTGCGGCTGCAATGGATGAAGAAGAGGATCAGGACATGGAGGCTGAAGACGCATGTGTGTGGTGGATGGATTCTGGATGGCACAGCCCTGTGTGGCGAGCGTATGGTGCTAATTGACTGTTTTAGAATGAGGATGATTTGGTGCAGAATGGTTAGCCCGTTAACCCGTTTTCTTTTTCTCTTTTTCTTCGCTTAGAAACATGTTTTGTCCGAAACCCTAGAAACAGAAAATCTTTGCAACAAATTAGCTGCTGCTGCTGCTGCTGCTGCAGCTACTGTTCCTCCTGCTGCTCCTGCTGACCATCCCTCAAAAAGGCGGCTCCCGGCAGGGAAACACCATGTTACTGAAGGACGACTGCTACTGCTGCTGCTGCTGCTGCTGCTGCTGTGCCCACAAAGACACGGCCCTCCCGGACGCGGAAACTGTGCCCACAAAGACAGGGAAAAAAGAAGCGGCACAATGGGAGACAAGGGGAGACAAGACCCCCGAGAAGGCGGACGCACCATCCAACAAAGGGAAACAAAATGGGAGACCAGGGGGGACAAGACCTCCGGAAGGCGGACACACCATCCAACACCAAGGCGGACACCTTAAGAAAGCATTAAGAACCCCAAACCGTACACTGTTTGGGGAAAACATTACGCTACCATAAGCCCCAGATAGCAAACGATATTTTTGGGGGAGACCCAAGCGCTCGCCATTTTTACGACGGCATAAACTGGGAAATAGGCGAACCAACGCTAGGAAACGCCGTGAAACACCGCCTGAATCCCACCTGGCAAACTTTCCGGATGCCCTGAAGATGATTTTGATCCCAGGCCAAAGCTGCGCCAAAGGTGGGGAAATCTGACGGCTGAAGCTGAAATTCCGAGGAAGAACATGGAATGAAGTTGCATAGCAATGAGAATCCGACTGCTTAGCTTTGTTGGAACCAGATTCAGATGTGATGTGATTGGGTCAGATTTGTTGCGCTGTTTATGGTTGCTGAACCATTCCCTGCAGTCACCATCCTCGCCCAAAGCGAAGGCCAGGCACAGCTCCGGCTGGATAGATTGAAGATTTCAGATGGCAAAAAGCACAAAAAGAAAAGTAAAAACATAATCCTCTTTATATATATATACATATATATATACACTATATATATATAAACATACATACACGATTCAAATATAGATACACTATATATATAAGCAAATAGACAATGAATATCTATACTATATGTACATTTTTTTTTAAAATATATATCTACATATCTACATACATACATACATGCATACATACATACATACATACATTCATACATAGATACATGGATGCATAGGTACAAAGAAACATAGATACATAGATGCATAACTACATACGTACATACGTACATATGTACATACGTACATACGCACATACATAGATACTTAGATACATAGATGCATAGATACAAAAGATACATAGATACATAGATACATAGCTACATAGATACATAGATACATAGATACATAGATGCATAGATACATAGATGCAAAAATACATAGATACATAGATACATAGATACATAGACACATAGATACATAGATACATAGATACAAAGATACATAGATACATAGATACATACATAGATGCATAGATACATAGATTCATAGATGCATAGATACATAGATACATAGATACATAGATAGATACATTCATAGATACATACATAGACACACACACATACACATATACACACACATACATACATACATACATACATAAATACATTCATACATTCATACATTCATACATTCATACATTCATACATTCATACATACATACATACATACACACATACACACACATACACACATACACACATACACACACATACATGTATATATCCCACTTCCATCCGTTTTCGGTTTTAAACATCCCATTTGCACGCCACCTAGCATAACTGTCAGCCAGAATCGATCAAAAAGATAGTTGACTTAGTTTGACGGGCTGTTGAAACATTGAAACATTTGCTATGAGTTTGTCCAAGAAGAAGTTTTGCTGAGGTCCACCAAATTGCAAATTAAATGGAGTATACTGATATGGTATATGACCCTAAAAGAACCTTAAAACAACTATGTAAATAGAACATGTGATGATGACTGATCATCTTCCCAACATGGACAGAACCCCTCATTCTGTCAGGCCAAAGCCTCAAGTTCAGCAGCTTCCAGCTCATCGCAGGCCAAACGAGACACGTTTCGTGTGCTGGTTGATGCCTTTTTCGGTGACCTTACGCCACACATCAGGTATTGAAGCCGCCCTCTCCAAAGGCACAGTTCAGAATTGCAGAGGGAACATGGAGAGATTTTAATAGAGTCAAAAATGTGGTGCTTTTATGTGTTTTTCGTGTCGAAGATTGCGATGTGTGTGGTTGAGCCAAGTCAGTGGCAGGCTGAGAGGAGGCCGAGAAGTGGACTGGAGGAAGCAGGATTAATCGAAGACACGCTGAGGAATGAAAGTGCCAATGCGATTGAGAAACATTTGGAACAGCAGAGAAGTCCTCGAGGCGTAGGTCTGAAGTTGAATCTGGGACGAATTGCAACTTTGAACTTGATATAACTGGTATATATATATAACATAACATAACACAACACAACATAACATAACCATGATATAATATAATACAATATAATGTAATATAATATAATACAATATAATATAATATAATACAATATAATATAGTATAACATAATATAATATTTTACAATATAATATAATATAATATAATATAATATAATAATATAATATAATATAATATAATAATATAATATAATATGATATGATATGATATAATATAATACAATATAATACAATATAATATAATATGATCTAATATAATACAATATAATAAAATATAATATAATATAATATAATATAATAATATGATATGATATGGTATGATATGGTATGATATGATAT
>Ga0126342_10017844_pt1 | contig 12228 bp, 9 predicted proteins | sample Cyp1metagenome_FD_92528 | JGI IMG/M metagenome (GOLD analysis project Ga0126342, IMG submission 92528) | Coral microbial communities from Lord Howe Island, Old Settlement Bay, Australia - Cyphastrea 1 metagenome | ecosystem: Host-associated > Invertebrates > Cnidaria > Coral ... | reverse complement strand
TATGTATGTATATGTATGTATATGTATGTATATGTATGTATATGTATGTATATGTATGTATATGTATGTATATGTATGTATATGTATGTATATGTATGTATATGTATGTATGTATATATATATGTACATGTATAAATGCATGATTATGTGCGTATGTATGTATGTATGTCTGTCTGTCTGTCTATCCAACCAACCATCCATCTATCTATCTGCCTATCTATCTATCTATCTGTCTATCTATCTATCTATCCATCTATCCATCTATCCATCTATCCATCTATCCATCTATCCATCTATCCATCTATCCATCTATCCATCTATCTACCTACCTACCTATCTATCTATCTATCTATCCATCTATCTATCTATCTATCTATCTATCTATCTATCTATCTATCTAATCTATCTAATCTAATCTATCTATCTATCTATCTATCTATCTATATCTTCTACCTATATACATCTCTTTGTACAAATATAGTTGTAAGATTGAAGTGAGGTCCAAAGCTGGGGGAAATAAACTCTGGGTAAATCGTCGCGTGTCCCAAGAGGAAAGTAGTCTAAATCAACCCCCAACTCATTGCCGAGTCATCATATTTGTTGGCAAACCCAATGCCATAAAACCTCCAATTGGGGTCGGTGTACGATTGCCCGCCCCACTGCATTTTTGGCAGTTCACTGGGATTGTTTCTGACTGTTTCACCACATTCAAATACCAGAAATCATTCAAACACAACCATTCCAATCTCTTGAATCTCACATTCGTTGGTGGAACGTACCTCATGTTTTCATCAGCATTCCAGTAAGTCATAAAGAACAGATAGAAACATATGTGGGGGTTTCCTAAAATGGGGGTACCCCAAAATGATCAAACATGGAAGGTTTATAATGGAAAATCCCATCAAAACGGATGTTAAAATGGGGTATCCCCCCATTTTAGGACACCTCCATGTAAACATATATAAACCAATGTAAACCATTGATATCCCCCATGAAATCCCCATGAAATCCATAACCACAGGTCGGTCCCTTGTTGTTTCCAAACGGCTGAAGCGCCAGTTTCCAGGGCGCTGGTGGCGGTGATCCGCCCGCGGCACCGCCCAGTGGAGCTGGAGCTCCTCCTGAGGCGATTTTTGGAGCGATGATCACTATAGAGCGGATTATAATAACTGACATAGTTGGTATTGTAGGTATAATCACCAACAAAATCACCCAGTGATTATCACTATAGTTGGTGGTTAAATCACTGGGTGACATAAAATTCCCCAATCAGGCGATACTTCCATATGTGCACATCTACTATATGCTGGTTGGTGGTTTCAAACATGAATTTTATTTTCCAGAATATATGGGATAATCCTTCCCATTGACTTTCATATTTTCAGAGGGGTTGAAACCACCAATCAGATAACTATGGTGATATATTTGATAGTGATTATAGATAGGGATTTCTCTCTTACGGGTGATATGATGATCTAGAAAAAAATCTATTATCACTATCTATAAATGTTTGGATAGTGATAATCATACTAATCATATACATTTATAGATCATATAGATAATATATCACCTGGATATATGATATTAATATGAATTATATGAGTCATCAGAGTATCCATGATATATGAGTACTTCCATGATACACTGGATGATAGTAATCAGCTGGATCGAATGGAGATAATCATACTGAACTGGATGCCGATTTTGATATCATTGTAAATCGTTGACTGGGGATAGTTAGAATGGAACATGGGATATCAATGTGGATGGATTGGAGATATAGTGGATAGAATGGAGATATGATGGTTTCTACCACCCATTTATCGTGATGTTGGTGGGATATACGGTAATCTGATAGAACCATCTCCAAACGGTTAATAATTCTGATAATGGGGATATCAGTGAGATATAAATCTGGATATTGTTGAGATACTGAGATACCTTCTAGTTATTTAACATAGCCAATGTACTAGAATTTTCGAGCACAACCATATCATTGGGATAGACATCTGGATGTGATTTGGAGATGGAATGGACATGGTGATTTAAGGATGATTTAAGCATCATTTACATCTATAATGGGGAGATAATGGAGATATCCTCTAGTTATTGAACATAGCTTTGGACGCCATGGTCTATTTATAGATGATTTATGATGATTTGCCGCTTTCTTTTAATGGTGAGTTTCCAAAACTACATTAAATAACCTATGGTGGAAATGGTGATTTAATGATGAATATTTACAGTAACCATCATTTATTGGTATAACTGGGATATAATGGGGATGTAACGGTATTTCCCATGCAATTGGCAATTTTTTAGTGATGATATTCGACTACCTGATGAATTTGATCATGACCTCACGGCGTGACGTCACTGGAATGATGGGAATCGGATTCGGGGAATCCCCAAATGGCTGCAAGTTTCAGCGAATTTTACAAAATCGGCCAGATTTATTGGAGACATGGGGATAAAATGGGAATATGAGCAACAATACCCTCTGGTAATTCAACATAGCTATTGAAAATGACCATTGATAGTGGATTTACCCATTGATAATTGTGATTTTCCATAGTTATGTTAGTTTACCAGAGGGTATATGATTTTGGCTGTGTCTGAAAACGCGGTATAGATGTATAGTATATCCCGGGAAATAGCCATTTTAGCAGGGAAGAAGATAAAGAATGAGTGGATGGAATGGGGTACCCAATTTTCAGACAACCGCAAATCGTGGATTAACATGGATTAACCAGGAAACTCATTCGACAATCTATTTTTTTTATAATTTAGATGTTGTGCTAGGAATCTATGATGCCACGTTTTCAGGTTGAAATCCTTCTCTGCAGGAGCATAGTAAGTGACACCCCCTGAGCAGTCCATAAAAAAAATCAAGAATTGCACCATTTACACCTAGGTTCTGGCACAGGCTAATTGTGAATTATAATTCCTTTGATGCTCATCCACATGTCTATGAGGTTTCAACTTGATTTCCTCGGATTTTTTTTTGCCACCTTCCATTAGATCTATTATTGTTTTTCATGACCCGTTTGACCTTGAATTTTGGGCACGGCAGTTGGGTTGATTTAGCTGATGTGAATTGACACTCTCATTTCCTTGCATCTTTTTGATGTTCATTGAACAGATTCAGGTTTACAAGCAAAGGTTAGAAATGTTAGAATCAAACAGTTTGCTGGTACAGAAAGGACCACCCAGCTAGAATTAAGTTGCTTAATAAAACCCCATTGGACCATAGATATCTCCACTCCAAATCCAACACTTAGCCTGGTTATAAGTGATAAACATTTATAATAGACAAATTTACATACTATAGAGGGGCCCCCTTCCTGTATCAATCAAAATCAAGCGGTGCCGCCCCTTTTTACCTTCTTGTCTTTGGCCTTTCTATGTTTAATTTGACCCAAAGTTCCCGGAAGCATTCTGGATCAACCAAAATCTGTTCAATTTGTATTATATCCTCCATTACTAATCATTACTATCCCCACTACCGGTAATCAAATGTGGCTTGAACATCCTCCAGCAGTTCCCTATGCATTTCCCAGCAACTCAGTTGGCAGGCCACTGGCCTCCCACAGATTCCAGGAGCAGGTGCAGCCGGGGCGAACGGAGGATTTAGAGTTGAAAAAATCACCAAGGTCAATTATGTAGTGTTCAAGATATTCTTCGAAAGCTGTGATGAAGAATTTTTAACATGACATTGAAGCATCAAGGATTTGAAAAATTGATTATATGATAGATATGACATGACACGACATGATACGATATGATATGATATGATATGATTATTTAACCAAGGTCATTTCTCTAAAGATGAAGGATCATGGAGGTTTCAACAGCAAGTAAAACTGATGCTGGACTTGGGTTCTTCGTTATCATCGATGATATTTTCGTCTCATTTGTGTAAAGCCTTGGTTTTCAGTGGAATCATGTGTATGTCAAATTTTGAGAAACACTGACATGGGGACACATATATACTATATAACCAGTTATAACCAGTTATTTATACGTTTTTCTTTTGGAAGCTATACGTATAGATGTTCGTCATGTAAAGGGTGAGAGCATGAGCCATGGCTTCAGCTGTGGGTCGTGCAGGGCGCGTCACAGCGGTTCCAGCTTATCCAGGAGGGCCAGCGGGCGGTTTTTGCGCCATGGCCTCTACATCTAAGGGCTGTTTTCAGGGGAATCATAATCATGTAAAGGTATGTAAAGGTCATGTTATTCATGACCAAATGAATGATAACCATAGATTTTTGATTTCGAAAAGAATCTGGGGGTCATTTTCAGGATGAATATTGATAACATATGATTAACGAAGCAAATTGATTGAAACAAATGGGATGATCTGTACCAGACATAAATCCAGAGCACTGTATCTAATCACTTCAGATGGGACCCCCCAAAAAAACAACTATCCCACACTCCCCAGAGTTAAAGCCCATTTACCAGTTATGAATGGTTATAAATTATAAATGGTGTTATCATTCCATAAATGGGGTGACTTACTGACTAACAGTAATGGGCTATAACTGTCGTGTGGTTTCGGTCATGGACCGTATGCCTTTAGCTTTGATGACTTCCACTGGCTCGGACTCAGAGAAGTAGAATGTTCACGAGTCAAAAATGAGAAGAGCCTGTTCAGATCCAGTGTAATACATACATATATATATATACAGTATTTACGCCTGAATCCATGATGAATGTACATATAACATCATATAACTATATATATATATAACATGTATGGCACATACATACATACTTATATAAAGTATATATATACTGTATATTTATATATATACATGTATATATATACACTGTATATATATATATATGTATTCAATTATAGAAGACACAGGCAATGTCCAAAGCTTTTCTGATGTTGTCCTGGCTTCCGGCGATCCTGCCAGGACAGCCGACACTTGGAAGCCAAGATCTACGAACTACGAAGATGGGTGGTAAACATGCTGTGGATGGACACGCCATAATTCTACATCACTTTCAAGTCAAAAAAAATGTTTTCGGTACTTATCAGATTCTTTCTGTCCCAGAAAGTCTTAATCTTACAATAAATATTAATGAACCAGTGTAAATTTCATGGGATGTTTAATGGGATAAACAACCATCTACCAACTGGTGCAGGATTTCGCAACCATCCACAGTGGCACTGCGAAATTCCAGAAATTGTTCTACTGTAGAACAACCCTCCGATAATCAAATATGGCGATTTGTAGAATGTTTGGTGCTGAGAAAGTCTATTCATCTTCGTAGAGTACATCAACAGTCTCATGTCGCGACGTAACTGGAAATGATAATTACTATAGTTACGTACTACAGGGAAGCATCCAAACAATCCGCTGATTTAGGTTGGAAATACTATACTTTGCCCAGACTTAATGGATAGATGGAGGATAGTTGCGGATTCCCAGGTGAGCTGGAAAAAGCCTTTCCTTTTCCTGGATGACTTTCCTAATTGCTGGTGTTCCATTGCTGTCCCGGGTCACAGCACAGCCATGTTAGTTCAGATCTCCGGAGTTCTTCGGTGGTGGAAACTTATTGTTACTTATTGTTACACACATTGTTGCTATTGTGGGCATCGCTGTTATTGTTGTTGTTTCTCATTATCATTAAACATTAATGTTATTTCATTGTAACTATCATTATTATATATCATTATTGTTGCTACTTATTGTCATTATCATGGTCCCATGTTCCCTTGGGAAGTTCGACTGGTCGCAACTGGTCGTCCAAGGAAACCGGGAGCGGCAACGTCGCAAAAGGCACCCGGTTGGGGTCAGAAAGCGCGGTGGTCCAAATTTAGCCAATTTAGCCGTGAAATCTGGTATGGGCATTTTTTGTGGGGCAACCCAATGCCATAAACCCATATAAACCCTACCATGACTGGGGGATGGTTTATACGACCCATTTACGTCGTATGGTGATGACTTGGGATGGTGATGACTAGGCATTGGGTTTAGCGCATGATTGGCGCAGACTGCAGGCTGTTGGTGAACATTCCAGTTGAAGCCCAGCATTGTTTTACAAAAGCACTGCTGCAGGTGGCCCAAAAGGGCCCAAGATCCACTCACCTGCCTACTTCACAGATGCAGAAAAGACTTGGGGCTGTGCCTAAGCACATGCTGTTACGTATATTATATATATATATATATACATGTTTACTGCCATCTGCTTGGCATGTTGAACTGCACTACTTCTTTTCACGATCAATATGAGCATCATCACCCTGATTATGACGATTATTCACATCAGCATGTTTATCTTACTCTTGATCACAATCGGTATAATGACGCTGCTGCTCCTTCTGCTCCTTCTGCGGCTTCTGCTTCTGCTGCTGCTGCTGATGATGATGATGATGATGATTCAGGACTATATCATAACTATCATATCATATCATAACATGGTTCTTTTTGTTTATGTTTGCAATGAGAATCCAACCAACAATGCACCAGTTCCATGGATTCGAGGCACCTCCCGCTCCACCAGCACCGGTGCGACGGAAGTATGAGGCACACCGCAGGGTTGGTTCCCCCCCGCGGTGGTGAATACCTTAAGTCACTGGGGAGAATATGGGGAGAATATGGGGACATTTCTGAGCCATTCAGAAAATTCCTGTGGGTTGATTGGTGAATTCATGGGACTTCAAACCTGCCTTTTCGGGGATTAGCCAATAAGCCATAGGAAGGACACCTGAAAATCCAAAGGCCAGGGGTCGGAACGGGAGTTTCTGAGGGTTCACAACAGACTTGACGTAACTCAAGATACCGGGGGGATAAGAACCCAGCCGATGTATGGGGACCAAAAAAAAGGGTGGTTTTCTTATGTTATGTTTAGTATGAATTCATAGACTTTGAGGGAGAATAATTCTGATCCATAGCTGGACTGGATTGGTCCTTGGGATACACAGCCGCATCTATTTTCATGTTTACTCAGGATCGGTGACGTTAACCTTATTTTGTCAGTTCTGTAAACACTGAAACCATATAAACCTTTTCACACTTTTTCGAAATGTTGGGATCATGGGAGGTTTCTATATTTTCTATTGACATCAACCACATTTAACCATGACATTTAACCATCATTAACCCACCTATTTCTGGGTGGTTGAAAAAACATCGCTTCGTTTCAAGCCCCATCACGAGGCGTTGGGCTTCGGCCGCGATCCAAGGCGGGGCTCAGGTCTTTGCGAACCCACAATGACTGCACCGTCTTGTGATGTATTTTCTTAAAACCCATAGGATCCATGGTGCTGGTATATACGCTAACATTTGGGGTATATTGATGGGATCCATGTTACCATATATAGCAGCACCATGGATCCTATGGGAAAGAAAATGGCATATTTCACAAAGTATCAACTAAGAAAATAGATGTAGGTCCGCTAAAATTCTTTTTTTTACACTGCCTCCGCTGATGCGACCCCAATACCCCAATCCTGTTGCCATTTGTTGCCCCAGTTGAATAATTTAAGCGTTCCTTCTGCCGTAAAGATTGGGTTCGGATGGATTTCGAAGACAACGTTGCCAAAAGGGGGATGGTGATTCGCCAAAAGTTGGATCCGTGAAAACCCCAGTTGGGACCCAGTTCATGATGACCGCAGAACATATAACATATAATTTATTTTTTTTAAAAAAATGAATGACACAAATTCCAGTCATAAGAACCCACCAACGGATAATTTACCATGCTCCCAATACCATGGACCGATGGACCCTGAGAAGTGGCCATCTAGATGTTCGTTTTCCAACCCATGGCAGGTCCTGTCAGTTGATCTGGGTGTGTATGTGGTATGCCATGGTATACCAACACAATGACCGTTGAGGTGGGAAATGAATAAAGATATATAAAGATAAGATTAATGATATCATGAGAAATGGCTATGAAATGCTATGAATACAATCCATATCCCCTTGATATTTTCTAAATGATGAGACTTTCTGTAAAACCATCAGGTACTCAGACCCGTCCCGCCGGGCCGCCTTTCACCCCTGGGTGACGGCAGGTACCACGCCCCGAATTTGGGTGGAAACTTGGGCCTGGGCGCTGCGTCTGGAACCTCGGGAGTGAGACATCGGAGGAGTTTGACATCTGGATATATCATGGCCATTGAATAATAAGATACCATGGGGAAATGAAGGATATAACATGATATAACCTATACAATATCGTGTTTTTTTTCCATGGTATACTTGGATAAATTTGATCACGACCTCAAGTTGCGATGTCACTAGAAATGATGCGTGGGAGTTGGGGTAAGTATCCCCAAAGCCTTTATTTCTAGAAAGTGATTTGTTTTGACTTATCCATCCCGGGATGATCGATTGTTTTTTTCAGATCTTTTTCATTGGGGGTGAAACCACCAAGCAGATCCAAGCAGCATTTTTGTGATGGATTTTAGGAGCTTTTTGTTGAAAACAACAGCAGAAATCTCGGGGTGCTGTTTGGAGGCTGAGATCTGCCAGAACCATTTTTTTGAACGGAAAGCGTCAAAGCTGGGTCTTCAGAGGTACCATGGGTTTTTCCCAGAACTGGACGAGAAAATGTGCAGGAAAGAGCCACAGTTGGGGCCATGGTAAAGCCAGCAGTCCTGAGGCAGCCAGTGCTGGGTGCTACCATGGGGCATGGCCTGGTAAAGAGCTCTTCCAACAAGGAGGTCCCAGGGGTCCTTGGGGGGTTGTGAAGATATAGGGGGTTGTACTAACTTGCCTTGTTTGCACTTATTGGGGATGCTTCTCACCCGGTTTATGAGAATATGTACTAACCAACCAGTATCAACGAGAATGAGATGGGATAGGGGGTATTTTTCATGGCTCAACTGAGTGAAAACTACCCAGATTTATGAATCCTATCCCTCTAACTCATTATATAAACACTTTCCGGAAACCATGGTGGATGATTTGGGAATTTACAAAAAAAAATGACTTACACATATGGAAAAGGGACCATTGGGGTGTTTAAGTATGTTTATATCATATGAATGGGGGCCAAAACTGATTCGATGGGTCCTGGAAGATGACTCGCCACTGGGCAGAGACTTCGGACATAGCAAATTTGCTGGGATCACATTGACGGTTTTGCTTGTTCAGGATGACCTGACCGGTAGGAAGTCACAGTTTGTGGTGTCACAAAAACACAAGTTTATACAACCTGATGTTTGAACATTAAAATGGATCAGATAAGGATCAAACGGGTGACCGAAGAACATGTACGGAGTATGGACCTAACACCCTTTTTAAGTCGTTCATAAAAGGCACAACTGCCATCGTCACCCGGCGAGGCCTTTTTCTTTCCTCCTGCAGTTCCTGATATGCCGGGTGTTCTGAGGCCAGGGGATGTCATGGTAGAACACCGACCATAGACTAAGGCGGCCTAAGGCGGCCTGTTGTTCTGGAGGGGTTTCTCTGGACTTTTTGGTAAATTCATTCTGTGCAGATAAAATTGGAGAACTATCCTAAATGTCCCACCTTGCCCGAACTTAGTCTGTTTCTGCTGTCGGACAGGAATGGATGAGAAAAGGGATATTCCACCATTCTTGGATATGGCTATTGGAAGACATGGCCTATGCTCAATCCATTGCTCCATCATGGTGCCAGACTGGTCCAGACTGAGGATGTTGGAATCAATACGTTTGGATAGATATCGTATTCCCATGTATTCCCAGTATATCCGCAGTATTTTTGGCATGATTCCCCCTTTTTTTATACCAGATGTACCCTCTGGTAATCAAACGTGGCCTGCTGGGAAAAGTCGCCCATTTGTAGATTCTTTTCCCGGCTAGACATCTCCATTTAGTTCGGGGAATTCCAAGCTTATCACGTTTGATAATCATAGGGGGTCAATCAATAGTCATCCACCACTAATCCATTAGTTGTCCATTAGTCATCCAGTAATGATCCATTAGATTTCATGAAAATCATCCACAGGATGGATATAAAAACGTTCTATACAATGGATATAATGTATATCTAAGATTACATTAATCCAGTGATGTCATAGTTATCCATTAATTTATACATATGCAGATATAGATATACATACATCCATTAATTGTCCTTTGATTGACCCATTAATTGTCCACCACTTGTCCATCAATTATCCATTAATTTATACGGATATCAGACATCACAGGATTTTCATGGATAACTATGACATCTGGATTATCCTCAAAAAACTATCCATCAAAGACAATGAATACCCTCTGGTAAACTAAGATAGCTATTGAACATGGCCCATTTAGTTCGTTGATTTACCAATAAAAAATGGTGATTTTCCAGTTCGCTATGTTAAATTACCAGAGGGTATATCTTATCCTGGTTGGTGATTTGGAACAAGAATTTTATTTTCCATATATTGGGAATGTCATAATCCCAACTGACTCATATTTTTCAGAGGGGTAGGTCAACCACCAACCAGTTATCCATGAATTTCACTGTTTTGAAGGGTAAGAACCAGGTTTTCTGTAAGACAAAATCCCATTAAATTACCATTAAACCACCATTAAACCACCATTGAGATTCTCTCGAATCGAAGGTCTCAGAGCGAAGCTGCGCTTGGCGCGGGGTCCCGGCGGCTCCAGCATCGCGACAGATGGGGCCTGGCGTTTTTAGTAAACGGAGTAAACTGAGGCTGTGGAAAATCACCCTTTTAATAGATTTTAAATGATTTTAATCAACTATCTATAAATGATTAAAGTGATACATAGGGAGTTATGAGCATATTTCAACTGTTTCTATGGGAGTTATACATGGTTGTAGAATCTTATATTATCGAGGAGATTCGCATATGAGCCAACATTGAGCATGTCAAACTGGTACAAGACTGGTAGAATATAATTACTGTCTATATACTAGAGGTGGCCAGAATCTTCTGCACCCAGTCTGTTGAATTTTGATCCATACCCTGATCTCAACTTTTACCAGCTGCATCGCATCCTTCCCTGGAACTCTGGTGCACCAGATCAAACATTTAGGACCTGTGAAAACAAAACAAGCGCTTGGCCATGTTGAGTACGAATTTTGATCCATTGTAAACCATTCAATTCAGTATAGCCCTGCTAATGTGCTGCGATGGTGAGCCTTGAAACTGATTCAAAGTACCCCTGCCCCACCGAAACGTTGTACCGTCACCCCGCTTGTTCCATTGAGCTCTGTCTCACAAAGGAAGTCTGAAGAAAATAAGCATAAACGATAGGTAACCATATTAAAATTATGGAGTCAAATACATCAAATACCAATTTTTATGGGTACTTGGAGGGTCTAAGAACGAGAAAGAACCCAGCCTGTCACCAAATTTCCAGGCAGCGCACGCCGAGGCGGGCAGCTTCTCCATTTTTTCCATGACTGAGGAAAAAACATGGAAAACAAATGGATTATGCCATTTCCTTACAAAGCCGCATGAATTAGTACCAGTATGGTTCTATTTGACAAGAGCTGACCAGATTCGATTGGATGATGACCTCGCATTGTTGACATGACGCAACTCATCAGATTATAAGGGCACCACATATACACTTAGTATACACCGGCATTTTTTTATACACCCTGGCGATAGATGATCTTGAATGAATCTTCAATGAACATTGACATTCTCCAGATATTGAAATTCTTCTGCCTGAATGACAGGACTGAATGAATCACATCTAGGATAAATGATGAATCTAGATATTTCCATCAATGACAATAGATCAATCAATGAAATTCTTCAATATTCATCCAAATTATTGTAGGTTAATATACCCAGTATTAAGCATCACTAACCATCATTATTATGTACAATGTATATATATATATATGTATATAGATATATACACACATTATATTATGGGTATCAATAATTATTCACCGTCATTACCATGGGTTAATTATCATCTATCATCATTATTATTCACCATCGTTAATCAATCAATGGATCATAATTATTATTCACCATCATTTATCGTTAACCGTTACTATTTGACCATCATCATAATCATCATACCTAACCATAATTTTAATCATCATTCACCACTATTATACCATCATTTACCATCAATAAGCATCATTCACAACTATTATACCATCATTTACCATCAACAACCATCATTCACCACTATTATACCATCATTCACCATCAATAACCATCATTCACCACTATTATACCATCATTCACCATCAATAACCATCATTCACCACTATTATACCATCATTCACCATCAAT